>TARA_R110002049_G_scaffold46975_1_pt1 | contig 15104 bp, 12 predicted proteins | sample TARA_R110002049 | Tara Oceans TARA_R110002049 (sample SAMEA4396941) | marine metagenome | biome: Polar Biome; feature: [SRF] surface water layer (ENVO:00010504); material: water (ENVO:00002006), including particulate matter (ENVO:01000060) such as... | depth 5 m | reverse complement strand
CGGATAGTGTTCTTGTTGCCTGATTGCCGAGAGTGCCCCGGAGGCAAATCCCAGCAGCTGATCGACCCATACCGCCAGCATTGCCGTCTCCACTGTGTTTTACGATGACCCGTAATCGATGTCTAAAATGAAAGCGGCATAGTTTATCACGAAGGCCGTCGCCCCCGCAGCGGCAATCGGTTTATCGTTAATGGGCCCGTTGTAACAATGGGGTCGTACGCTCATTCATATCCAACCGAGCGCCTAAACGCACAAGATTCCAGTAGTGACCATTGAGCGCGCGTGAAAGCAGCAGTGTATCTGCAGGTGGCTGCAGGCGGTCCATGGCCGCCCAGACCTTTGGCGTGAGCTCGCGTAAACGACGGTGAACACGCACGTCGCTGAAATCCTGTTCACCCGGCGCGAACAGCGGCGCGATACACTCCGCCGATTCGCGATAGAGCGCTAACGGCGCGCCCTGCCCCTGGCGACCCCCCATCTGCATCAGCGCCTCATCCATGCCCATGGGGTCATGCTTTAGCGTAGCATCAAGCAGTTGCATCATTGCTTTGATGCGCGTCTCCGGCACGGCGATCACCGCGCCTAAATCGTAAATCACCAGTCGCCCTTGGGCATCGGCAGCGAAGTTACCCGCATGGGGGTCAGCGTGCAGTTCGCCGTAGGTAAATAGCTCCTGGGTAATCCAATCGGCTAATGTTTGGGCAATGCCCTGGCGCGTCGCATCATCGGCGTCCGCCAGCTCTCGCAATGGCGTCCCGTCGACAAAGCGCATTGCCAACACATGTTGGCCGGAGAGCGCTGGCAAAGGCTCGGGAATCACCAGTCGGGGATCGTCTTGATAGCGTTCACGGTAGCGGGCCAACGCGGCAGCTTCGGCGTAATAATCCAACTCCCCACGCAGGCTTTCAGCGAGCTCATCAAACAGCGCATCCAGCCGCGCCTGAGGCACTTTAAACCAGCGGCCTAACCGCATAAATGCGCCGCACCTGAATCAAATCGCTCTCCAGCACCTCGGCAAGGCCAGGGTACTGCACCTTGAGCACAATCGTTTCGCCTTCGTGGGTAGTCGCCCGATGCACCTGCCCCATGGAAGCGCTGGCAAAGGGTCGCTCCTCGATCTCACTGAAATAGTGGTCGATGTCACCGTACTGCAGTACCAACGCTTCACGGATACGCGGCCACGGCATGGGTTCGGCCTGGCGCTGCAGGCGAGCTAGCTCCTCCGCAAGATCCGGGGGCAGCAGGTCATCCCATTGAGACATGATTTGCGCAAGCTTCATGGCCGGCCCTTTCAGTTCGGAAAGCCCTTCGAACAACGCTTCTCCCAGGGCGCGCCAATCCGCCTGGCCACCTAAGCGGGTTTTCAGCAACGCCCCACCAGTACGTGCGCCCAAGCCCATCAAGCGCCGTGTTCTACCTTGTTCACGCATTGGTCATGCCCTCACGTCACTGTCTCTATGGCTAACGACAGTGCCAGCAAATAAAATTATCTATACACAATTTATACAAGTTAACAGCATTGACCACTTCTCGCATCACACTACGTATCTCAACCACACAAACCAATCCCGGTCACTAACGATGAAGGCGTCTGCTACCATAGGCGCCATCAAAGGATACGATAAAGGCTTCGCTGCTATGCGCCTGATAATTGCCGAAAAACCCAGCCTCGCCCAAGCCATTGCTGAGGCATTACCGGGCACTAGCCGACGCCAGGATGGCGCAGTGGTGTGTGGTGACACCACCGTCACTTGGTGCCTGGGGCATTTATTAGAGCAAGCGCCGCCGGAGGCCTACGATCCCGCCGATAAACAGTGGCGTTTAGATCGTCTCCCGATTGTGCCGCACCAGTGGAAATTGATGCCTCGTTCAAAAGCACGCGGCCAACTGGCGGTGATTCGCAAACTGATCAAACAGGCCACCGATGTCGTGCACGCTGGCGACCCGGACCGAGAGGGCCAGCTATTGGTGCAGGAAGTGATCGAGTACATGAAGTATCGCGGCCCGGTACAACGCCTGCTGATTAGCGACCTGAACAAGCCTGCCGTCAGCCGAGCGCTTGCCAAGCTACGCTCCAACGTTGAGTACCAGCCGCTCTTTCTAGCAGCCCAGGCGCGTTCCCGTGCCGACTGGCTGTATGGCATCAATCTAACCCGTGCCTGGACACTCACCGGCCGCCAAGCGGGGCACGACGGCGTGCTTTCCGTAGGCCGTGTGCAAACCCCGGTGCTGGGGCTGATCGTGCGCCGCGACAACGCCATCCGCGACTTTGTACCCCACCCGTTCTATCCACTATGGGTGGATCTCAACGTCGCCCAGGGTCAACTGCGCGCCTGGTGGGCCCCCAAAGAGCATGAGCCTCTCGATGATCAAGGGCGCTTGGTTGATCGCACGCCCGCGGATGCCCTAGCAGCACAGTTACCCGGCGCATCAGGGCAACTGACCAAACTCGACCAGCAGGAGAAACGCCAGTCACCGCCGCTGCCCTATTCACTCTCTGCCCTTCAGGTAGACGCCGCCCGCCGCCATGGACTTTCCGCGCAGATGGTGTTGGATATTTGTCAGCGACTTTATGAGCGCCATAAACTGATTACCTACCCCCGCTCCGATTGCCGCTACCTGCCGGAAGAGCATCTTCAGCTTGCCCAACGCAGCCTGACCAGCGCCTGCCAAAACGATCAAGCACTACAGCAGTGGCTTAATGGGGCGGACTTCACATTGCGCTCCAAAGCGTGGAACGATAAGCAGGTGGGCGCGCACCATGCGATCGCACCCACCGGCAAACTGGCAGATTTCAGTCAGCTTTCCGACACCGAAGGCCATGTTTTTAGATTGATCGTGCGCAACGTGATGGCACAGTTCTATCGCCCGCTGCGCACTTTTGAAGTCAAAGCGGAGTTTACGCTACTGAATGAAGCCTTCCGTGCCCGCGGCCAAAGCATTCTCGACCTCGGCTGGAAACCGCTCTTCACCACCCGCGATGAAACCCCACCGCTGCCCCCTCTCACCCAAGGGGAGCCCAGCCAAGCGCTAGGTGCAGGGGTTGAAGAGAAGGAAACCCGCCCGCCAGAACCGTTCACCGATGCCAGCCTGATCAAGGCCATGATGAACATTGGCCGTTACGTGGATGATCCGGACGTACGCCGCACACTCCGCGACACCGACGGCCTAGGTACAGAAGCCACCCGGGCGGGCATTATCGAAACCCTGGTACAGCGCGGCTACTTAGCTCGCCAGCAAAAAGCCCTGCGCGCCACCAAGCTTGGCACTGCCTTGATCACCGCCCTGCCCAGCGCCGTGAGCACGCCTGAACGAACCGCCCTTTGGGAACAGCGCCTACGGGCGATTTCCGAACAACAGGACGACCCTGGCGCGTTTCAGCAAGCGCTGCTGGATGATCTACGCGGCCTGCTCACCCACAGCGACGCGGCCAAGTTAAGGCAGAGCCTGCAGACCGCCCAGGGGGAAACCAGCACGCCAGCGAAGCGCACGGGTAAGACAAGCAAGCGTTATACCAAAAAGAGAAGTACCGTCAGTAGAAAGAAGACGAGTTAACAACATTGGGTGAAATGATCCGCTGTTCAATCGTTATGCACTCGATAGGCAGAAAGGTGGCCCGGATAGATAACCCACTCAAGATAACGGTATAAACTGGATTCAAATATAAGTTTACTGTTTTGATTTAACTCCCGGTACCGCCATCACCCACTCCCGGATAGCCAGAAGGGTCGGATCGTTGCGGCGGCTTTCTGGGTAGACCAGGAAAAAGGCGCGGTCATTTAGTTCGGGGCCAAAGGGTTGCACCAGACGGCCTTCGGCCAGCTCATCCTCAATCAGTTGTCGGCTCATCAGCATCACCCCCTGACCACCAACAGCCGCCGAGATAGCGTGGCTTTCATCAGAAAAAGCCAATCCTGCGTCGATACTCAATCCCGGTATCTGCGCTACTTTTTGATAGACAACCCAATCCATTGGCGAAATCAATATGCCCTGAGGACGAAAGTGAATCAGCGGATACTTCGTGAAATCGCCTGCAACGTGCTTCACAAGTTGCGGGCTGCAGGTTGGAATCAACGTGGTATCAAACAGTTTTTCAGCCACTAACCCAGGCCAGCGTCCATCGCCATGGCGAATGGCGAGATCGGCAGTAACGCCATCCAGCGCAACAGGTTCATGGGAGGCATGAATGCGCAGGTCAATGTCGGGATGGGCGTCACGCAGCAGGCAAACCCAAGGCAGTAGCCAGCGCACAGCCACAACGGGAGTGGTCGTAAGGGTAATGCCACGGCGTTCCGGCATGGCACTCAGGCGCTCGATGGTATGACTAATATTGTCGAACGAAGCTTCCAACACCTGCTGCAGCTCCCGCCCGCGCGGAGTAAGTTCAAGTTGCCTGGGCTTGCGAATAAACAGCGCAATGCCCAGCGCCTCCTCAAGCCCACGAATTTGATGGCTAATGGCAGTAGGTGTCACCGAGAGCTCTAGCGCCGCCTGCTTGGCACTTTGATGGCGGGCAGCCGCTTCAAAGGCGCGAAGTGCTGACAGTGAGGGTAATCGTCGAGTGCTCATGAATGAGTTTTGCTCATCTATTACAGCAAGAAAAGATCGTTTGTTTGGGCCACTGATCAAGGCCTACGCTAAGTCTGTCGTTAATCATAGATGAGTTTAGCTCATAACTGGAGTTTCCCCATGTCTCATATCCTGCACATAGACGCTAGCGCACGCCCCGGAATTGCGGGGAAAGATGAGCACGGCTCCCACAGCCGCCACCTGTCTCAGCGATTCATAAACCACTGGCAATCCAGTCGTCCGAAAGACACCGTCACCTACCGGGATATCGGCCAACACCCACCCTCTTTTATCAACCATGACTGGATTGCGTCTGCGTTTACGCCTGAGGAACATCTAGAGCCTTGGATGAAAAATGCGCTGGCAGAAAGCGATCAGTTGGTAGATGAACTGATTGCCTCAGATATTCTCGTTATCGGTACCCCACTCTACAACTTCGGCATGCCAGCCGCTCTTAAAGCGTGGATCGATCTAGTAGTGCGCGCTGGCCGAACAGTGGATATTGACGAGAGCAACCCGACCGACCCTTACATTCCAAAACTGGATGACCGCCCAAGGCAAGCGATTGTTCTTACGGCTAGAGGTGGCGTCAATATGGCCCCCGGTGAAGAAATGGCCCATATGAACCATCTTGAACCACACTTGGCCACCGCGCTGGCGTTTATCGGTATCACTCGCGTTCACTACATCGCGATCGAAGGACAGGAAGCGGGTGGGGAGGTGTTGGATAAATCGATTGCTGAGGCTCTGCGCGATGTTGAAACTCTGGTTGCTGACTTACAGAAGGAAATGGTGGCTAATGCAATAGCCGAATCAGCCTAGTAATTGAATTCAACAGCCTCTTGTTTGGTGCGGAGATCGCTAGCCTAGGATATCCGCACCTACTCTCAAGAGTGCGCCAGTCTTTCCCCTATCACCACCTAAGGTTGCGACTAATCTCCTCTTTTTGGCAGCTCCACTTCTATGTTGAAAGGTGAATAAGCTTACCAAGTCTCATCCGCCCCCGGCGGCCCTACATCAATCTGCATATCGGGCGCAATATCCACCACGCCCTGTATATGCTTCAGCCGTTCCGCCGTGACATCGTCTGCGGAGCCGGTTATACAGCCGATCTCTTCGAGGATATCCTTGATGGTCAGTCCTTCCTCACTGAGGCGTGTAGCCATTTCATTTATCGGTTGATCGCTGGAAATAGTGATCACCCATAGCGCTACCGTTGGCATCTGGCATTATCTCCGAAGTGAGTGCACCGGGCGGCCTGAAAGAAGTGGCTGCCCAGCACGCCGCCTATCGTTAGGGCGCTTGCACCAATCCTGCTCCCACGCTGGATTCCGGTAATGGCAGTTCCTGCACCGAAGCTATCAGCTGCTGCCACAGTTTCCTTCCCCGCAATGTGTCATCAGACTGTGCCCAAAGGGCTGCGCAGCCTGCCACGTGTGGTGCCGCCATGCTGGTGCCACTGATCGACTTATGCCGAGTAGGCCGTGGCCATGAGGAGAAGATATCGCGCCCAGGCGCAGCAATCTCAATCTTGCCATGATTGGAAAAGCTGGAGGGCTTTAGGTTCGGATCGAGAGACGCGACTGACATCACGGTAGGCGAGTTGGCAGGTGCGCCGGTATTGGTCGCAGAATTCCCCGCCGCGGCGATAATGAGGCACCCATTACGCAGCGCCGCTTCACCCGCATGGGTGTAGGCGGCCTGCACCGGGCTCTGGCTACCAAGCGACATCGAGATCACCTCACACCGGTTGGCGATAGCCCAGTTCAAGCCAGCCAGCACGCCCGCCCCGGTACTGCTGCCCGAGTTAGTCAGCACCTTCCCGACGAAGACCTCCGCTTCATATGCGATACCGTAACGCTGCGTGCTTTCACTTGGCGCCTCGGGTCCACAGGCCGTGCCGATACAATGCGTACCGTGACCATTCATATCTTGCACCGGCTCCCCGACAAATGAGCGGGTAACGAACTCCCTTCCAACGAAATCCGGGTGGCCAAGATCCATTCCGGTATCCAGCACGGCCACCTTAATACCTGCACCACTCCAACTACTTTGCGGCACCCTGCACCGGGTTAGCCCCCATGTCGACTGCTGAGCGTCAGACTCAAGCTCCTCATCGGCATCATACTTATCAAGGTCGACACCCAGGTCGCGCGCGATGGTGCTCGTTGCCCGCAAGAAGCCGCGAAGGTATTCCGAGTTTTTAGAACCAGTGTTTTTAAAATCAGAGCTTTTAAAACCAGAGCTCTCGGAAAACGCAAAGTACTCCGGCTCAATGATTTCGATAGGACTATCCGCTGACACCTTATCCAACACACTCATGCCATGTTGCTCCAAGGCATCACCACCCACCAGTGCCACGCCTAGCTCGGGAAACACCATCGCTTCGGCATCCCCAGCGTCTTCCAGGCTGACGGCCTGATCGGTAAAGTCACGGGCATCGGCCACCCGAAAGTTCTGGGCTTTTAACGACTTGATACCCTCTTCCATCCATCCGTCACGAAAGCTGATAAGAAAGCGCCCTGTTTCCAGACAGCTGCCTCCCCGCTCCAGGGCCGCCAACAGAAGTTTTTCGGTGCTACACGATACGGTGGCAAGCGCCCCGTTTTCTCCAGTGGGTGTGTTACCGTTTCCGCGGCCTGTCGGTTTTTTAGCCATCGCTGACCTCCATTTCGTCTGGCTTTCAAACGTTACTGCTCAAGTGCTTACCCATAGAAAGCAAAGTCTCTCCATGCAGAAAGTCGTGCTTTCAGCTTAACGCACCTAATGATCTTCGCCAGATTGATTGAGTTCATCGGGAAGACGCTCTTCAGCCCGAAGGGTGAGCACTTCAAAACCGGAAGCAGTGACGGCAATCGTGTGCTCCCACTGGGCTGACAATGTCTTGTCACTGGTCACCACCGTCCAACCATCCCGCTTGGTTTTGATCTTGGCCCTGCCCTGATTAATCATGGGCTCGATGGTAAACACCATGCCCTCTTTTAACGCCAAGCCTCTGCCTTTCTTTCCGTAATGCAGCACCTCCGGCTCTTCATGCATTTCCCGGCCAATGCCGTGGCCGCAATACTCACGAACCACAGAGTAGCCATGCTGTTCGGCATGTTGCTGAATCGCATAACCCACATCGCCCAAGGTGGCACCGGGCTTGACCGCTTGAATCCCTTGCCACATGGCTTCATAGGTTTTATCGACCAGTCGCTTGGCATAGGGAGTGACATCACCAATCAGGTACATCTTGCTGGAGTCAGCAATAAAGCCGTCTTTCTCCAGGGTAATGTCGACATTGACGATATCGCCTGATTTGAGCGTTTGCTTGTCGGATGGAATGCCATGGCACACTACGTGGTTCACTGAGGCATTCAATACGTATTGGTAATCGTATTGCCCCTTACTGGCCGGACGAGCCTCCAGTTGATCGACGATATAGCGCTCGGCCCAATCGTTAATATCCATGGTGGATACGCCGGGCGCAATACGTTGGTCAAGTTGGCTGAACACCAATCCGAGTAGCCGACCGGCTTCCCGCATTAAGCGCAACTCCTCCTCGTTTTTGAGCGTTACCTCACTCACCGACCACCTTCCTTACTTCAACGTCGGCTTGTTTCATTTGCTCACGCATAATCTCAGAGAAAGTCATGCTCGGATTGGCCTCAGCGAGCATACCTACTTTTATCCAGTACTCCGCCTGGGCATTGATAGAACGCACCATCACCGAGCTCGCTTTGCGAATATCTTCGTGCAGCTGATCATTGATTTTTACGATACCCATCACACCACCCAGTATATGAAACGAATATAAATCATATACGGATCATATATCGCGTAACGACTGGCGGCAAGGCTACCTTGTTACGTTAAGCTGTAACGTTTGAGAAAGGTTTCAACGCCAATACTTTCTTGCGCAGCGCCAGCTTCGGCTTCTCTAACGAAGCGCGCCACTGGGTACACTCCTGCTGTTGTTGCGGGTCGTTATCGGGGCTTGCGCTAAACGCATCCAGCCAAGCCTGACGGGTACACAGGTCTTGATAGTCGCCGAGCAGGCCCTGGCGGTGCTTTAATTCAGTCAGGAACGGCTCAGGAGTCTCTGGGTTTAAATCAGCCAGGTAACGAATCCGCTTCACGCCCTTGCGCAGTTCATGGAACTCGGCGTCGTGAGCGTCCAATGAGAGTGCCGCCAGATCCTCATCGTGGCGTGTGATGCGCTCATCCAGTACCGCCTTGATGCGTTTTAGCGTGAGTTTTGACAGCGCCTTTCCAACATCATCGGAAGCGATAAAACTCTGCCAGCCCTCAAGCTCTTCAGCGTACGCCGGTGCATTTAACTGCTGGCACAGCGTCTGGTGCCGTTCCCGCTGGCTAGCCTGCAGCCACTGCGTTAACCCCTTTCGAGTAACCGACGAGGGCGGCGGTGATGTCTTGCCCATATCCTCCAGAAACACATCAATATCACGGAGATCACTGGTGGCCTGGGCGCGATGCTTGAGCCGCTTAAGCATCTTCTTAAAACCAGGCACTTGGGCAATGGCGTGCACGGATTCACCCACTGCCCGGCTGCGGCGCAGATTCACCCGGTACTGGTGCAGAAACTCAGGATCAACACCTGCGATGACGCCAGGCTCCAAGGCTCGAATCATCTGATACTGGTGCTCCAGCATGGCGCCTATTCGGCTGGCAGTGTCGCTTTTGTGTTTGGGTGGTTGGGGGGCAAGGCGCTTGAAAAGTGGGTAACTGACCGCTTCCGGGGTCAGGCATCCCGTCAATTTGGCTCCGCCCTGCTCCACGCTTTTCCAGGCAGTGCCAGACAGCGTGAAATGCAGCACGCTACCGGTGGGCAGCGAATGCGACGCTGTCTTATCGAGCCAACGGGCCAGGTCATGCAGCGCCGGGTTATGCCCAACCACCAGCACCCTTTCGGCTTCATCCGGTAACGCTTTGAGCCATGCCTGCAGCCCGGCGCCATCGAAAGTGTAAAGGTCTTCATCGAAGTGAACCTGATCGACCAGAGTATGTTCAGGCAGTTGCACCGCGATCTCGTCGAAGGTTTCCCGCGTGCGAGCTGCTGTACTGACGTAAATCTCCCCTTCGAACGCTTGCCAGCGCTGCAGCACAGGCGCCATCGCCGCTGCCTGACGCTTACCCCGCTTTCGCAACGGCCGTTGGTGGTCGGTCATATCGCCACTGGGCTGTTTGGCCTTGGCGTGCCGCATTAGGTATAAGTGCCGCATGGGTTCGCTCACAAGTAAAGGGTGTTGAACGAAGTTTAGTACACGCGCATCAACTATTGAGTAAGATTAAAGGCGCCCCCGCCTTTGCCCTCTTTTATACCATCGCGACACACCACGACTTTGTTCCTGCCGCCGCGCTTGCCAGCATAAAGCATCTTATCCGCCCGCGTGATGAGAGAGTCTAGATCGACCTCATTACTATTCGTTGCAGCTACCCCGATGGTGACACTTGGGCTCAGCTCGCTCATTTCTTCCTTTAACGGCAACTCAGCGACCTTCTTTTTCAAGCACTCAGCGATGATTTGCGCATCGTTTGGGTTAGTGTTCGGCAGGGCCACTACAAACTCTTCACCACCAAATCGCCCTATTACATCCGATGGACGCAGAGACTCTGCGCAAACCTTAGCGATTTTGGACAGCACCCAATCCCCATGGCTATGCCCCCAGGTATCGTTAATATTTTTGAAATGGTCCACATCAATCATAAAAAGGCTAAACGGCATCTTTTCGGACTGGGAGTGCTGTAACAGCTCATGGGCCAATTTCATAAAATGGCCGCGATTATTGAGATTTGTCAACGCATCCCGCTCAGCGACTATCCGCAGTTGCTCTTCCAGTGCTTTTCGGTGCGCAATTTCGTTGTGCAACTGGTGATTTTGATCACGCTCTTCGTGAAGCAACGCATACTGCTTACGCTGCAGACTCTCCAAACGCAGCAAGGCAAAGAACCCCACCACGATTCCCATGATCAACAAAAGTGCGATGCGAAGCGCCGTTATCGGGGCAATCTCCGTAAACAGAACAGCAGCGACTAAAAAGCCAATATTTAAGTAGAGGCTGGCAAAAACCACCACGGTTAGCAGGCTGGGAATTAGAAGATAGAACGCCATAGTGGCGACTACCACCGCGGTGATTTGAGTGGAGAGACTTTCGGGGCGCAAGGGAATAATCAAAATGATACCCGTTGCTAATATCCACAATGGCAAGGCGTGCAACCAAGCTCGATAAAAGCGCCCTCTCCCGTACCTGACAATGAAGGCCACAAGCAGGCAAAGGCTTACCACTACAATGCGCATGGTAAGGAGCAGGTAAAACTTTCGGGTGAGACCGAGCAAGTAGTAATCCGAAATCGCAAACATACCAAAGACTAAGGTGGCAACACTCAGAGAAAGGCTGAACTCTAACCTAACGCTTTCCTGGATAGACTTGCGATACATCGACTCACTGTCAGCGTCGCAAAATTGGCCCGTTAACCAATGCACCTGGTTCCGCTTTTTTTGTAATGGCAAAGCCCCACACTCCCTGAGTAACGCGGTGATTTCTTTCGGGTTCACTAAGCAAAGCTACTCCACTAACCGGAACAGTCAACTGGAGTGAGTTAGCGAACACGCTTATGCGGCTTCACCACCAGCCAACTGGCCAACACCAAGCTGCCGAATAGCGAATAAACCACCACAAACACCCACGCCGGTAACGTGAAATAGAGCAAGCTATGCAGCCAGTGCTGAATAAATGACCCCGAATAGTTGCCAGCGCCCACCTCTGCTCTAAGCGCCATTTCCCAGGTGGTTAACGGACAAACAACACCTAACCAGGCTTGAACGACCACATAGCCAATCGCGCACAAATGCACGATGCGGAAAATGCGATTGCGCACCCACTGCCAGTTCAGAAAATAGCCCGCGTATACTGCGAATAAGCCGAGTACCACGAAGGTCACAAACAACACATGAAGTATGAGGATGGCGTCGGCTAGTAAAAGTAGCAGGGACGGTGGCATAGGGAATGGGCTATCTGGCACAAAACACCTCAACCTCTAACTGAAACATTTGTTTACATGAATACCAGCGCTCGTTAATAACATCCTATTTATAATACTTATCGCTCATTGCGCACTAGACTTACTCCTGTATAACAGCGCAATATTTTTGGTCACCGCCGACAAAAAGACCGCCTGTAAGGCCCTCCCAGCGTCTCCTCCCATTGGGGCAAAGCTTTACCCTCCCACCATAGCCCAAGGACAACAACAGCAGATGGCTCAGAGTAACCGTCGTCTCGCCATGCAGGCTTGGCTTTTGATTCTGCTCACTAGCAGCTTGCTGATCAGTGTCAGCAGCCTGCTGCTAGACCGCGTTGCACACCTTCCACTACCCCCACAGTGGCGTTTGAGCCCTGACGGCACCCTTGCCGTGCTGGTGGTAAGCGTCGGCCTACTGGCCCTGCTGAGCCACCAGCCACGCTGGCGACGTTTAGCTGGCGGCCTGATGCTCGCATTGGGTGGTTATAGCCTTGGCCACGATCTTCTCGCACCGGGAACGGACGACGGGCTTTCATGGCTCACCGGGCAGCCACGCCTGGACACGGTACCTGCGTTGCTGGTAGTGATTATGGGAACGAGTTGTTTCTTTTCTCCAACATCAGGGGGCACCCGGCGCGGTTATCGTTTGATCGGCTGGGCATCGATCATCATCGGCGTTACTACGTTGGCTTACCCACTGATCACCCAGACGCCACCCGACTCGGTGGCAGGCCTCACCTCCATGGGTAGCTTATTCTGCCTCCTGCTGGGTGCAGCTCTATTGATTATTGCCCATCAGCGCACCTATCCGACGCTGCCCCTGCCCCGCTCTGCCATTATCGTCGGTGTGTTAGGCGTCACGGTCAGTATCATGATCTGGCTGGCCAGCAGCTGGGTACAGTACAACGCCCGCCTCACCGCTGCCGATACGCTTGTAAACAATGTCGCCGATGGCATGGAGCAGCGAATTGAGTCAAAAGTAAAACAGGTTGAGCGCCTAACAGAGCGCTGGATGGCGTTAAGAGGCGAGGGTCGTAACGTCGTTCGCGAGCTCCAAGAAGTAGAGATGCGAACCTTTATGCGTGACGAGCCAAGCTTGCTGGCCATCGTTCACTTAGCCGATGACGCCCAAATACGATGGCGAGTGGGCCGCGAACCCGCAAACCTACTATGGATGATGGATCAGCTGACCGGCCCCGCGACACTGGGCTGGCTACGTCTACAAAATGAACTTCATCAGCGTATCAGCTGGCATTTTCCTGATCCCGAACGCAGCAGCCACGGTTTACTAGCGGTGACGCTCGATCGGGGACAGACCACCATGCTGGCTGCCATCGACTTAGCCGAGATCATCCAGTTGCAGCGTCACCTGGACACAAGTGGCTTCATCATCACTTATACCTCAAACGACCAAACGTGGGGCACGCTGTCTGCCAATGATTGGCACGGAGCGCTTATCCCGAGGGCGTTTGACTCTCACGAGGTGACGCGCTGCCCGGCGGGCCAACCTTCACGATTACAGCACTGGATGGACCGCTGTCACTGAGCAGCCTGCCCGGCGCTTTGCCGGTGATCTTTGGCCTGCTGGGGTTGGTGTTTTCTTATCAGTTGATTATCAGCCGTGCCCTAAGCGCCTTCCGCGATCAACAGGCCGCCACGTTGCAGCTCAATGAGCAGCGTTTTCGTTCACTGTTCACCCAGAACCCAGATGCGGTATTTGCCTATAACCGTGACGGCACCTACGAAAGCCTCAATCCGGTGACGGAAGCCATCGTGGGGCTCTCGGAAAGCGACTTATTGGGAAAACACTTCCGCTCAGTCGTCTGTGAACCAGCGTGTTCCAAGCAGGATGTAGAGCGTACGGAGACCGCTTTCAATCGCGCCATCAACGGACTCCCTAGCAGCTATACCATGCGCTTGATACGCGAAGGGGCTTCTCAAGATTTGGAAGTAACGATGGTGCCCATCGTGGTCGAGGGCGAGGTCAGCGGCGTTTTCGGTATTGCCAAGGACATCACCGATCGCGTTGCCGCCGAGGAGCGGCTGCTCATTTTGGAGCGAAGCCTTGAGGCGAGCGGCAACGGCGCCATGATCATTGACGTTCGTACGGATGAGAAACAGGTGGTTTATGTGAACCCCGCGTTCACGCATATCACCGGCTACCTAGAGCAAGAGGTGATCGGCCACGCACCGCTACTCCTCAGCGGCGCTGAAACGGATACTGCGGACACCGAGCAGATCCAAGCAGCGATCCAGCAAGGCACTAGCCTATCCACCACTGTGCGCACTTATCGTCGCGATGGCTCCCCCTTTTGGAACCAACTGCTTCTGTCGCCGGTGAAGGATGCCAATCAACAGGTTAGCCACTTCATCTGCATCATCAATGATATCTCCGAGCGTAAGGAGCAGGAGAGTCAGCTGGCTTATCAGGCTACCCACGACGTCTTGACCGGCCTTGGTAATCGAGCGCTATTCAGTGATCATTTGGTCCATGACGTCGAATTGGCGGCTCGCAATGGCCAAACGTTGGCCGTGCTGTTCGTTGATCTGGATGAGTTCAAACCTATCAACGATACGCTTGGTCACAATGTTGGTGATCAGCTCTTGATCAGCGTAGCAGAGAAGCTGCAGCAGGGGTTGCGGGCCAGTGATACCCTCGCCCGTTTGGGTGGCGATGAGTTCGTGCTGCTGCTGCCCGACTTGAGTCACCCCGATGAAGCCGAAGAAGTGGCTGGCCGGCTGTTGGATGCACTCAATAAACCCCACCGGGTCAGCGGCCACGAGCTCCACGTATCGGCCAGCATTGGTATCGCCGTAAATCGCGGCGGGATTGATGAACCCGAGCGTCTGCTTCAGCACGCGGACATGGCCATGTACAAAGCCAAGCAGCAAGGCCGTAATACCTACGAGGTGTATACGGATGATCTCGACAGAAAGCTCAGTCAGCGCGTTACCCTGCGCAGCGAGCTACAGGAAGCCATCGAGCACGGCCATCTCAATCTGCATTACCAGCCCCTGATTAACCGAGAAGGGGATGTCGACGGACTGGAAGCGTTGGTTCGCTGGTACCACCCGACCAAAGGCTTTATCTCGCCAGCGACGTTTATTCCCATTGCGGAGGAGACCGGTCAGATCATTCCGCTAAGCCGCTGGGTGATGCGGCAGGCCTGTAAAGACGCCCAACAGCTGGTGGCACAAGGCTTATTAAAAGGACGCATGGCGGTCAACCTGTCGCCCCTCCAGTTTCACCGCCCCAACTTCCTCAGCACGTTGCGCAACGTACTGAACGAGACGCACCTTGCACCTGAGCATCTGGAGCTGGAACTGACCGAAGGCATCCTGATGCGTGATGCCGACGGCGCCATCGATATCCTCCACGCCCTAAGCGGCATGGGGGTCAGTACCGCCATCGACGACTTCGGCACTGGTTTTTCCAGCTTGAGTTACCTGCGCGACCTACCCATCGACAAGATCAAGATCGACCGCAGCTTCGTGCAGGATGCTGCCAAGAG
>TARA_R110002049_G_scaffold248695_4_pt1 | contig 15132 bp, 10 predicted proteins | sample TARA_R110002049 | Tara Oceans TARA_R110002049 (sample SAMEA4396941) | marine metagenome | biome: Polar Biome; feature: [SRF] surface water layer (ENVO:00010504); material: water (ENVO:00002006), including particulate matter (ENVO:01000060) such as... | depth 5 m | reverse complement strand
AGTATTCAGTATTCAGTATTCAGTATTCAGTATTCAGTCTTCAGTATTCAGTATTCTGTCTACTGTCATCAAACCCAACTCCAAGCCTTCGGCATCTTTTGCTCTCGCATAGGCACAAACACCAAGTTATCATCCGTATCATCGGAATTCACAAAATGCTTAAAACGTTTCATTATTTCAGGGTTTTCAATAGCCTGTTTCCATTCACATTCATATTTATTTACGAGTCCCTGCATTTCTATCTCTAAATCTTCTGCAATTCGCAAAGAATCTTCAATCACCACATTTTTCAAGTATTCAATACCGCCATCTAATTTATCTAACCATGGCGCCGTTCTTACTAAAGGGCCTGCGGTACGTATATAATACATCAAAAATCTATCTAAGTATTTCACAACCATTTCGTCATCCAATTGTTCAGCAAGCAGCACCGCATGTTTCGGTGTTGCGCCTCCATTTCCACAGACATATAAATTCCAACCACCATCAACGGCAATCAATCCAAAATCCTTACCTCTGGCTTCGGCACATTCTCTAATGCATCCTGAAACACCGCCTTTTAATTTGTGTGGCGAACGTAACCCGCGATATCTGTTTTCTATCTCAATGGCAAAGGTGACGCTTTCGTGCATCCCGTATCTACACCAAGTAGAGCCGACACAACTTTTTACCGTTCTTAATGATTTCCCGTAAGCATGTCCGCTTTCAAAACCTGCTTCAATCAGCTCTTTCCATATTAATGGTAATTCATGAATTTGTGCTCCGAATAAATCAATACGTTGCCCACCGGTTATTTTAGTATATAAATCATATTTCTTAGCAACTTTACCAATAGCAATTAATTGATCTGGAGTAATTTCGCCACCAGCAACTCTTGGCACTACGGAGTAGGTTCCATTACGCTGAATATTCGCTAAAAACCGATCGTTTGTATCTTGTATTGTGGGTTGACGATTTGCTGTTTCCATAGTAATTGTTGCAAAAATAGATGCCAATGCTGGTTTACATGTTTCACAACCATGCCCCTCACCAAACAAATTTAATGCTTCACCATAATTGGCTATTTTATTTACTTTTATTAAATCGTAAAGCTCTTGTCTGTTAAAGCTAAAATGCTCACAAAGCACTTCTTTCACCTCTTTTCCAAGTGATTTTAAGGTTTCGTTTACCAAATCGACCACCATAGGTTTACAACCCCCACAACCCGTTGTTGCTTTTGTTTTTGTAACCACATCGCTTAAATTATGAGATTTTCCATCTGTAATGGAGCAGCAAATATCGCCTTTAGTTACACTTTCGCAAGAACAAACCTGTGCTACATCTGGAATATCCAAAACGCTTCCAAACGAAGAACCGGCTTCACCTCTACCGCCAACAATTAATTCTTCTGCATCTTGCGGAATAGCCAAATCATTTAAATAAATTTGATGCAACATATTATAGTCTGATGCATCTCCAACTAAAATTCCGCCTAAAAGTTTTTTCCCATCGTGGCTCACATTGATACGCTTATATAGGTTTTTGGTTTTATTTTCATAAATAACAGAATAGCCTTTTTCAACTGGCATAAAAGGTTCTCCATAACTAGCCACATCTACTCCAATAAGTTTTAGTTTAGTTGACATATCAATATCATCAATCATGACAACATCCTTATTTCCAATTATTTGATTTACAGCAACCTCAGCCATATCATACCCTGGAGCTACCAAACCATAAATCATATTATTATAGAGCGCAACCTCACCAATAGCATAAATTTCCGGGTCGTTGGTTTGCATTTTATTGTTAACAATGATACCTCCGCGAGTTCCCATTTTCAAATCACAGGTTTTTCCCAGTTCATCACGCGGACGAATACCTGCAGAAACAACAAGCATTTCTACATCAATTTTATCATATTCGCCAAACTCCATTCCTGTAATGGCCTCATCGCCTAAAATCTTATTTGTAGCCTTAGATAAATGTACATTAATACCTAAAGATTCTATTTTTTCCTGAAGCACTTTACTACCACGGGTATCTAATTGTCTTGGCATTAATTTAGGAGCAAACTCAACCACGTGCGGTTCAAAACCCATATCCAAAACTGCTTTTGCTGCTTCTAGGCCTAATAAGCCTCCGCCCAATACAGCTGCTTTTATAACGCCTTTGTTTTTAGCTCTAAGCACCTCAGCATAGGCTAAAGTTTCTTCTAAATCTTCAATAGTCCTGTAAACAAAAATCCCTTTTTTCTCAATACCATTGATATTAGGCACAAAAGGGAGCGAACCGGTCGCTAAAACCAAATAATCGTACTTATAGCTAGTTTCATTTACAGTTGTTACTTTTTTAGAAGCCCTATGAATATCTGAAATACGCTCATTAGTGATTAATTCAATATTATTGTCTTCATACCATTCCCTTGGTGCCATTTCTAATGCCTTGGCATCCTGGTTTTCAAAATACCCACTTAAATGAACACGATCGTATGCAGGTCGTGGTTCTTCACCAAAAACGGTGATTTTAAATTCACTTACATTAGGCTGTGCTACAAATTTTTCGCAAAATTTATACCCCACCATGCCGTTACCAACTACAATAATATGCTTCATAACTACGTATTTAAAACAAAACTAAGTAAAAATACTTATTTTTAAATATAATTACTTATAGTTTTTTACGTAATATTTGAATTATTATCAATTTCACAAATAGAAATATTAATAATTGCTTATTAAGCAAATTCGATAATTTGAATTGGGAAAGAATGAATTATTCTAAGTTGTTTGTATCGCTATTCTAATACTTTTTGAAGCAGGTGTTTTAGCCGTATGGGCAAAACTATCTAAGGGCACTAATACATTAGTTTCTGGAAAATAAGTAGCACAACAGTTTTTTGGAATATCATACACAACAACTTTAAAATTATTGGCTTCTCGAATAACACCATTATATTCTGATTTTAAATTCACCACTTGATGCTCTGTTAGATTTCGAGTTTTCATATCTTCTCGATTCATAAAAATGATACGTCTTTCGTTGAAAACACCACGGTAACGATCATTTAAGCCATAAATAGTCGTATTAAATTGGTCATGACTTCTAATGGTCATCATAATTAATTCATCAGCTTTAAGTTTCCAACTTGGTAGTTTATTTATTGAAAAATTAGCTTTTCCTGTTTTTGTGTTGAATTTTCTAATTCTCGCTCCATTCGGCAAATAAAAGCCCGATGGCTTTTTTAATCGTTTATTATAGTCATCGAAACCATCAACCACTTCCTGAATATCGTCACGAACTAATTTATAATCGTCCTTATATTGGAGCCAATTAATTTTTGAACGCATTTTCAACGTTGCATTTGCAATACCGCAAACCACAGCAACTTCACTTAACAACTTATCTGAACAGGGTTCTAAAACCCCTTTTGTGGAAGATACAATTCCCATGGAATTTTCAACACTTTGAGTTTGCACGCCTGTTTTTTGATAATCTTTTTCCGTTCGTCCTAAACATGGTAAAATAAGCGCTTCTTTACCGGTAACCAAATGCGAACGGTTTAACTTTGTACTCACATGAACGGTTAAATTACAATTTGCTGATGCTTGTGCAGAATACGACGTATCAGGTACTGCAGAAATAAAATTTCCTCCCAAACCAAAAAAGACTTTCGCTTTTTTTTCGTACATGGCTTTAATAGCATCAATTACAGAATAGCCATGTTTTGTAGTAGGTTTGAAACCATACTTTGCTTCAATTTTATCTAAAAATGCTTGTGGAGCAGACTCCCAAATACCAACTGTTCTATCGCCTTGGACGTTGGAATGACCACGAACCGGACATGTTCCAGCACCTTCTTTTCCAATACTTCCTTTTAGTAATAATAAATTGACCAATTCTCGAATATTATCAACGGCATTTTCGTGTTGGGTCAACCCCATGGCCCAACAAATAATAATTTTATTATTGTTAAGGATTAAATTGAAAGTATCATCAAAAACAGATTTCGAAACACCGGATTGTTTTAAGCAATCATCAAAATTGTATTTTTTTAAATCATCAATAAACAACTCATAATCAGATGTAAACTCTTTAATAAATTCTTTATCAAACACATTGCCCTCTTGCTCTTCTTTTTCTAATAATTTAAGAAGTAATGCTTTAATAAACGCCACATCGCCATTTATTGAAATCGGTACAAATACATCGGCTATTTTCGTTCCACCAGTCAATAATTTGGCCGGACTCTGCGGATTTGTGAATTTTATAAGTCCAGCTTCTGGTAATGGATTAATGGCAATGATTTTACCACCATTATTTTTACATTTTTCTAGAGCAGTTAACATTCTAGGATGGTTGGTTGCTGGGTTTTGCCCAATTACCATAACCACTTCAGCTTTATATAAATCGTCTAAAGTCACCGAGCCTTTTCCGATACCAAGTGTTTCAGAGAGTGCTGCTCCACTGGCTTCATGGCACATATTTGAGCAATCTGGTAAATTTGCCGTACCGTATTCCCTAACAAATAACTGGTATAAAAAAGCCGCTTCGTTTGTTGTTCTTCCTGAAGTGTAAAACACTGCTTCATCTGGATTATCAAGAGCGTTTAAATGTCTTCCTACTTTTTCAAAAGCCGCATCCCAAGAAATCGTTTTGTAATATGATGCGCCTTTTGCCAAAAACATAGGCACTGATAATCGACCCGATTTACCAATTTCAAAATCTGTCCATTTTGATAATTCATCAACCGAATGTTTTTCAAAAAAAGCAGTCCCAATCGTTTTATTTTGCGCTTCCTCGGCTATTGCTTTTATGCCATTTTCACAGTATTCACCTAACGAAGAACGCTCATCATCTGGATCTGGCCATGCACAACCTGGGCAATCAAATCCGCCTTTTTGATTTATTTTCAGAGACAGCTTTAAAGCATCCGAGGCATTCATATATTTCGAAGCATGACCAATTGACGACTTAATAGCACCAAAACCTGCACTGTTTTTTGGTGGTTCTTGCGTTTTTAAATCGGTAAAATGTTCTGGTGCTTTTGCTTTGTCTTCCGCTTTTAAACTCATCGTTATTCGAAATTCTCTTTATAAAACCTATCGTAATCTTCTTTAAAATCTAAATCTACATTTTTTACTGGAGGTTTTAAAGCTTTCATAAAAGATTCGTTTTCTTTTAAAATATTTCTAGCACCAAAATCGTCTTTCAATTTTGATAATTGCTCAAAATAAAATGCATCAAAAAGTGCTGGCACACCATATTTTCTATTTTGATATGAGGACGCTATGATTTGGTTTTTGTGAGGTGAAAAACTTGAGACAAGTTCATTTAAATAATCGCTAGTTATGAAGGGTTGATCTGCCAAAATAAAAAGCACAGCATCTATTTTTGGTTTTTGTTTTTGAATATGTTTTGAAGCACAAGCAATGGATGTCCCTAAACCTTGTTCCCAATTTTCATTATTCAAAATAGTTATTGAAAAATGATTGATTGTTTTTTTAATTAATTGAAAATTAGCACCTAAAACTACATAAACACTATCAGTATTTAATTTTAATGCGGTTTGTATGGTATGGGTGATTAAAGTTCCATTGCCCCATTTAAGCAACTGTTTTGGGGTTTCCATGCGCTTTGAAGATCCGGCAGCTAAAACAACTACAGCAATTTTACTGGGCATGAATACTCCCTGTTTTACTACTCAACGAAATGGGGTTTTGTTTTCTTGAAAAAGCTAAAATTTCGGCCATTATAGAAATAGCAATTTCCTGAGGTGTTTCTGAGCCAATATTTAAACCAGCAGGACCATGAATACTATCTAAGAATCCTAAATTAATGTCTGGGCAATATTCCATAAATTGGGATAATAAATCGTCTCTGCGTTTTGTAGGCCCTAAAAGCCCGATATAAGTTGGATTCGTATCTTTAAGTGCCACCAAATAGCGTAAATCGTTTGCGAAATTATGCGTCATTAAAACCACAGCGGTTTGGTTATCAATTAATGACGTATCTAAAGTTTCAGCAGTTGTCGCTGTAAACTCATTAGCGCCTGGAAAATTTTTAATAGATTTCGATTCGGAAACTCCAGCTACAATTATAACTTCCCATCCTGTAAGCGATGCATATTTGCATAACTGAACCGCATCATGTTCTGCACCAATTATTATTAATTTAAAACATGGTGGCATCTTTTGTTTGAATACAGAAAGGTTTGAAGGTTCGCTTTGAGTGTCCGTATTCGAAATCGAAAAAACATTATTATCAATAGACACTAAAGTACCTATGCCTGTAAAAGTGCCTGCTTCCTTTTTAAAATGGGAATGGATTTCAAAAGGACTTCTATTCTTTAAACATTCAAAAAAAGAATTTAAAAACGATTTAGAAGGTTGAAAAACTTCCAAAAGAATATATAAAATGCCTTCACAACCCAAACGATACCTCCCATCATAAGTCATTATTTTAGAAACTCCAGTTTTAAAAACAGTTTCAGATTGCAGTAAAATTTCTTTTTCAACACATCCGCCACTAACAGCGCCTATCATTTTACCATTTTCTAAAATAAGCATCCGTACTCCAGGTCTTCGGTAAGACGAGCCATCTAAAGCAACAACTGAAGCTAAAACTGTTTTTAAACCATTTTTATTTGCCAAAACAGCTTCATGAACACTATTTTTAAATTCGTGAGTCATAACATACTAACCAATTACTTTTTCTAAAGTCATATTGCTCATAAAAGGTTGTTTAGTCATTCTATTACCGGTAGCTTGATAAAGCGCATTTGCTAATGCGCCTATAGCTGGTGGCAATCCTGGTTCTCCTAGTCCTGTTGGTGCAATATCGTTATCAACAAAGAAAACTTCTATTTCCTCTGGTGCTTGTGAATGGCGAATTAATTGATACCTATCAAAATTTGTTTCATTAACCGATCCATTTTCAAAGGTCAATTGGCTATACATGGCATGTCCTATGCCATCTATAACACCACCTTCTATCATGTTTTTAGCAGCATCTCGATTTACTACTATGCCACAATCAACAGCACACCAAACTTTTTTTACTTTTGGTTTTCCGTTTTCTAAAACTAGATCTACAACTTCGGCAACATAGGTAGAATGACAAAAATATGCAGCAACACCACGATAAATACCTGGTTTTGTTTCTCCCCAATTCGATTTTTCTTTAATCATTTTTAAAACGCCTGCGTAGCGTTCAGCTTCATATTCGTGCTTTTCTCCCACGGGATTATTTATAGCGCGATCAAATAATTCTAAACGGAAATCTATGGGATCTTTTCCTGCTAATTCAGCTACTTCATCAATAAATGATTGCTCAACTCCAGCAGTAAAATTAGAACTTGGCGCTCTCCAAGCGCCCGTTGTAACGTTTGTATCCCCATTTACTTTTTCTGCTAAATAATTTTCTACCGTACCTGCTGGGAAACGATTCGGAAATACGGGACTACCCGGTAAACCAGCACCCTTTACAGTAAAAGCAATTAAATTATTATTTTCATCTAAACCTGCTTTATAGATAGATTGATAACTGGGTCTGTAAGTGCCTTGACTCATATCATCCTCTCTGGTATAAATAAGCTTTACTGGTTTTCCTGTTTTCTTTGAAATTGCAGCTGCTTCAAGTCCAAAATGCACATACAATCTTCTACCAAAACCACCTCCAATACGCGTCATATTTACTGTAATATCCTCAATGGGCAGGTTTAGTAATTTGGAAACTGAATCTTCAAGTGCTTTTGGTGTTTGGGTAGGTCCAATTAATTCTGCTGAGTTTTCAGTAACATTAGCAAAAAAGTTCATTGGTTCCATTGTATTATGGGCTATAAAAGGAGCATTATAAGTACGTTCAATGATTTTAGACGCATTTTTAAATGCTGCTTCCGGATTGCCATCTTTTCTACTGCCCTTAACGTCACCAGATACAAGGGCTTTTTCTAAATTATTCAAATGCGTTTCTGAATTTTCCAACTCGCTTACAACATCCCAATTAGCTTTAATGGCTTTTTTTGCTTTCATTAATTGCCATGTTGATTTTCCAACAATAGCAATAAGCTGCAGAAAACCTTTTTCATCCGACCAAGTTGGATCTGGCACTGTAATATCAATTATAAAGGCATCTGTTACTCCGGGCATCTTTTTTATTTCTTCTTCATTAAAGTCTTTTATCTTCATTCCAAAAGCAGGCGGATGTTCAATCATGGCCAATTGCATCCCTTCTCTTTTGAAATCTAACCCAAATAGAGGTTCACCAGTAACGATTTTCTTTCCATCTACATTTTTTTTACTCGTCCCAATCAATTTAAAGTCACTTATTTCTTTAAGTTCCACTTCTTCAGGAATTTCAATACCGACAGCTTTTGAAGCTATTTCTCCGTACGTCATTGTTCGTTCTCCATTTTTTTCTTTAATAATGCCTTGATCTACTGTTAAATCTGAAACCGATAGCTCCCATTCTTTTGCGGCAGCTTCCAATAACATGCTTCTACCTGTGGCTCCGGCCATTCGTAATGCATTCCAACTTAACTTGATAGAAAGACTGCCTCCGGCAAATTGATTTTGATAAAATCCCGTGTTTAAAGGCGCTTGTTCAACAACAACATGATTCCAATCCACATCTAACTCTTCAGCTACAATCATGGGCATTGAGGTTCGTACATTCTGACCAATTTCAGGATTAGGGGAATATATGGTAACCATGCCGGTATTTCCTATTTTGATGTAACCATTAATATCAAACCATTCATTAGGAACAGCTACTTTTTGTATTTTCTTATCTGTAGTACATCCTGTAAACCAGCTAAAGCCTATAAGCATACCGCCACCTGCAGCAGCTGATATTTTTAAAAATGAACGACGGTTATATTGTGTTTTTATTTTTGTCATGACTTCTGAATTTAGAAATTTGATGCGGTTTTGATAGCTTGCTTGATTCTTATATACGTGCCACATCTACAAATATTTCCATTCATCGTGGCGTCTATATCGCCATCTGATGGACTCGGATTATTTTTTAAAAGTGCCGCAGCACTCATAATTTGTCCGCTTTGGCAATAGCCACATTGTGGCACATCGTGTTCGATCCATGCTTTTTGAACTGGATGATCGCCATCCTCTGAAAGGCCTTCAATAGTTGTAATATCCATTCCTTCGGCCTGGGATACTTGAAGTAAACAACTACGCACGGCATTCCCATTTACATGCACGGTACAGGCGCCGCATTGCCCAATACCACAACCGTATTTAGTACCTACTAAATCTATCTGATCTCTTAACACCCATAATAACGGTGTATCCATATCTGCCTCAACAGTATGGGTTTCATTATTGATTTTTAAATTGAATTTTGGCATAGCGTAGTATAAAATGGTTATTATTTTGAATTGCTACTAAAAACACAAAAAAATAAATACATTATCTTGCAGTTGTTCTTTTAATTAGGCATCCCCCTTTTTTTCAAAAAAAACGAAATTAAGTCTAACTTAGGAAGGCTATAGTAAACATTAGCGTTGGCATTAACGCACGTTGAACATCCCTCTAAATCTTCCTTCAAAGGGAGGCTTTCTAGCACCCTTCCTTTGAAGGGAGGGCTGAGGATGGATGTTTTTTCTTGATATAAATTACTTAATTGTTTTAAAATCAGTATTTTAACAAAAAAATGTAGCTCATAGTCTAAATTATCAACACTAATGTAAACTAGAGTGCTTAGGAGTATTAAATTGTTGATTTATAGCGATTTGAAAATTTAAAATCTCTTTAAACACCAGTAAAATCAATAGCTAATGAGTTTAGATCGCAAATTTTCGTGGGATGGCAAATTATTCTTTTAACATCGTTTTAGCGAACTCTAAAGCCCGTTTTTCATTGTAATAAACATTGCCCTTGTCAATAAATCCAACATGCCCGCCGTGTTTTGGCATTTCCAAATGAAGCTTTGGGTTGCTTTTCGCCTCTTTAACAGGAAAACACTCTGGTGACAAAAAAGAATCGTTTAACGCATTTATGATTAATGTAGGTGTTTTAATATTTGGCAGAAATTGAAGTGAGCTGCATTTTTCGTAATAGTCTAAAGCATCCTTAAAGCCATGTGCTTTTGCCGTATAAACATCATCAAAATCTTTTAAGGTTTTAATCGAATTTACGGCATCTAAACTTAACTTATCTGGAAAAAGTTTCTGTTTTATTTTTAGATGGTTTACTAAATCTTTTAAAAATATATCATGAAATAATTTATTTTTTATTTTAAGAAGTTCTTTACACGAACCATACAAATCACAGGTAACGGAAACAGCAATAGCTGCTTTAATTTGAGATGGGACACCGTGTCGTTCTCCTAAATATTTCAATATTAAGTTTGCGCCCAAACTAATCCCTTTCAAATAAATTTCTGAATAGTTTTTTGTTGAAATAATATGTTGAATAATGGCTTCTAAATCTTCTGTAAACCCAGAATGGTAACTGTAGTATTTAGAATTGGTTTTACCACTACATCCTCTAAAATTAACACTCATAGCGTCAACATTATTTTTATTGAAATGCTTCGCAGTTCCAGTCATATAAGGCCTTTGTGCGTTACCTTCCAAACCGTGTAACAAAATAATAACTTTGTTTGTTTTTTCTTCAGAATAACTCCAATCTAAATCTAAAAAATCACCATCTTTCAATGTGATACGCTCTCGTTCTTGCTCCAAAGAAACGCGTCTGATTAAACCTGAATAAACGGTGGAAATAAATCCGTTTTTTACATAAAAAGGCGGATTATAGGTTGATTCAATTATTGGCATGTTTCAGTGCTCAGTTGGCAGTATTCAGTATTCAGTTGACGGTCTCAGTTTTCAGTTGTTATCGTTTATGATAAAATGCTTTGTTTCTTTTTTACTTTGCGACTTAGCGTCTTTGCGTGAAAAAAACAATATTTTAGTTGACTTCTAAGTCAGTAAATTTAAAATCAGTTCCGTTAAACAACCCTTTATCGCTTAATTTTAATGATGGAATGACCAACAAAGCCATAAAAGACAAGGTCATGTAAGGCGCATGTAATTTAGACCCAAGTTGTTTTGCTATTTTGTCTAATTCGGCATATTGTTTCCCAATGGTTTTTCCATCTTTATCACTCATAATTCCAGCAACTGGAAGCGGCACTATTTTTTCTTCGGAATTAGAAACCGCACAAATACCACCTTTATTTTTAATAATAAGGTTTACGGCTTTACAAATAGCAACATCCGAAACTCCAACCACAATAATATTATGCGAATCATGGCCAACGGAAGAAGCAATAGCGCCCTCTTTAAGTCCGAAGTTCTTTATAAACGCCATGGCCGGCTTTTGATTTTGATAGCGGTTAACCACCGCCATTTTCAGAATATCCTTTTTAGTATCTGAAACTAGATTTCCATTTTCAATTAAAGCGTCTTCTATAATTTCGTCAGTTATTAATTGGCCTTCCAGAGCTTCAATAACTCTAATTTGTTTTGCTGAAGATTCCATTCTAAAATCTGAAACCGTCTTTTTATCACAATTAAAATTATTTATGTTTTTGAAAGAAACTGGTTTAATATTTGAGACACCATTATCAAAAACCAACGCACCATTTATATAGGTTTGAAGCGTTTTAAAATCTTTTAAATTTTCAACTACAATAAAATCCGCATCATCACCTTCTTTTAGTAAACCTACATCTAAATTATAATGCTTTACAGGATTTATACATGCCACTTGTAACACTTTAAAAACATCTATTCCTTTTGCAACAGCTCTTTTACATAATTGATTAATATGACCAATTATCAAATCGTCCGGGTGCTTATCATCACTACAAAACATCATGTTTTCAAAATGTTCTGGAAGCAAATTAATTAAAGCTTCAAAGTTTTTCGCGGCACTTCCTTCACGAATTAAAATTTTCATCCCTTTCTGGAGTTTCTCTAAAGCTTCGTCGTAAGTAAAACATTCATGGTCGGTTGAAATTCCCGCATTGATATACTTTGAAATAGCGTCGCCTCGTAATCCTGGAGCATGTCCATCAACAGGTTTATTATAATGCTTTGCCCAAGCTATTTTTTCCAGAACCTCTTCATCGTCAAATAAAACGCCAGGGTAATTCATCATTTCTGCTAAGTACTTAATATCTGGATTGCCCATCAACTTCTTTACGCCTTCAGGATCTATAACAGCTCCTGCCGATTCAAAATTAGTAGCAGGCACACAAGATGGTGCGCCAAAATTAAATTTAAAAGGTACTTGCTTACCGTTTTCAATCATAAACCCAACACCTTCAACTCCTAAAACATTGGCAATTTCATGAGGATCTGAGACCGTAGCTACCGTTCCGTGAGTAACCGCAATTCTTGCAAACTCACTAGGGACCAACATAGCGCTTTCAATATGAATATGTGCATCAACAAAACCCGGTAATATGTAATGGTTTACAGCGTGGTCTTTCTCTTGAATGGATATAATTTTTCCGTTCTTAAAAGTGATTTCACCTCTAAAAATCCGTTTGTTTTGTATATCGACTATTTGTCCTTGTAATTTCATCCTCTCTGTCCTTCGGACATCTCTCCAAAGGAGAGAATTAGTCCAATCTAATTTTTAGAATATTTTTAGTATTTTCTGTTACTTTAAAGCGGTTATCTGCTCTTTTATTCACAACCCAAACAATATCGTTTTCTGAACACAATAACCACGTATTCTCTTTATCTAAAAGCGATAGTTTCTCGTCTTTAAAGTATTTACTCAATTTCTTTTTCCCAGTCATTCCAAGCGGATAAAACACATCGCCTTGTACTTTTTTACGCAGTTTTAATGGGAATTGCAATTTGTCATTATCTACATAAATAACATTCTTCATTTTTTCTAATACGGCATCAGCTTGGTCAAAGAATAAAATTCCAAAGGGTGTTTTAAGTTTTCTTGTATTTTCAGCTATTAAAATTTCATTATCGGCATCCATATTAATTTTACTCAGCAACAAATAGTCTCGGTCTTTTATTAATCTGTAAGAATTTGAAAGTACTTGTTTTCCTGGTTGTGCATCCAGTAAATCTAAAACATCGCTCCATTCCGTAAAACCAAATTCTTTAAAAACTTCATACAAATAGGCTTTTGGATTATTCAACTTTTTAAATTCTGAAATCTTAAATCTAACTTCGGTATCACCAATATTTTCAATGGTTTTATTTAAAAAAGCATCAATACTATCTGCAACTATAGAGGAAGAATCGTTTAAATTATTAAGCGTGCTTTGAAAACTTTGCAATAAACCCGGATTAATTTCTTTTAAAATAGGAACAACTTCATGTCGTAATTTATTTCGCAGATACTTCACCGATTTATTACTACTATCATCTCGCCATTTAATATTGTTCTCTTTTGCAAAATTTTCAATGTCTAAACTCGAAAATGGTAAAAGTGGACGTACAAACTTTCCATTAACTTCGGGTATTCCTGTTAAACCTTCTAAACCAGTTCCTCTTGTGAAATTGATTAAAAAGGTTTCTAAATTATCATCGGCATGGTGTGCGGTTAAAGTGTAATCGAATTTTAATTGTTCAGCGAGTTCTTCAAACCAATTGTAACGCAATTCCCGAGCTGCCATTTGTATTGAACGTTTGTGTTCTTTTGCGTATAAATTCGTGTCAAAATTTTGAATAAATACTTCTAAATCCAAATTTTCGGCAAGTTCTAAAACAAAGGTTTCATCTGCATCACTTTCATCACCACGCAAATTAAAATTGCAATGTGCCAATGCTACATTAAGCCTTAATTTATGACATAAATGCGTCAAAACCACACTATCAATTCCGCCAGAAATGGCTATAAGCAACTTACTCTTTTTTAGGAAAGGTAAACGAGATTCTAAATGTTGTTTAAATTGTTCAAACATGTTTCAAATATACAACTTTGAGTTTTCAAATTAATCAGAAATTATTAATATAAAATGATATAAATCATGTATTATACTCTAAAAAAGAAATACCTTTTTAGAGTAAATTTTAAACACTACTGTTATGTGCTCATTAGATAAAATAAACGACAAAACAACAAAAACAGCTTTTGATAAGCGTGTAATTACAGCTACACAACATTTACAAGCCTATGTTAAACACAGGCTTTACATTGCAGAATCTACGGGGATTATCCCAAAAAACATGTATTCGTCTAATGGTATTATTGACGAAGCAATTGCTAAGTTTTATGAAAAAGGATATAATGTTGATAGCGATGTTTCAACAATAAAACTTAAACTTTTTAAAATTGTTGACGCCGATTTAAACACCCTTTTCAAAAAAGAAGCCTTTCATAAAAACACGATTAGTACAAATTCAATTTTAGAAGAAGAATTAGATGATTTAAAAGAAAAATATACGGTAGATGCAGATATGGATTTTGTTATGAACGAAGATTTAAATGATATTTCGTATAAACAAGACCAAAGGCACAAACACTTGTTTTTATATGATGATAATGATAGTACTGTTTTAAATGCGTTTGAAATTGAAGAAGAATCTCTTAACGATTCCAAACAAATATTAGGCAGTTTATATAGTTGGTTACCTTTAAACGTGTCTAATATTATTGATTTATTGGTTTTCGGAAAATTAAGTTTTGAAGAAATTTCAAAAGTTAGAGCTATTGAAGTAAAACGAGTGGAATTTATTTTTAATGAAGTAAAGGAGAAATTTAAAGTACATATTGATTAGTTTTCTAAAACGGTACGCATCGCCTTAGCCTTTACCAAACATTCCTCGTATTCCTTTAACGGGTCGCTTTTAGCTGTAATAGCAGAATTGATGCGCTGACTTTTCGGTTTAGAACAGATATAATTTATAGAACTACTTTTGGTTAAGCACTAACTCCGCTATGGCGTTTAGCTTTGTTGCCAATAGTGTATCATCGCTGTACCCAATTTTCAATTTCGATGCCAGAAATCCGCTCAAATTCTTTAACGTTTTCGGTAATCATAGTTAGCCCATTTGCAATTGCGGTAGCACCTATCAAAAGGTCAAAATCGCTTATCATTATTCCCGTTTTTCTCAATCGCACTTTTTCTTTTGCGTAAATTTGGATTGAGTTGAAAATCGGAAGAATTTTGAGTTGTTCTGAAAAGTTGTCAATGATTTTATAATTCTTTATA
>TARA_R110002049_G_scaffold70521_6_pt1 | contig 15137 bp, 11 predicted proteins | sample TARA_R110002049 | Tara Oceans TARA_R110002049 (sample SAMEA4396941) | marine metagenome | biome: Polar Biome; feature: [SRF] surface water layer (ENVO:00010504); material: water (ENVO:00002006), including particulate matter (ENVO:01000060) such as... | depth 5 m | reverse complement strand
CGCCGTCGCGACAAGCCTGGCCGCAGTGCGCCAGCGCGACATCACCCTGCTGAATCAATCCGTACTGCTGGCGGGTATCAATAACACGCTTGAAACCCAACTCGATCTCTGCCAGCGCTTATTCGCAGTGGGTACGCTGCCGTACTATTTGCACCTGCTGGACAAGGTGCAGGGCGCTGCGCATTTCGATGTGCCGGAGCAGCGTGCAACAGAACTGGTGGATGAGATGGCCAGGAGGCTGCCCGGATACATGGTGCCCAAACTCGTCAGGGAGATTGCCGGGGAAGCGTCAAAAACCGGCGTGCAATCCCACAGCTGAGGCCACACTAAGGCAGCGCTGTGTTGAAAAGCAGCTGGAAAACGCGCATTTCACGGCCCTTTAGTGTGAGGCAGACTGCAATACGACTAAAAATTGCAGGGATATACATCGCTGCTATCAGGGATAGTGATAGTATTTTGTGAAGCCCGCTCGGTAATTCCTTCACTACTGGTACGTCAGCTTGAGTAAAGCCTTCACCCCGTTGATCGCATTCGATGGTAGTCGAGATAACAATTTCACCACCATCCGCATCGTTTTGGCATGGCTGGTTCTGTATGGACACAGCTATGCCATCCAGAAGGTTCCGGGCATTCGAGACCCTCTGAATGAAATATTCCAGGGTTCGATCTGGGTTGGCGAAATCGCCGTCAACGGTTTCTTCGCCATCAGCGGCTTTCTGGTCGCCGCCAGCCTGATTAAAAGAGGTGTGATTGACTACACCATCTCTCGTGTCCTTCGCATTTTTCCGGCGTTGATCGTCTGTGTATTCGTGTCGGTATTTTTGCTCGGCCCCATCCTGACCAACCTCCCGTTACGGGATTATTTCGACGACCCCAAAACATGGGATTACCTGGGTAACGCAGTAGCTTTTCTAAAAATGCAGTGGTCACTGCCGGGCGTTTTCGAATCCAACACTCGCGATGCGATCAACGGCTCCCTGTGGACGCTGACAGTGGAAGTGCGCTGCTATCTGCTCCTCGCCGCGCTGACATTTCTGGGGTTCAGGCTGAATAGAATCTGGGCCAATACCCTCGTGCTGCTGGTGTTCGCGGCGGGCGTGTTGTCGTATGAAAGCATCCCGTTGCTGGGAACAAACCTGAAATGGTCACGACCCGCGCTGTATTTCATTATTGGCGTCTTTTTCTACCTCAATCGCGACAAGGTCTACCTCGACTGGCGGATCGCAATTTTTGCCGCAGTGATGGCCTATTTTTCCTTTGGACAGGAATGGTTCGACTATGTGTTCCCGCCAGCGTTGATCTATCTACTTTTCTATCTCGCCTATGCCACCAAGCCGCTCAGTACGGACTCCGTATTTGGTGACGCATCCTACGGCATCTATATCTATGCCTGGCCAGTGCAGCAGATAGTGGCCCAGCTATTTCCGGGCCAAACACCCTATTTCAATACAATCGTATCCAGTGTCATTGTTATCACCCTGGCCTGGCTGTCATGGCATGGGCTGGAGAAGAGGGTGCTGACCTACAAGAAAGTATTGCTGGGGCATGCCAGCTCGAAGCGGTCGATGATGGGGGTTGGCGGGTTTCTGAAAGGGAAGGCTGCGGATTCGCCGTGAATTGTGATTTTTGGAATTTGGCTGTGAGATCGTTCGAATAGCTGTCCCATCTATATGATAAATATAACATTTAATGATACGACCTGTTAAATATACCGCCAGATGTACCGCCTATTGGTCTCATCAACCCGAAGCTATCGTCCCCAGAGATAGCAGTAGACATTCGAAGCTAGTACGGCATGTGCGGGGAAAAATACTGGCACGGATTTTATGCGGGAACGAGTATGTAAATGGTTTAGCGTTTTCTTCAGTTTAGTTCTGGGCTTTGCTAAGGGTTTTGGATTGACTACGATGAAAGCGTAAATTGGTAGTCATAACATTGGTGCTGGCAATAATGGATGGTCTTTTGATTCGCAATCCTCGCTTCAGCGTCGCTTTCACCCAAAAGTGAATTATTGGTCTAGAATAAACCTAAAGCGCGATCGATTACTGATCATTTTTCGGCCTGCTTCGAACCTAGTCGGCTAAAATTCACATTGTGGTGCGCTTGCTGGTCTCGCCGGTGTTACAGCTACAGTAGCTCAGGCTCGTGCGATTTAGGTTGGCGGGTTTATTTTGAAGTGTTCACGTTCACATACGAGGTCCTATGGGAGACAGACTGCCGCTTGACGCTGAGCCAGACAGCCCCCCCGGAACTGAGCGAGATTTTCTTGAGCTGAGGTTTTTTTTGCTTGGCATTTTGCTATTGCTGATTGCCGTTGCATTTGCAGGATGGGCTTTTTACGAGGAATGCCTGAGTAGTTCTAGGCAGAACATATTGCGATGGGCGCTTCCGTTGGCATCCGGTTTTGCAGCTTGGAGCTTTTCAGGTTCTTTACACGTGCGAACTGCAGGTGGACTTATAGCTGCTGCGACCGGTGGATTTGCGGTTTGGCTGATCACCATCTATATCTTAATTCCTACTTCGGATGCAGGTTGTGGGGAGGCGGCATTACCGCCTACGACTGCAGTAATTGCCTCCAAGGTACTAGCTATGAGGTCAAGCATACGTGATCGAGAGTGGGACTCCGGCTTGATCACCGCAGATCAAATTCTTGAGCTTGATCCTGACAATGTGCCCGCACTGAACGCGAAAGGAACCGTCGCGTTCTATAGGTCTAAGTATCTGGATGCTGTCAACTTTTTCGAAAAAGTAGTCAAACTACGCCCTGGAAACGGGATATTTCTCAGCAACTTGGCGGATACATATGTAGAGCTTGGTAGACTGGATGATGCTATCAGTATTTATCGGAAAATTGAGCCCGTATCACAGGATGTCTTGTATGAATTGGGGCGGGCTTATGTACTGAACGAACAGTACAAGGAGGCCACCACTATCCTACATAATTTGCCAAGTGCCGAACATCAAGGAAGAGCGAGAGTTATGGAAGCCGCTGCATGGGCCGGTCGAGCCAATAGAGAGGACGATAGCAGTTATAAAGAAACAGCTTTGCTAGTTCTCAAGAAAGGCGTGGCCAAAGACCGTGACTACTGGGAGACACGGCTTGTGGGAAACTACCACGATATTCACGAGCCCTTGACTAGAATCAGGGAATTACTCAACGAACAAATAGAGACTGTATTTCAGTGAGGGGGAGCGGTGGCCAGACGACAATGGAAAATCGGTATTTTGATCGCGATGCTTATCGTGTTAGCAGTTGCGATTTCTGCTTCAGACGATGAGTGGGGCTGGGTGGAAAATGTGCAAGCCGATTGTTGTGGTGATGGCGACTAATACCCGATTTTTTTGATGTGTATTCTAGTGGCGGACGGCTCTATACGCACTAGATTGCAGGATCGTGTGCAAGGACCTCGGTTCCTAAGACAGCTTTTTTCGCTTCAGGTTCGGCTTGATCTAGGATGGTTTTTAATCCCCTATCAAATACTAGATGAGCGAAGGCTTTTCTGTTTGGGTCACAATCCGTCGTGTCGTGCAGAACGTCAAGCGCGAGGTCCCCAGCTACTTCTATTCTCACCACGCCGATATGAAGACTCATCGGCGCCACTTTCTCTTGAAGGTCTAGACGGACACGCCCTAACAACTCTCCCGCTCCAGCGAAAAAGCGGCCAAGCTCTTCCGAGAGATAGTCTGAGAGCTTCATGAATCTAGTTCCTACAGAAATCTGTGGTGCAGTATTTACGGTAGCTTGAATAATTGCCTGCACAGAAGCCGCCTTTTGCAGCGCTGCCACATGAAACTGGTCAGGGGTGACGTTTATATCGCTATGGGTAGCCGCTACTATTAGCGTTGGTGTGAAACGGACTGTCTTTTGAGGTTCAGAGTTCGCTACATACTTAGGCGGAGAAGAGACTAATTCCGCGATCCGAATTTTGACTTGCCCATTATCGGTAAGGATATCATGCTCTACTTCTTCCAGCACGCAACGCACTCCAGGCCCGAAGTTGTCATCATGTATGTAAAAAATGGCAGCGGCCGAGTCCAGTAGAGCAGGAGAGCACGCTTGGTTTGGGGCGCTCTCTTCCCTGAACGCAGTCGCGCATATAAGGTGTCGTCGAGAGGGATCGTTTTCATAATTTCCCACAATTGCCACAGGGTAACCCGATCTGATAAAAGCGGCACAAGTTGCGGCGAACTTATCCTTGCTAAAGAATCCACCTTGCACATCTGGATTAGTGATTACCGGGGCAAGATCGTGGGCCAGAATGGCTTCTAGCATTTGCTCGATCTTCAGTCCAGATTGAGGAAAAGGACGATTGCCGAGTGACGAATTTAGGTGCGCAGAGCGCGTAATGTCTGCCGTAGTTGGAATTGCATGCCCGTCATCAAAAGCAGATGAATGAAGTAGAGACCAAATGCCAATAGTAGCGCAAGCGGAAACGCCCCTATCCTGCTGCTGCCATGCGAGGCCATCTACTTTTAACTGCAGTCCTGCGAGATGGCAAGTATACGTTCTAGCCGGAGTATCTATTCTATGTGTTTGCTGGTTTCCTTGAGGATAGTGTCTTAGAACAGTCCGGCCAAATGGTGCAGACTCTAGCGGTCTAAGTACGATGAAACCAATGTAGGAATTCCGAAATAGGTCGACTATTTCTTGGTCACCCGAAAGTGCCTTTAAGAGTAATTGCCTAGAAATATTTTGAGCATCAAATAGGTGCACCCTTTTGCATATATTTTTATATCCTCTAGCACTTGTTCCGTAAAAAGCGGCAAACTCGGCAAGGTAATCCCTGTCAAAATAATTGGGTTCGGCAATTATTGACTTAGCGCCGATACCACGGAGATACGCTTTGATATAAGTTTTTTGTTGAAGTGCATCAGGTAGTTGGCTTATCGGACACGAGGTATCACCAAACGCAAAAAATTCTAGGGCTTGCGCTTGATGCATACTCAGGAAGACTTTTTACGGAGTCTCAGGATGTCAGGACACGACGAAGTTGAGGCACTCTTCGTCTAGTTGCGCTTTAAAGGGCAGAAGCTGGTCGTCATTAGCAGGAGTATGCACTACATCAGAGGTGCCCGCGCCGCGCTTGATGCCCTTTTCTACTAGCTCTTCGAGCTTTGTAGATCCTGCCTGGTACGTAGCTTCCCAAACTGACTTTGTACGATCCATCGAAATATCCCCTTTCTGGGTGGGCCTTTTATAGTATTTTTTTGCCGAAGTCAAATAGTTTGTCTCTTCCATGATCTTTACCATATGGATTTTGGCTAAGAAATTCAAGGCCTTAGGTAAATTTTACAGATATAGGTACGCTAGCAAACCCTAGTCCTTTTCTGACCAGTGCTGATCTGCACCCAATGGCAGTTCGTTCAAATCGTTCCGAGCTTCGCGCCATTTCGGGTATTGTTGGTTAAGAATTGTTACGAATCGTTCATTATGGGTTGGTTCTATAAGATGCACCATCTCGTGAGCAATGACATATTCAATCAAGTCCTTTGGTTTTTTAACCAGTTCAGTATTGATGCGAAGATTGCCCGCCTTGTAATTACAGCTCCCCCACTTCGTCCTCATTCTCTGAAGATAGTAGCTATTCACTTCTACCCCGAGTTTTCGCTCCCACTTTCTAATCAAGGGCGGCACCACATCATGAAGCATGGACCGATGCCACTCTTGAATCACCTGCTCCCGCTTCTCTCTGGAACTACCCGGCCTGACGGTCAATTTAATCCGCCTGTGGTCCAGCTTTACTGAAGGCTTTTCGTCTCGGTATTCGACCGACAGTAGATACCGCCGGCCCCAGAGGTAGTGGCTTTCTCGCTCCACATATTGGCGAGCAGTCTCTCTGGCCTGATTTCGAAGTTTTTCCTGCTGCGCCCGAATCCACCCGAGTCTCGATATGGCGTACGCCCTGGCCACGTCGAGACGGGTGTTTGTCGGAGCGGACATCGTCACTCGCCCATTGGGGGGGTGTACGCTCAAGTGAACGTTCTTGATCGCCTTGCGGGTGACCTGAATCTTGATCTTCCCGACCTGTATGGTTTCCGTCATCAATAACCCGGCTGCTGTTTGATGATCTCGAAAATCGCCATTGTGGCCTCGCGATCGCGGTCCATCAATGGGAACAGTTCGTTGAGTATCTGGCGTTCACGGGTCTCGTCCCCCCGGAAGCCCGCAGGCGCTTTCTCCCTCATGACCTGGTCGAGCTTGAGAGCCAATTCAGCTCTGGCCAACTCTTCGCCGCCTTCGCCTTCGCGCATCGTTGCGGCAGCGCCGCCCTGTGGCAGTATCGTCTCCAGATTGTTGAACAATACAATAGCCTCTGGATAACCTTTGAGGATGTCTGGATAGGGTCGTGTTGACTCCTTTGCAGCCATCTGCCGGACCAACGCTTCGGCTTTCCGCAAAAACGCTTCATAGGACTCGGTGTCGTCACGCTTCTGTTTGATCAGGTCGTCAAGCAGTTGGGACATATCGGCATAAAACCTCGGGTCCGTTAACTGCTCACGGATTATGGTCTTGCGCACGTTGTTGATGATCCCCTCAGCGACCGAGTTATTGGACAGCTTGCCCTGGGCATTGAGCTTCTTTGCGATCGCGTCGTGGATGCCGGTCTCGATAATCAGCTGGGTAAGGGACAAGCCATCCAGATTACCTAAATCGTCTGCCTGGTCAGCCTGAATATAGGTATTGATGAGGTGGCGCATATCGGCTTCGTATGATTTTATATCCAGCTCCTCATTCGAATGGCGTTTGATCGCATTTCGTATCTCGACGAACTGGGCCACCTCGGCCTGTAACTGTTCAATCTGCGCATCTGAGTAACCCGCCTCCGGCAGATCCTGAGCAATGGCGGCATAGGCCCGCACAAACGTAACCACCGCCTTGTAAAAGGCGATTCGAATTTGCTCGGTATTGTCGAGTCCGTTGGGGTCGCTGGCGTCGCCGCAAAAGTAGTGCAGGAATTGCTCGATCTCGCGAGGATGCTCTACCGGTTCGCACAGGTAGTGCAGAGCCTCTCTGGCCTCCTCTAGTTTCTTCTTGCCCTCATCCAGCCAATTCTTAACGGTAACATTGCCGGAATCGCTGCCCTCATCATCGTCCAACTCGTCAGAGGTGTATACGGCTATCGAGTTCTGTACTTCATGGAAAAGTTCCTTGAAATCGACGATATACCCGTAGTCCTTGTCGTCGCCGTCAAGGCGGTTAGTGCGGCAGATAGCCTGGAAAAGGTTGTGGTCGTGTATCTCATTGTCCAAATAAATATAGGTACAGGACGGTGCGTCAAAACCAGTTAGCAACTTGCTGACAACAATCAGCAACTTGCAGTTCATCGGCTCATAGATAAATCGCTGCTTCGTCTGGTCCTCGTATTCCTTGGTTGTTTGGCCATCCTGAAGCACAAACTTGGTGTACGTATCAAACTTGTACCGCTCGTCACTGTCTGGAGGCTCGCGGGAAATGGCGTTATGGTTGGGCTGATACGATGTGATGATGTCGCAAAACTTACCGAAGCTGGTGTTCTGAAACAAGCGGTAGTAGTGGCAAGCGTCATAGATCGAGGCGGCGACCAAGATAGCGGTACCCCGATTATTGTTGAGACGGGACTTCAGGGCAAAATCCTGAATGATACTGGCGATGATGCGCTGCTTACGCTCACCGGCGCTCATCAGCTCTTCCATGGTTGCCCATCGCTTCCTGAGCACAGCCTGCTGGAAGTTATTCAACCCTTTGGTCTTCTGCGTAAACCAGTCATCAATCGCCTGTTTTGAGGTGAGACGCTGTGGAACTGCGCGGGCTTCATATTTGAGATCCAGCACCACGCCGTCCTTCACTGCCTCATCGAATTTGTAGGTATGGATATTGGTCCCGAACACTGCTCGCGTGGTTTTTTTGTCCTTGCGTAATAGGGGCGTGCCAGTAAATCCGATGAAAATGGCATTCTCCATCCATTTCTTCATTTGTCTATTCATGCCCCCGCCCTGGGTACGATGGCATTCATCCACAAAGATGTAGAAACGGCCGTGCACTGCTGGTAGTGCGCTCTTCAGGTTGGGGTCAAACTTATGGACCAAAGCGCAGAGCAACCTTGGGTTGGGTGCCGAGAGCTTATCCAAAAAATCCCGCCGCGAAGTGATGCGGGGGGAGGGCGCATCCGCCCCAATAACGCCGGAATTACGCATCACCCCATCTATCTGTTTATCGAGCTCATCGCGATCGGTGATGATCAGTACCCGCCCATCGGAGTCGTACTCGAGGAGCCACTTAGCCAATAGCACCATGAGGATGCTCTTGCCGCTGCCCTGGGTGTGCCAGATGACACCACCTTCCTGCTTCCTGATTCGCTCCTGCGCGGCCTTCAGCCCAAAGTACTGGTGTACTCGGGGGACCTTTTTCTGCCCGGCGTCGAAAATGATGCAATTGCGCACCATATCGAGCAGGCGGGACTTTTCGCACATCTGCGCAAGCGGCTGGTCAAGCAGATAACCGTCTGCCGGGGGAGCGGCGGATTGCTCCTTCCACGTGAGAAAATACTTCTCCGGGGTGCCGGTAGTGGCGTAACGCAGACCCTGGGAATCGTTTCCGGCGAATACGAACTGCACCGTGCTGAAGAAGCCCTGGTTGAATATCTCCTCCTGGTTGGTAACAAGCTGCCGGATGCCATCGACGACATCAACCGAGCTGCGTTTTAACTCGATAACGCCGATGGCCAGGCCGTTAAGGTAGAGAACGAGGTCGGGGCGGCGCTGGTAGCCACCCTTGAGCGTCACTTCTTCGGCCAGGGCGAAATCATTATTCTCCTGTTTGTCCCAGTCAATCAGGTGCACCGTCTCGAAAGCCTGCCCGGCGGCTGTTTGCACCGGCACCCCATAACGCAGCAGGTTGTAGGTGCGCAGGTTCGCTTGATAGAGAGTAACGCCTGTGACGTCCGCTGCGGCGAGTAATTTCTGCAGCGCAGCGGAAATATGGGCGTCGGAATACCCCCGCTGCTTTAGATTCTCGCGCAATAATCCGGGTTCGATGGGGCGGTTATTTTCCCGCTTATGCCATTCACCCAGATAGCGGTAGCCCAGACAATCGGGGCGGGCCACATCTGTGAACAGGGCAATGACTCTGTTTTGTGTCACGCGTTCTGAACGCGGTTGTTCAGTCATGGCATTCTCGCGGCGAAACTGGCTGTCCCTTGCTCATTGGTGATTCTCGCTTCGTTAGTTATCGTTATATCCAAATTTACCCCGCGTGAGGAGTACGTCTTTCCAATACGCTTCTCTCTGTATTATGTGCTGTTCGCTGTCTCGGGAGGAAGCCTGTTCGAGCAGGCTGAACTGGAAGTTCTGTCGGGCGTACTGAGCGCCATTCTTCTTTGATTTCAGCAGCCTCTCCAGTTGCGTGTTTTTTCCGGTGCCACCTGTTCGGAGATAACCAGCCCAGCGCGACCAAATGCCCTGATCGCCATACGCAGAGCCTACATAACGCATTCCGGTTTTGGTATCGGTAATCAGGTAGACGCCACGACAATGTTCCAGTGCCGCCCTCCAGTCCGGTTTAACCTCCTCCCAGAGTTTCTCCAACGTACAGTAGTTGTGGTTGATGTAGGCGTATCCGGGAAAGTCCTCGCCTGCATACCGCTCCGGCAGAAGTTCTGCCACGGTCATCTTGTCCAGCATGCTTTCTGGCTTGCGGCCCTTTGCCCTTCCCGTTTTCTCCCAATGGATTATCAGTCGCCCGATAAGGATTTCACCCTGTGGGTCCAGTTTGACTTTGTACAGCTAACCCTCTTTACCCTGGCGATTCTTGACCGGCCCATGACTCACAACCTTGAAAATACCACCGAAGAGCCACCGGCCCGGTTGGTTTGGCAGTTCAATCATTGAAAAGATAAACGTTCGGTTCCAGCAGTGATTCGAGTGCCATTTTCCATTCCAGTCATTCTGCCACTGATCAAAACTTGTGGTAAAAACATCAATCGGCCGGGCTCCCTCGGCTTTCTGAGCCACATGTATCTTGAATTCTTCCCACTTGAATGAGGGGAACAAAACGCTTATGGGTATTTGGGTGCGCACTTTCATAGCATGTAGAGGTTTCGATACCAAGTAGCCCACTTATTCAGCTCATCGTCTTGCCGCGCCTCCGCAGCGCGCACCACATCCTCCGACGTGAAAACGGAGAACTTGGGATTTTTGCCCACCAAGTCCCTGAAAGCATCCAGCGTTGTTTCCAGGCTGGGATTGGAGGGGTGTTTGACTACAGAGAATGATGCATGTTTATAAGGCTGTTTCTCGTCCTGCTCTATCGCCATGGCGAGTAGCTGATTGCGCCAGAGCTGGTTCATCCCACCCTGAAATGGGCATTGCTGATGCTTTCCGTGATTGGCGAAGAAATCGGCGTTCCTCTCAGTGATTTTCCAATAATTACTCTGGCGCACATCTTGGTGATAGCACGCAACCGTATTCGCCAGAATTGCGGAAAAACTGAGCGCGCAGTCGTGCCGTTCCTCTCGACCCTTACTCTTGAATCCACCACACGTAGTGAACTCGGTCTCGGTGAGCTTGTGCTCAATCAACCAAAGACAAAGTTCGTCTTGAGAATTGCGGTAGGCGATGGCGATGTCCGAATCCGTTCCTGCTCGGGAAGATTTGTCTCCCAGTGGTCCCTTATCGGCTGGGTCTGACCCAAAGTTGCCGCCCCAAAACTCAAGACAATATCCATTGTCGAGCTGGTCGGTAGCCAATGATACAAAGTCGTGGTTGATTTCCTTGAGGATGGCGTTGGCGCGAGAATGGTGAAGAATGGGCAGGAACAGATTGATATTTGCAGCCTGCGAACTAGCCATGTGATAAAAATGCGGGTGGATGCGGATGTGGTTGCGCTGGCGGTGGTCGGCGAGTTGTCTCACGACCGACGGGTAAAGATGCGGCATTTCCTCTTGGAGCGCATCGGGCAGGATTGCATCGTATGGAATCCGATTCCCCATGTGCTTGTTAAAGCCCAATTCCTCGGTAATGTGCTTCCACTTCCAGTCGATCAAGTGCACGTAGAGGGCTTTTTGAAATGCACTCTGGCGGCCGGGTAAGTGATACCTCCTTCCGTTGATGGTCTCAACGTTCATATGAGTTGCGTCCTGCCGGTGAGAAATCCCTTCGTCACACCCGGCCCGATAATATGGCCGTCACCGGGGTTCGCCATATCATGCCAGAGATGAGCGTTGCCATTGGCATAACTCAGAGCGGTAGCGAAGCAGATGGCGGAATCGACTGCATCATCCAAAAATTTACCGCCCATGTAGGTACCCTCCTTCTGCCAATCTTCCAAGGCCAGCATTTGCCCGATAAGTGCTTCTACCAAATTTGGCCAATGCAACGGCACGCTGGATAGAGCACTGAATCCATCGAGGAGAACGCGATTCGTCAGGACCGCAACATCGTCCGAGGACAATCGTTTGCCCTGTTGCTTTTTATAAGCCTTGACCTGGTCTGACGTCAGATGGCGGGCATAACAGCCCATTCGCTTGGCGGCCCAGATTGCCTCGGCAGGGAAGCATTCGATGACTAATCGCGAGGCATCTGCGCTTCCCTCCGTCCACGTTTCAAAGCCCAGTTGCTGATGCAAAAGCGCCAGCAGTTTTTGCACCCGCGGTGCAAGCGGTGCTCCAGGCTGTATGTTGGGATGCCAGCCTCTGGCCCCGCCTGCGGCCTCGTCTATACGCATTCGACCCTTACTGAGAACATCTTCGCACGATCGCCTAGCTTTTATTCGACCAACTGGAATGGTGCGATTGGTTTGCAAGGGAGCATCCAGTGCCAGCACCACTCGCACTCCCGTACCATGCTGCTCAACCACTCGCTGGATTGCATCAAAGATCTGTGCGGCGGACTCATCACGGTGCGACAGCTTCACACGCGCAAATTGTAGCTGCATGCCAGCGGATTGCGGGTTGAACACGGCCGAGATCAGGCAGTCATTTTGCGTGTCCGGCTTTCCTTTCGATCCGCCATACCACGCGATGTCCAAACCAATGCAAAGCGTGGCAATCTCCAGTGGTTGGCCTACAGATTTCGGGAAGCAATTTGTCGGTGGCTCTACCGTCATGCCAGTCGCGTCCTGCCAGTGAGGAGTTCCTGCATCATGCCCTGCTTCAGGGCGCGAGTCTTTTTCCGCCGCTGCTCCAGGCCCGCCAGCTCCGCGTCCATCTCGCCCAGCACCTCGGCGATGGCGGTTTGTTCGGAGGGGTCTGGCACGGGAAGCTCCAAGTCCTTGAGTGCTGTCTTTGAGACCCCATAGACTTTCATGCCTGTCGCCACCCTGAGATATTGCTCATGCAAAGACTTCAGGTTGCCGAGGTGACCTTTGAACCCGGGCGCATAGGTCGGGGTTCTCTCGCGAAGGACAAACGTGTGAAGGCCAGCAATACCCTTCGTGTCTTCCTCCAGTCCTTGGACTTCGATTGTCTTTCCTACACCGTCATGGTCCTCAGAGGCATCAGCCATCACCCAGTCACCGTTTTTGAGTAGCGCGGCGTTGCGGCAGAGAGAGCGATTGATTCGAGGCGGCTGAGTAGTCCTGAAATCGAGATGATTGTGGAAGCGGGTGTGAATGTCGCCGTAGTGAATGTAGTAGGTGTCGCCAGCATCGTTCAGATCACTGCGGGAGTTTGTAGCTGTTGGCAGATAGTCAAAAATTTCGCCGAAGGTCTTCACCTCCCACTCGCCGTGGAAGCCGGGGAGGCGGGTTTGGCCGGTGAGGAGTTGCTGCATGGCGGCCTGTTTGAGGTCGCGCTTCTTGGCGATGAGCCGGTCCAGCGCACCCAGCAGCCCATCCACATCGCTCAACGCTGTCGCGATGGCGCGTTGTTCGGGAAGGGGTGGAACGGGCACCGGTAATTTGGCAATTACGCCCTGATCTATCGTAGTCATCGTCGTAGTCTTTGCGTTAGCCACGAGGTAAGTTCGGGCTGGTTCCGACGTGCAATACCTAACCAGGTAAAAAGGATCTATTTTCTTGTCATTGGCACGGACACGGATTATGTGACAATCGAAAACAATATCTTCGCCGTGATTTTCCCCATAAATATTGCAATGTGCGATCCCATCAGGTGTCAACGACGAGCGAGTGAAGAACAGGTCACCATACGTTACTCCGAATTTGCTAACTTCATTTTTTGTTGCACCAAATCTTTCCAAGTTGGAAATGCATATGGGCACTGAAGAGTAGAGATCGACAACATTGATCAACTTGTGGCCATGTCCTTTTCGAGAGGGTTCATTGAACAAGCCATTCTGAATAGGCATAACGGTTAGCGAGGAAAGTTCCACGACCTCCCACTCATCCGGGATAACGCCCGCTTGAGACTGCTTATATTTGTTTTCTTGGCCCATATATTTACGACCCATCCTTAAGCCTTTTGAATTGCTTGGGCCAGGAAGCGGGGGGCTTTAGGCACATCCCATCCGAACGCACGAAAGCGCAAATCTTAGGCATGGAATGGCTCGCACAAATGTCTGGATTGGTATGGCGGCAGCCTTCGGTTTGCATTGCCGAATCCCTTGGCTTCAGTGGAGCATGGAAAATGCCCTGCTGTTTTTGTATCCTCGTCATAGCGTTAGTTTAGTTCCAATCGTTGTAGCTCATCAAATGGTCTCCACATTTTTGAGGTGGACTTCCACTTTGGCCGCGAGGGCGGCGACTTCATCGACGATCTGCGGCAGCGGCGCAGAGTATCGATCAGCAAGGAGGCGGATGCGGCTGGTGAGGGTCTGGGAGACGCGGTCCAGCTCGCCCCGCTGGTTGGCGGCGAGGGTGGTGAGCCATTTGTCGTCCATGACGAGGGTCTGGATCTCGGCCTCGGTGAGCTTCGGGTAGTGGTCGTAGGCGAGCTTGTCGAGCGCGGCCTCGGCTTCCTTGATCGCCTTCTTGAGGGCGGCTTCCTCGATGTTGAGTTTCAGCCATTGCTTGAGCACGGCGAGTTCCTCCTTCCCGTCCTTGTCGCCCTTGAGTTCCTTTTGGCGGCGGGTGACTTCGGCCTTGTTGATCTTGTCGAGGGAACCGAGGAATCCCTCTTCGCCGCCGTGTTCCTCCTCCAGTGCGGTGAGACTTGCGGTGGCGGCTTCGAGCGCGGCCTGCTGGGCCTCGATGGCGGCCTGTTCCTTGGCGAAGTAGCGGGCGACGATGAAGGGCTTGGGCACGAGGTCGCAGGTCCAGCCCTTGTCTTTGGTCTTGCCCTTCTTGTCGGTCTCCAGGATGCGGGAGGTCCTGGCCACCCAGCCATCCGCGGCGATGAGGTAGCAGTCGTCCTGCATAGTTGAGGCCCAGTAATCCATGAGGTGCTGGTAGACGGAGTAGGGGTCGATGAGCGGCTGGCCCTCGGCGTGGGCGAGGAGGTTTTCCGAGAGGTCGTGGATGATCTCCTTGGGCAGGCAGTCGAGTCTCAGCTTTTTCAGGCTGCTTGATGCGGATTTTCGCCACGCGGCAAAGTGTTTCTCCAGTCCGCTGATGAAGCCTGCAAATTGCGGGTGGCCGTGGATGGTGGGCTTCAGTTCGGCAGCCTCAACCAGCAGGTCGTGGTAGCCGGTGCGGTTGGGCTTGAACAGGGCGGCGCGCAATTCGGGGCAGATTTGCCAGTAGTCTTCGAGGGCGTCGATGTCGCGGGTGGGGATGCCGCCGTGAAGGTGGCCGCCGATGTCCTGGATGTCCTCTGCTTCCTGGGTATCAATATACCGGGGCAGGTTGAGGTTGAAGTCGTTCTTCTCGATCTCGTCATGGGGCACAAGGCGTGAATAGCCGGGATGTTCCTCGGCATTGGTGAACACATCGACGATCTTGTGGATGTCGCGCTCGCGCAGCCGGTTCTTGTTGCCGTCCTTGATGAAGCCCTTGCTGGCATCGACCATGAAGATGCCCTTGCGGGCGGTGGCGTTCTCCTTGTCGAGCACTAGGATGCAGGCTGGGATACCAGTGCCGTAAAAGAGGTTGGCTGGCAACCCAATGACGCCCTTCAGATAACCGGAGCGGGCCAGCCGGGTGCGGATGACAGCCTCGGCATTGCCGCGAAAGAGCACCCCGTGGGGCAAGATACAGGCACCTTTACCGGCGCTCTTGAGCGAGCGGATGATGTGCAGCAGGAAGGCATAGTCACCCTGCTTGGCGG
>TARA_R110002049_G_scaffold131005_2_pt1 | contig 15143 bp, 19 predicted proteins | sample TARA_R110002049 | Tara Oceans TARA_R110002049 (sample SAMEA4396941) | marine metagenome | biome: Polar Biome; feature: [SRF] surface water layer (ENVO:00010504); material: water (ENVO:00002006), including particulate matter (ENVO:01000060) such as... | depth 5 m | reverse complement strand
AACGGCAATGCACAAGCCTAAAACATAGACTTGCCAAGGGTAATTAAAAATTTCAGTTTTAAAAAAGAATCCGTAATGAATAAATACGCAAACACAAGAAACTAACATCGCATAAGCCGTAAAGCGCATCACACCAAATTTAGGAATCAACCAACCACTACCCACTAAATAAGATGCGTAAGTAATTGCACTAAGCATTACAAAAAAGCCACCTAAATACGTGTTGTCACCAGAAACAGAAACCTCACTACCAAACGTAATTACTATACCAATATAAGTGATTAAAATGGCTAATTTTTGAAGTTTTGTTATAGGCTTTTTTAAGAATAACTTATTAAATAACAACACTATAGTTGGGTAAACAAATAAGATAATACGTTCTAAACTTGCTTTTATATACGTAAGTCCTACAAAATCGAAATAACTCGCCAAATAGTAACCTACAAACCCAAAAAACACTAACCATAGATAGTCTTTCTTTTGCACATCTTCTTTTTGTTCCTTTCTGCAGATATACGCAATAACCATATAAAACGGAAACGCAAATAACATACGCAACAGCAACATGCTTAGCGCATCAATATTATATTGATAGGCTAACTTCACCATAACTGCTTTAGAAGAAAACAAAACAATGCCTAAAACACCTAATAAAATACCGTAAATAAAAGTTTCCTTAGATTTCATATATTGAAATTAGACTAGTCTTGTTTTAATAACAAATTGATAATTTATGAGTTACGACGCTCAAGCTCAACAATCGCTTCTGCTTGTGTTTTTAATAGCTTATTTCTAGTGTTTAACAAATTCGCCATGTATTGTTTTAGAAAAAGTACGTTTGCTAATTTACCAAGAAGACCAAAAGGTGATTGAAAATGAAATTTATCAACCATTACGGTTTGTCCATTTTGATATGTAAAAATATGCTCGTGCTTAAAGGATTTAAAAGCGCCAGAAACCATTTCGTCTGCAAAATAAGTTGGACTCTTAAATTCTGTGATTTTTGAAGTCAGTTTTTGTTTAAAACCAAAGTGAGTTGCTTCCCAAGTGACCCATTCTCCTAATTCTATAAAACCAGACGTTTTACCAGCCACAGCACGTTCATTAGAATCTACCATAGAGTCTTTATGAAAATCAATATTACGCGCTAAATCAAAACAGGTTTTTATATCTGCCTTAATTAGGGTTTTGATTTCTATAGTTGGCATTTAATTTAGATTATGAAATTGCCACGTCCTTTGTCCTTACAATGACATAACACGTCTTGATTCTTGCTTCTAAAAGCAGAGCAGTCTTTGTTCTCTTTAAACGTTAAACAAGAAATGCATTACATCGCCATCCTTAACAACGTAATTCTTCCCTTCTACTCTCATTTTACCAGCTTCTTTTACTTTAGCTTCACTTCCGTATTCTACAAAATCATTATAAGCAATAACTTCTGCTCTAATAAATCCTTTTTCAAAATCGGTATGAATAACGCCTGCAGCTTGTGGTCCTGTTGCACCAACATTTACTGTCCAAGCTCTAACTTCTTTTACACCAGCTGTAAAATAAGTTTGCTGATTTAAAAGTTTGTATGCTGAACGAATTAATTTTGCCGAACCTGGTTCTTCTAAACCAATATCTGCTAAAAACATCTGACGTTCTTCGTAGTCGTCTAATTCGTTAATATCTGCTTCTGTACCAACAGCCAAGACTAAAACTTCCGCTTTTTCATCTTTAACCATTTCTCTTACTTTATCTACATAAGCATTACCTGTAGTGGCAGCACCTTCATCTACATTACACACATACATAACTGGTTTGTCTGTAATAAATTGAGATGGTACCACGTAATCTTCGTAATCTTCTTCTGAAAACTCTAAAGCTCTTACCGAAATACCAGCTTCTAAATTTTCTTTTATTTTTAAAAGTATCGCTTCTTCTTTCTGCGCTTCTTTATTACCAGTTTTTGCAGCACGCTTTACTTTTTCTAATTTCTTATCTACAGTCTCTAAATCTTTTAACTGTAATTCCATATCAATAGTCTCCTTATCTCTAATAGGATCTACAGAACCATCAACATGCACAATATTTTCGTTATCAAAACAACGTAATACGTGTAAAATAGCATCGGTTTCTCTAATGTTAGCTAAGAACTGATTTCCTAAACCTTCACCTTTAGAAGCTCCTTTTACTAAACCTGCAATATCAACAATCTCAACGGTTGCTGGCAATACTCGTTCTGGATTTACCAATTCTTCTAATTTCTCTAATCTTGGGTCTGGTACATTTACCACACCAATATTAGGCTCTATAGTACAAAACGGAAAGTTGGCACTTTGCGCTTTAGCGTTAGATAAACAGTTAAATAAGGTTGATTTTCCTACGTTTGGTAATCCTACAATTCCGGCTTTCATGAGATATTATTTTTGCGAGTGCAAATGTAAGTAATTCGTGGAATAGTTGAGTTAAAAGTTTTTGTAATAATTGAAAAGTTGCTTTTGGGTTGTATTTATCTTTAATGATATAAGTTCATTTCAATAACTTATATAAGAAGTAAAACGAAGTTACCAATTAAATAACATAATATCTATACGTAGAACTACGTATTTTTCGCACAAACAAGCTTAAATTAAATCACTTTATTTAGATAGTTTATTCAATCTATCCTTTTCTTTCTTTGATAGTTTGTCGTAACCTTTTTTATTAATCTTATCTAGAATACTGTCTAATTCTGTTTGCTTTGATGTTTTATTAGAATTGTATTTATCCTCTACTGTATAGACATTTTTAGATTTTGAAAAAGGGTTTTTAACCAATAAAACATGTGGCTTTTTAATTATCAAGAATAAAAAAGTTAATGTTGGAATCAGTATAAGCATTATAGGAAGAGTATTCGTTACCATAATATTAGGGTTTATTACTATAGCTATAAGTAAGCCAACAATTCCGCCACCTAAATGTGCTTCGTGTCCAATATTATCTCTTTGAGATTTAATTCCATAAATTGAATACACTACATAAGCTATTCCATAAAGCCAAGCCGGAAAGAAAATAGGCAGTAAAATAAACCCTAATTCCATGCCTGGGAATAACCCGATTGAAGCAAAAACTAAACCGCTAACTGCACCAGATGCTCCAATTGCAGTATAGTCTGGATGGTTTCTATGAATATATAAAGCAAGCAAATTTCCACCAATTAAACTCGCGAAATATAATATTAGTAATGCTAGAATTCCTATTGAGTTTTCTAAGCTTTTACTAAATAGATAAAGGGTAAGCATATTGAATGTGAAGTGAACCCAATCTACGTGCAAAAAGCCTGATGTAATTAGTCTTTTGTAATCTTTATTGACCAATATTTCGTGAACATTAAATGAAAACTTGTCTAAGAATGTAAAATCATTCAATCCTTTGTAAGTCACGATTCCGTTCACAATTATAAGTGACAATGTTAATATTCCTATTTCTTCCATTTGGTTGATTAGTGTTGTTTCAACTTTAGCGATATGAATCTATTTAATAACTCATATAGGACGCCAAGCTAAATTAGCATTTTAAAAACAAAATAGCGATAGATAAAACTACGTATTTTTCTCACAAATAAATCTTAGTAACTAAAATGTCAATTTGACATTTATTTGAATGAAAAAATGTCAATAATTCTGAGAATTTGGCATTTACTTATCTTGTTTTTATGAAATTTTTGCATAAAAAAGCGATGAATTCATTTTGGTATTTAATTTGCAAAAGTTGTTGTGAAGTCTATTAAGATTTCAATTTTGAAATAATGTTTAATTTAAAATTTTGTAATTATGAGCAATTTAGTAAGTGTTCCTAAAAACGGAAGTTTGTCAAACAATAATTCAAACACAAACTTCCCTTCTGTATCTAATTGGTTAGAGGACATCTTTAACAGAGATTTGCCTTCTGTATTAACTTCTAATTTTAATACAGGCCTTTCCTTACCAAAAGTTAATATTAAAGATACAGCTGATGCTTTTTTGATAGAAATGGCTGTTCCTGGTTTTAAAAAGTCGGACTTTAATATAGACCTAGACAATGAGGTGCTATCTATCTCTACAGAAACAAAAGAAGAAAACGAACAAAAAGAAGACAACTATACACGTAGAGAGTTTGGTTATGCTTCGTTTAAAAGAACCTTTAACTTACCAGAAACAGTAGATGATGAAAAGATTAATGCCAATTATAAAGAAGGCATTTTAAGTATTCTGCTACCTAAAAAAGAAGAAGCAAAACAAAAGCCAATAAGAAGCATTAAGATTTCATAATTGTATCACTAAAGTGCTATTAGGTTGTGGAGTGTGAGGCTGAAAAATCAACCTCACCTCTACTCTTATACTATTAATATAAATTGATATTGTTATGCCAAAAAAGTTTAAACCTGGTGATTGGGTAAAATTAAAAGGGAAAGCTTCTGCGCCACAAATGGAAGTACTAAAATATGTTGCAAAAAAAGATGCGCTTTTTGGTTTGGTTGATAATGATACCTATTTAGAATGTGTTTGGTATAAGCATGGCGAACGAAAATTAGAAGTTTTCCATCAAAACAGATTAATAAAAATGATTAAAACTGGTGGTTTGTTTAAAACTTAAGTTTTACAAGCCTAAAAACATGTTTAACGTAAAAACTTGCAATGATGAAAAAACATATTTTATTATTAATGTTATCTTTTTTGAGTGTGAGTTGCAGCGGACAAAAAGATAATGAGAAAAACAAAGACCTAAAAAAAGAAGAAAACCAAAGTATTGAAGTGCCTAAAGGCGATTGGAAAGTTGAAAAAGAATTTGATGAAAACGGAAATTTAATTAGATATGATAGCATTTACTCATGGTCTTCTGGTGGTAAGCTAGATGATTTATCGCTAAGAGAAAGAGATAGTATGATGCAGTCTTTTAAATCTAAGTTTTTCTCAAACTTTTCGCATTTTGAGAATGATGGCTTTGACGCTATTTTTTCTGAAGACTCGCTATTTAGCAAGCGTTTTTTTAATAACGATTTTTTTGGAAGTAATTTTGGAAAGGACTTTATGGATATAGACCAAATGCGCCAACAAATGATTGTGAGACAGCGCGATTTTTTAGAAAAATATCAGTCCGAATTTATTAAACCTAAAGATGATGACAATTAAAGTTCTCGTGCTGCTTTAATAAGTACTGTAAAACCGCTGATTCTAAAATTTTCACTTAACAAAAGAGAGCCAAACTCTATACTAAGCTGGCTCTCTTTAATATTTATACCATTTCTATATAGTTAAAACTAAAGATTGATTTATAAAAGCAAACATTAATTTGGTTTCCTATGCTTTTTTCATCCCAAAATTTATACTTACAAACAAGCGTTTCACTTTTACCATTCATTTCTACAACTAAAGTGTTTATTTCTGGCCTTCTAAATCCACCTTCTTTACGATACTTATTGATAATAGTATAAGAATCACAGCTTGTTTTATTGGCTGATAATACATTTATTCCGTTAACAGCAAACAGCATTAAACCAACTACCGACATCATAACAAAAACACTCAAAGTGGTGTCGTTATTATTTCTTTGGCTATACTTTAAAACTGTAGGCTTTACTTTTTTCCAAGTAAAATAACCTATCACAAAGCCAATTGCACTAACTAAAATGGTAAATAAGTATGGCTTGTTATACTTAGGTATATCTTGAAATGCTATTATTGCTAAGAACATACTTCCTAACAATAAAACAAAGATTATTAAGGCTAATATAAATGCCTTTGTTTTTGACTTTGCTTCTTTCATAAACATTAATATACTGTGTTGAACGCTATTATTTTGATAATTCTAAACCAGTAGCCATTTTTTCTCCCTTTTCAATTTCCTGAAAATCTAATTTTAATTGTTTTATTTGTCCGTAAATATTATTCACTTTAAACATAAGATACGTCGGATAAATTAAATAGAGAAAGCCTATTTACCATTCAGTTGCTTTAAGGAAATAGATAAAAGCTCACAACTGTATTAATTAACAATAATAAAGTGACGATTGTTTTCATCTTTTACAAAACCTATTGACCTTTATTCAATTAAACAATTAATTCACATTTTTAAAAGTCGGATAGTTCTCTGTAATAGTTCCTACTCCTTTTTTATTTACTTTAAAAACAACATCCTTTTTTGTACTAAATAAAAGCACTGATAAAAATGAGGTTTTTAAATGAGATTTTACAATTACTAATGCCTCGTCTAAAGACATTTCTTCTTCTATATCTTCGGTTTCTCTTGGCCTAAAGTTATATTTAAGCAACACCCTAAAATCATCCTCTGAATAAATTGGTCTAAGAAATATATTTTTTAATTCGGGTTTACCTATGGTTTTAGCCATGGTTAATTTTGCAAAAGTCTCTTCTTTAATGCTTTCCTTTACTTGTTCCCAGAACTCTACAAAAACGTCTTGGTATGTCATATACTTTAAATAATTAGTGGCTAATGATACTGAATTTCCGGTTAAGGTTTCAATTAAAATATCTTATTTTTTTTGAGGTGCTTATTATAAAGGGTAACACCTTAACTTATAATAAGAAGTTTTCTTTACTCTTTTACAAATTGAAGTAAAAATTTAAATGACAATCCTATAGCTATTGCTAAACCAAAACTAATTAAAGTGCCTATTAGTATGTACTCCGTTAACTTTCTATCTTTTGCTCTGGATAAATCACCAAATCTAAAAACAGATTTAGCTGCAATGAGCAATCCTATGGCACTCCATTGATTTAATAAAATAAAGCTAAACACAAAGAGACGTTCTAATATACCTATATATTTTCCGGCGCTTTTTAGAGAGTCTTCAGAATTATCTTCTTCTAAATTCCATTTACTCATTACCATTTTCATAATAATTGCAGATACAAATGAAATTAATAATAGCGCGAGTATAAACAATAGTGATGTTTTTGAATAAAATACGTCAACATCTAATTTATAGGGTTCTTTAAAATAGACCACTGCGCCTATGATGATGACATGAAGTATTTGATCAGCAAAGAACAACCATCTTGTATTAATTTTGCCTACGAGGTTGATCTTAATTAGATCAATAATGAGATGACTGATAACTATGATTATAAAATAGGGCAAAAAGGACCAGTTAAATTGAAATAACACAAGTAGCGCTATAAAATGGACTAAACCATGTAGATATAAAAATTTTGATTTGTGCTTATTAATTGCTTTATCCTTTACCCAACTGTCTGGCTGTAAGACAAAATCGCCAATAATATGAGCAATTAAAAATTTTACGATTAGTACCATCATAGCTTAGTGATTTTAGCTTTGTAAAAATTATTCATAGTCATTATTTCCTCAAATCCACCTCTTTTTAGAGCTTCACTAATACTACTTTGAGACTTATGAAGAAGTTTAGCTATGGTTTCTTGTTTTTTTTCTGAATTTTCTATTGCTGTTTTAATAACGTTAGCGACTGTACTACTCCAGTTATTTGCAGTTAACAGCGACAAACTAAGCATAATATTAATGGATTCGTTTAAATCGTTATCTGTTGTTTTTATGGCCAAAGTTTGCTTTTTTAAGGACTCAAAACAATCTCCAGACATTATATAAGCAGAACCATTAGATTCTGTTATTTTAGGAGACGTATATTTTTCTTCGCCAATGCCAATCGCCATTCTAACATCTTGCGATTTTAATTGTTTAATTGTTGCTTTAATATGTATAGCTGCCAGCAATGCTTTCTCTGGAGCTAGTGATAACTGAAAACTATCACCTCTAAAAATCTCCCAATCTTTTGGCTCTTTACCATAATAATTAAGTATCTTTTTAAGGGAATTTAACCAATTCTCCACCTCTACATCTCTAGAGTTAATAATATCTCCTGTTATTACTGCTATCATTTTTAGGACTTTCTAACAAATATATCGGTTTTTCTGCCAATATGCAATTTTATCGTCTTTAGAGCCGATATTTGTAATTATCGGATTTACAGCAGATACTAAAACAAGTTCTTATAAACTGTAATAGTCTAAGTCTGTTGCGCTACATACAAAAAAACCTAAGCCAAAGACCTAGGTTTTCAATAATCAATTAAGGGATAACAGGAAGGTGTTTTAACTCTCTTCCATTTTTAAAGGTGAATGATGCTCACTAACAATTTTCCAGCCTTTATCTGTTTTTACAAACAAAATCGTCATTTGGTCGTTTACAACCACCAATTTTTCTCCAAATTTAAGATGAAAATCAGTATGCATAGTCACATTAGCTACATCACCATAAACGGCAATATGCATATCGTTGGCATCGAATTTTACAATTTCAGTAACTGCACCAAAGGTATTACGCTCATATTGCTCATTTTCTTCACTTCCATTACGCAATGCACTATCTTTAAATTCCGTAAATTTTGAACTATATGCATGAAAAGATATCAGCGTATCCAAATCGCCATCTTTAAGACTTTGCACTATAGCTTCCCATGTTTCCATTATTTCTTTTTCAGCTTCCGGAAACTCGTCATTGATTAAATCAACTTTAACTTCCTCTACTTCTACTATCTCAACTTTTTCTTCTTTTTGTTTACATCCTAAAGCTACAATTGAGAAAATCAGAAGGAATACAAATGTCATTTTAGCTTTCATAATTTATATTTAATTGATTAACAAGGAGTTAAAGTTACATAAAATAAAATAACTTCAGCATACGTACAACTACGTATTTTGCTTAAAACCAATTAATTAACTATTGAAAAAGCAGAATAAACACAAAAAATCCCAAGTCTAAGACTCAGGATTGTTTAATTAAACGTTTTAAAATATTGTTTTAAAGCTCATTATTAAGTGAACACAAGTAAATGTTTATTGATTTCTAATTAACGTTGATACTTTCTAACTATTAAATAGAATTGATTTTTAAACGCATTATAATCCTCAAAAAGCTTGTTATAAATGGCACGTTTCTGTTCATGCAGTTTTAATCTGCTATAATCATATTCTACTTTTCCGTATTCATATTCCGTTTTAAGTTCTTGCTCGTATTTACACAAATTCGCCATACTTAAAACATTCTTTCTACGGATAGCTTGTATAGTACCAGAAACAGAAGCATTTTTTATGAGCTGTTTTTCAATTACAGAAAAATGGTCTAACTCACTATTAAAACACTCCATTGCATTAATCCATGAATTTAATTCATTGAAATCTTTTTGAATGCACAGTCGTCTATGCACGTCTATTTTATGTTGCGAAATTGAAGTCAAATGCGAATTAATATATAATAGATTAGTGCGATTTTAATAGTGTAAATTTACCTTGTATTTTATTAAAAAACTCATCCTTTAACCTTCTATATTTATCTAAATGATATAAATAACTTCTTCTATAACTTTCGTGCTCTGTAATATAAACCATATCACATTGTGTGTCTTCACACTCTACAATATGGGCTCTAGAGTTTCCATATTTCTGAAGAGCTTTTAATAAGGTTTCATTTTCAATTTTCTTCTTATTAAAGCGCTCTTGTACACTCTCATCATTTAATTTGTTCTTAAGATCTTTAGTACAAATACTTATTAAATTGTTCAATTCTTTATTTATATATTCTAAATGATTAATCCAATTATCTAATTCCATAGTGTTGATTTTGTGAGTGACATCAACATTAGAGTCATGATGAAATATTTGGGTGTTTAAAGTTGTCATGCTTTCTAATTTAAATTACTAAATCACTATTAAAAAAGGCTTCTTCTTGAGACACTTCTGTAATTTTAATCTGCTGCTTACCGTTTGGGAAATCCCATTCTATAACATCGTTTGTAGAATATCCTATTAATGCAGAACCCATTGGCGTAAGCACCGAAATTTTATTCTTAGTGACATCTTTATCCATAGGAATCACGAGTTGTACTTTCTTTTCTATACCATTTTCAAAAACTACAGTAACCTTACTATTAAACCTTATAATGTCTAAAGGCACATCTTTAGCATCTACAATATGTGCTGTTTTAAGCTCGTCAGATAGTTTCATTAAGCATTTTTGAGTTTCATGATCTTCTGCATAACCAGATATGTTAAGTATGCGTTTTAAGTACACATATTCTTTCTTTTCAATTATTAAACTGCCGTATTTCATCTCTACATATTTTAAATTATTTTTAAGGAAAAATTCCTCTTTGTAAATACGCTTTCTCTATGCGTTGTATAGCTATACAATATGCTGCAGTGCGCATATCAATTGCTTCACGCTCCGAATAAGCATACACTTTATCAAAAGATTCTTTTAGTTTTTTCTGAAGTTTCATCATCACTTCATCTAATTGCCAAAGTTCTCCATTACGATTTTGTAACCACTCAAAATAACTTCCTACAACACCTCCAGAATTGCATAAAATATCTGGAATGATAGTAATTCCTCTATCTAATAGATTTTTTTCGCCTTCAACATTCGTTGGACCATTTGCTCCTTCTGCAATAAGTTTTGCTTTTATACTTGGTGCTATTTCTTTGGTAATTTGATTTCCTAATGCAGCCGGAATACAGATATCACAGTCTAAAGCAAAGAATTTATTCTTATTTACTGACTTTGCTTTAGGATAATCAACAATACTTCCATTGTTTATTTTGCTGTACTTAAACAAATCCTCTACAGTGATTCCTTTTTGATTATAAAGACTACCAAAAGCATCTTGTACGCCAACCAATATTGCGCCATCTTTCTCTAAAAAATGAGACGACCAATATCCAACATTACCAAAGCCTTGCACAATGAATTTCTTACCTTTTAATGATTCGTTATTCTTCTCTGCCCAAAACTTAATGGACAAATACACACCATAGCCTGTCGCTCTATCTCTACCTTCTAATCCTCCACTTCCATCTGGCTTCCCTGTAACTACATGTTGGTTTGCTGTACGTTCTGCTGGCGGACGTGTACTCATATAAGTATCTGCTATCCAAGCCATAGTTTGGCTGTTGGTATTTACATCTGGAGCAGGAATATCGTGCTCAGGACCAATATTATCTGCTAAAGCAAACGTAAAACGCCTGGTAATACGCTCTAACTCTGATTTCGAGTATTTTGAAGGATCAATCTTTATGCCTCCTTTTCCTCCGCCATATGGCAATCCTGCCAAAGATGTTTTCCAAGTCATCCACATCGCTAAAGCTCTTGCCGCATCAATATCTACCGTTGGATGGTAACGTAAACCACCTTTATAAGGCCCTAATGCATTATTATGTTGCACTCTATAACCTGTAAAAATTTCAACTTCGCCATTATCCATTTTTACAGGGAAATTGACGATAATCTCATTATTAGTAATACTTAAAATTTTTCGAATGTTAGGATGTAAATCAATTTGATTCGCAGCACTATTAAACTGCTCCATAACATTATCCATCATACCTCTTACAGGTACTTTTTTGGTTTTCTTTTTCAATTCTGCTATTATAGCTGTCATCTTTTATGTATTTGTATGAGGTCTATCGTTGATACAATAGCAACCTTTGTTTATAAAGTAGAATATTAGTCTATTCGTGTTTTTTGCAAAACCCTATTTAAAATAGCGATTAGTGATAGACCTTTCATGATATTTCTCAATAACGTATTTATGCCTAGCTGATATAATTCTAGACGTTTTACCTATTGATTTTTGACATGTAATTGTTGCTATTAATGTGTTTATTGTCATAATACTGAGTGTTAAATAATTAAACTAATTGTAGAACTTGCTTTTTGGGTTCTCCTGTTTTTTTTACAGTCTCTAAATCGCAATTATTTGGCATTTCTTCGTCAAACTCGCTACAAGACCAAACTTTGTCTTTTTGTGCTGTTAACACACAATTATTGCGATGTATGCAACTCGGACAAATATTAAAGTGATTCATATTAAAACTTATTATTGTTATACATGTACCAAAAGGCAATGCTTATGCCAAAACATTTATATGATAAATCGTAAAACAAGAAAACCCTTTAGAATAAAGGGCTTGAGTAGTATTATAAAAATTCTAATTAAAAAACCAAATGGTACATAATTACCCAGTTGAGTAAAAATGTATCAGTAAAAAATGATTACTCTGAAAGTTTTTGCCGAATGGTTTTTCGGTCTATTCGAAGTATTTCTGCTGCCTTTGTTTTATTATTTCCTGTAGCTCTCAATACCTTTACAATGTATTGCTTCTCGATAACTTTTAACGGAACCAATACTTCTGAAGAAAAGCTTAACGTATGTTTTAAATGTTCTGGCAAATGCTCTACATCAATAATTTTATCACACATAATAACGGCACGCTGAACAACATTCTCGAGTTCTCTTATGTTACCAGGCCAATTATAACGCTCTAAAATAGCTATAGCTTCAGGTGTTATTTTCACAAATCCATCCTTGTATTCTACACCATATTTAAATAAAAATTTATCGACTAATAAGGTTATATCTTCCTTTCGCTCTCGTAATGGTGCCACATTGATTTCTACAACGGTTAACCTATAAAACAAATCCTCTCTAAAGGTCTGTTTTTTAATCATATCTTGTAAATCACTATTTGTAGCTGCTATAACACGAACATCTATTTTCTCTGCCTTTGTAGAACCCACTTTAACAACCTTCTTTTCTTGCAATACACGCAATAAACGCGATTGCACAGCTAGAGAAGCGTTTCCTATTTCATCTAAAAAAATAGTCCCTCCATTTGCGGCTTGAAAAAAGCCTTCTCTATTCATTTCTGCTCCTGTAAATGCGCCTTTTAAATATCCAAACAGTTCTGATTCTAATAAATTTTCAGGAATAGCGCCACAGTTTACAGCAATAAAAGGTGATCTAGAAAACTTGCCTTGATAATGTATAGCATGTGCTACTAGCTCCTTACCTGTTCCGCTCTCTCCTTTTATAAAGATGGTTGCTTTATTGTCTTTTACGCGCTCAATGACTTGAATAACATCATTTATTTTTTCTGAATTACCAATGATTTCTGCGTAGGCTTTATGCTTTTCTAATGACGTATTTTTGGAGGGTAACACCTTTTCATCAGACGTAATTAATGACTTTTCTAATGCCAGTTTTAATTCTTCTCTTGTAAAGGGTTTGGTTAAATAATCTACCACACCAGACTTAATTGCAGCCAAAGAACCTTGAACAGATGGATAACCCGTAACTACTAATTTTGGCAATTTAGGATAATGCTCAGATACATATTTTATGAGCTCAAAGCCATCAATCTCTGGCATTTTTAGATCGGTAATCAATAAGTCAATTTTAGTGTCTCGTAAAATCACAACGGCTTCTTTTACTGAAATCGCCTTAAAAACATGATAGTTCCATGACTGTAAATGACGTTGTAGAAGTTCTAAAATATTGATATCATCATCAACAATGAGTATATTTTCTTTACGTAATAGCATAGCTAAAATTAATTTTTAGGTAGTGTTATTGTAAATATAGCACCTTTTTTAATGTTATTTTCTGCTGTTATTGTGCCTTTATGAGAAGCCACAATACCATGTACAACGCTCAATCCTAAACCAGATCCATCGCCTATAGGTTTTGTTGTAAAAAATGGCTGGAACACTTTCTCTAAGTCCTCTGTTTTAAAGCCCTTACCTTCATCAGAAATTTTAAGCACAATATTCTGTTCTGTCTTATAAGCCTCTATAGTCACCAAATCACCTTTTGGAGAAAAGTAAATGGCATTAATTAGTAAATTAAAAATAATTTGTGTGAACTGAATTGGGTCTGCACGTAACCAAAGCTCTTCGGCTTCAATTTTAACAAGGTATTTTACATCTTCTTTTCTAAATGTAGCATCCAATAAATTGATAGCATTTTTTATATTAGGAACAACATTAACGCGCTTCATTTCTTGTGGCATTTCGCATGCAAAAAACATCAACTTTTTAACCACTTCTCTCGAGTAAATAGCGTTATCTATAATTTTATCTAAGTCAGTTTCTACATTTTTAGTAAGCTTAGAATCGGTTTTAATTAACTCAGCAAAACCAAGAATATTAGCCAAAGGTGTATTTAGCTCGTGAGCAATTCCTGCTGTGATTTCACCCAAAATACCTAGCCTATCAGCACGTTCCATTTGCCGTTTTAAAGAGGCTTCATTTTTCTGAATTTCTATTCGTTCTAAAAAGCTTCCTACTTTTATAGCTACATTATCTAACAGCAATTGCTCTTCTTTTAAAAAACTGATTTTATTATTGTTAAAACTATTTAATATAACAATCAATTCACCTTTATCTTTATTAAAAATTTTTATATGAGATTGTATTTTTAAAGCATTATTAACTTGCGAATTCGTTGAAATTGATATGTCATCTACACAAAAAGTCACCACTGTAATCTCAGGAAACTGAAAAGCATTTTTTAAACTAAACGCAATAGCTCTTAAGGTGTCTTCAATTAAATCTGAGTTGGCATTACCAATAATAGAAGACACTTCGTAAAGACATGTTAACTCTTTAATTCGCTCTTTTAATGCTTGCTCTGTAGTACTCATTAATATTATTTTTTTGTGTTTTTTTTTACCCAATTAGCCAAAAAAGAAACACGATTACTTTGAGTCTATTTCTAAAATTCTTTCTAGTTTCAACTTCAGATGTTATGTTTTTCTAGATTTTTCTAAAAAATTTATAATTAGTTATTAATCATAAACCATTTCAGTTTTTTTTTTATATTCATCTCCTGCTCTAAGCGAAGTTAACTTTTTTAAGACTGATTAACAATTTGTAGAACTGCATGTTTTTTGAACAAAAAAAAATCCCAAGCCAAAGACTCAGGGTTTTAGATAATATTACTATATCTTAAATTCTACTATTCGCGCTCCAATAGTTTTTTAGAAACTTTATAAGTGGCTGAATAAGCTAATCCTTCTTGACGTTTTTTAAATTCCGTAAATGCTTTGGTATACCATTTTGGGTCAGTGGCTTTCTTTCTAAAAGCATCATGCCCAGAAACATCGTACAATTCACCATTTAACCACGGCGAAATGGCATAAATACTAAGACCAAAGTGTTCTGCGCGTTTAAGAAGGGTTTCGAAATCTGACTCTGAGAAATATTGAATCTCTTCTGCATCAAAGCCGTCATTAATATTTGTTAAACCTGTAAATATATTTTTCTCTAAAAATTCTGCTTGTTTCATAGGATGAGTAATAATGTATTCT
>TARA_R110002049_G_scaffold75540_1_pt1 | contig 15144 bp, 13 predicted proteins | sample TARA_R110002049 | Tara Oceans TARA_R110002049 (sample SAMEA4396941) | marine metagenome | biome: Polar Biome; feature: [SRF] surface water layer (ENVO:00010504); material: water (ENVO:00002006), including particulate matter (ENVO:01000060) such as... | depth 5 m | reverse complement strand
GTCGCGTCGCGAACTCTCGATCAAATGCCACCACAGTCCAACTATTCGGACCTGACAGGGATCAAGGTTGTGTCGGTCGCCCCCGACTGTGTTATTTGTCAGATGGAGGTGACGGAGGCGTTGACCAACCGCAACGGTGCCCTGCATGGCGGCGCGCTGATGACGCTGGCCGACAATGCGGCAGCGTCGGTCGCCTTTATAAACATTGCACCCGAAAAATCCAACACGACCATCGAGAGCAAAACTAACTTTATGCGCGGCGTCAGGCTGGGCGATACAGTCACGGCACGGGGCGAGCCGCTGCATATTGGCCGGACCCTGATCGTGCTTCAGGTCACCATGACCCGCGGTGATGGCAAAACCGTTGCTGTCACCACCCAGACCCATATGATTCTCGACTGGTCCAACGGGTCTGAACCAACGACTGGAAAGGGAACCCCATGACACAGACTATTGCACCCATAGGTGGCCCGCAGGCGACCTATGAGGCATTTCTTGCGCAGGGGCAGTTTATGATCCAGCGCGCGAAAAGCACTGGCGAATACGTGTTTTTCCCCCGCGTCTCGTCACCGTCAGGGGCGACAGATCTGGAATGGGTAGCACCCGCAGGGACCGGAATTGTCTATTCGATCACTGTCAACCGCGGGCGGTCGGGGTCGACCAATGTGGCACTGATCCAACTGGATGAGGGTGTGCGCATGATGTCCACGCTGCCCGATGTGGAAACCGCCCTCATCGGCACCCGCGTCACGGCGCGGATCGAAACAGCCGAAGGCGGCAACCGCGTGGTGTTTGATGTGATCAAAGGAGAGCAGGCATGAGCGCGCATAATATTCGCGGGAAATCCGCGATTGTCGGCATGGCGATCGCAGGGATTGGCGAAGCGCACGGCTTTTCCGCGATGGAGTTGCTGGGGCAGGTGGCTGTGGCTGCTGTGGCGGATGCGGGCCTGAAGATGCAGGACATCGACGGTGTGTTTGCCGCCACCAGTTCACACGCATTTCCAACGATGAGTGTTGTTGAATATCTGGGGCTGCGGCCGCGCTATTTCGACGGTACCAATGTAGGCGGTTCCAGTTTCGAGTTGCATTTGCTTCAGGCGACCCTCGCACTGGAGGCGGGGCTGTGTGATGCAGCCCTTGTGTGTTACGGCTCAAACCAGCGGACAGCGGGCGGGCGGCTGGTTTCCATGAGCGAGCCGCAGTGGCACGAGACTGCCTATAATCCACGCCATCCCATCACGGCATATGCCTTGGCCACTGCACGCCACATGCATGAATATGGCACCACGCGGGAGCAGTTGGCCGATGTGGCGCTGGCGGCGCGTGGATGGGCGAACCTCAACCCGGAGGCCTTTGCCCGTGGTCCGCTGAGCAAGGACGACATTCTGTCATCGCGGATGATCTCGGACCCGCTGTCGAAGGCGGATTGCTGTCTGGTAACGGATGGTGCGGCGGCCTGTGTTCTGACGCGCGCAGACCGTGCGAAGGATTTGCATGCCAAACCGGTCTATTTTCTCGGAGGCGGTGCAGCGAACTATCACCGCTCGATTGTGGCAATGCCGGATCTGACCACCACAGCGGCGGTTGATAGCGGCCCGCGTGCATTGGAAATGGCGGGTGTGGCGCTCAAGGATCTTGATCTGGCAATGCTTTATGATGCGTTCACGATCAACACCATCCTGTTTCTCGAAGATCTGGGGTTTTGTGCCAAGGGCGAGGGCGGGGCGTTTGTGGAAGACGGGCGCATAGCGCCGGGTGGTGATCTGGCGGTGAACACCAATGGCGGCGGGCTGTCTTGCGTGCATCCGGGCATGTACGGCCTGTTCCTGATCGCTGAAGCTGTGGCGCAAATTCGGGGTGACACAGGCGCGCGGCAGATCGACAACTGCAACCTCGCGCTGTGCCATGGCAACGGCGGTACGCTGTCCAGCCAATGCACCGCCATCCTCGGATCGCAGGCGACGCTATGAAGGACCTCAGCCATATCGACGGCCTGCTGGCACCGCGCTCGGTTGCGCTGATCGGGGCGTCTGATGATGTTACACGCATTGGCGGGCGCCCGATTGCCGCGATGTTGAAGGCCGGATACAAAGGCCGGATCTATCCGGTAAACCCCAAACGCGACACGGTGCAGGGATTGAAATGCTATGCCAGTGTTGATGATCTGCCCGAAGCCCCCGACGCGGCCCTGATTGCGGTGCCTGCGCATATGGTGCCCGAAACAATTGAGGCACTGGGCCGCAAGGGCTGCAAGGCGGTGACTTTGTTTTCGGCGGGATTTGCCGAAGTAGGCGAGGAAGGTCTTGCCGCGCAGACAGAGTTGGTGGCGCTGGCCCATGCGCATGGCATCCGCCTTCTGGGTCCGAATACTCTGGGCGTCTATAACGTTGATATCGGATATTACGGCACGTTTTCGTCGTCCCTTGATACCGGCTATCCGCGTCCGGGTAACATCGGGATTGCCAGCCAGTCCGGCGCATTCGGTGCCCATCTGGGGGCATTGGCGCGCGATCGCGGTCTTGGGGCGTCGGTGCTGTTCACCACCGGCAACGAGGCCGACATTACAGTTGCCGATGCCATTCACTGGATGGCACAGCGTGACGGCATCGACGTGATCTGCGCCTATATGGAAGCGGTGACTGATGCGCCTGCGCTGCTCGCGGCGCTGGATGCTGCGCGCGCGGCGGGCAAGCCGGTTATCGCGCTTAAGGCGGGCCGTTCTGCTGTGGGAGCGCAGGCTGCGGCCTCCCACACGGCTTCTTTGACGGGCGATGCGGTTGTGGCCGATGCGGTGTTCCGCGATCACGGGGTCATCATGGTGCGTGATCCCGAGAGCATGATGGACATCGCCTATGCGGCGTCCAAGAAGGTGTTTCCAACCGCCCGCTCGCTGGGGGTGATTACCGTCAGCGGTGGTGCCGGCATTGTCATCAGCGACGAGGCAGAGCACATCGGCCTGCCCATGCCCGCGATGCCGCAGGCAGCACAGGCGCGGCTCAAGGCGCTATTGCCCTATTCCTCGCCGGTCAATCCGCTGGACTGTACGGCGCAGGCCCTCAACGATCCTTCGCTTCTGGAGTCGTTCACCCGTGCGGCCCTTGAGGATGGCGACTATGGTGCGGTGCTGTGTTTTTTGACCTATGTCGCGGGCAGCCCTGCCATTTTGGATGCAATCATGTCCGCAATGAAGCCGCTGCGCGCAGAATTTCCCGACCGGATCATCGCATTCTGCGCGCTTGGGGCGCCCGATGTGCTGGCACCGTATGACGCCGGGGGCATTCTGGTCTTTAACGATCCCTGCCGCGCTGTGCGTGCGATCCATGCGATCTGTGGCGCGGACGGCGCACAAGCGGGCAAACCTGCCGCAAAGATGCCTGCACCGGCAATTGTCACCCTGCCGGACCATGCGCCAGACGAGGCGCAGGCCAAACTGATCCTGGCGGATGCCGGTATTGCCTGCGCCCCTGAGGCCAGAGCGCAGAGCGTCGAAGATGCCGTGCGTGCCGCGCAGGTACTCGGCTATCCGGTGGTGATGAAAATCCTGTCACCGGATATTATTCACAAGTCCGACATCGGGGCGGTCAAGCTCAACCTTGCGTGCGACAACGATGTGGCAACGGCCTTTGCTGATATCATGCAGGCGGCAAAAACCCACGCCCCGAATGCCGCAATTGCCGGTATCCTTGTTGCAAAGCAACTGGGCGGCGGTGTGGAATGTTTGATGGGGATCAACCGTGATCCCACGTTCGGGCCGGTTGCCGTGTTCGGCCTTGGCGGGATCTTTGTAGAACTGCTGGATGATGTGGCGGTTCGGGTCTGTCCGTTTGACGTGGCAACCGCGCGCGACATGATCGGCTCCATCCGGGGTGCGCCCATCCTGAATGGCGCGCGCGGGCAGGCCCCTGCCGATATTGATGCGCTCGCTGTGATGCTGTCGCGTCTGTCGCTGTTTGCCGCAGGGGCCGGTGCGCGGCTGTTGTCTGTGGATCTCAATCCCGTTCTTGCAATGCCTGCGGGGCAAGGGGCCTATGCGCTGGATGCTGTTATTGAACTTGACGAAGGGACGATCTGATATGGCCATTAACCGCGAACATCTGATGAATTTCGACATTCCCGAAATGCGCCAAACCTACGGTTTGCGCGATACGGCGCAATATGCGCTGTCTGTCGGCATGGGGCAGAACCCGATGGATATGGCACAGCTGGCCTATGTCGGCGCTTTGCACGACGACAGCCGCGTGATGCCCGCGATTGCGAATGTGCTGGGCCATCCCGGTTTCTGGCTGGGCCATCCGGCCACCGGTGTGGATGCGTTGAAACTGGTCCATGGAGAGCAGGGCATGACACTTCATGCGCCCATACCGGCGGAGGCTACAGTGCGGGCCAAAACGCGGGTGACGGGGCTGATTGACAAGGGGGAAGGGCGCGGTGCGCTGCTGTATTCCGAAAAGGAAGTGTTTAACGATGCAACAGGCACCCTGATTGCAACCTGTCGCGGGACGACGTTTTTGCGCGGCGACGGCGGATATGGCGGGGTATCGGATGCGCCCAAGCCGGTGCACCAACTCCCCGAGAGCGCACCCGACCGTGTTTTCGAGACACAAACAAGGCCCGAGCAGGCATTGGGCTATCGGTGGAACGGCGACACAAATCCGCTGCATCTTGATCCGCGCACAGCACAGGGCGCAGGGTTCGAGCGGCCTATTCTGCACGGGCTTTGCACTTTTGGCTGCGCGGCGCATGCGCTACTGGCCACGCTTTGTGCCTATGATGCGGAGCGTTTCGGGGCGATGGATGCCCGATTTACCGCGCATGTTTTCCCCAGCGAGACATTGCGGACCGAGGTCTGGAACGATGGTTCCTTCCAGACCCGCGCCGTGGAGCGTGACAAAATCGTGATCGGCAATGGCCGGTTCCAGTACCGGAAGGACATCTGATGGCGATCAATCTTGAAACCCGCGAGGGGGGCGTACTGGTCATCAGCCTGAACGATCCCGACCGCCGCAACCCCTTGGGCCATCCCGTCCGGCAGGAGCTGGTCCGTGTTCTGTCACAGGCGGAAAGCGACGATGAGATCAAGGCCGTTGTCCTGACGGGCGCGGGTGGGCACTTTTCGGTCGGCGGTGACATCCGCGATCAAAGCACCCGCAGCATCGAGCAGCAGCGCGAGCGGTTTGCCACGGTAAAGGATATGATCGGGCGCATCGTCCGGTTTTCCAAACCTTTTGTCTGCGCGGTAGAGGGTTGGGCGGCGGGCGGCGGTTTTGCTTTGGCAATGGCCTGCCCTACGATTGTCGCCTCGCGGGAGGCCAATTTTGTGGCGGGCTTTACCAAGATTGGATTGATCCCCGATATGGGCATGCTTGCAACGCTGCCTGCGCGGGTAGGCCCTGCACGGGCGCGCCGGATCATGATGACAAACCGCAAGATTACGGCAGCCGATGCCCATACCATCGGTATGGTCGATGCACTGTCCGAGGAGGGGCAGGCTGTGGCGATGGCCTGTGATCTGGCCCGCGAGGAAGCCGCAGGCGCGCCGTTGCCGCGGCAGTTTATCGCGGACTGGTTTGCGCGCGATGTGGATGCTGCCCTTGATTACGAACATCTGCTTCAACCGATATTGCTTAACAGCGATGATGCTGCAGAAGGGCGTGCTGCCTTTTTCGAGAAGCGTGCCGCTCTGTTCAAAGGCCGTTGAGGTCTGCGCATGATGCCTGATGATGCGGGCCCGAGAATGGCAAGCGGTGCCGCGCTGCGCTTGCGCAGCGGATTGCTGGCATTTGTCCTGATCGCCACGATTGCGCTGATTTTTATGGACGCGGTCTGGTTGACGCTTGCCGCCGCCACAGCCCTCGGGGTGTTTTTGATGCTGGGCTGGCGGTGGTTCAGCTATGGCACATGGGTTCCGGTTCTCTTGTCTATGGGTGCTTTGATCGTCGCGGTTGCGCGCGGTATACCCGCGCCGGTTCTGCTGGAGGCGGTGGGCCGTGCCTTGTTTCTGGCCAGCCTGATCACGCTTCTGGGCACGTTGCGATCTGCCGCGCTGAGAGCGCCGGAGGTGGTAGATGCGGGGAGGTACCTGACGAACCAACCGCCATCGCGCCGCTATCTTGCGTTATCGCTGGGCGGGCATTTGTTCGGGGTTCTAATCAACTTTGGCGGGCTTGTCATCCTGCTTGATCTGGCAAAACGCGCCTTGGGCGACGAGAACACCGCGCTTCTTTCGCCCGAGTTGCAAGAGGCAAAGCTGCGCCGGATGTCGCTGGCCATCATCAGGGGTTTCGGCCTGATCTCGCTGTGGTCGCCGTTTGGATTTGCGACGAATGTCTTGCTGATTACCCTGCCGGGTCTGTCGTATCTTGATTTCGGACCCATCGGTTTTGGGATCAGCTTTCTGTTCATTGCCATCGGCTGGCTGCTGGACCGTGTGCAATATCACAAGCTGCGCCACCTTGCGCCGAAAATGGCCCCGACATCGCGCGGCACATGGAAAGGCGCCGCTCTGCTGCTGGGGCATGTTTTTGTGCTGGGGTCTGCAATATTCGCGCTGCACGCTGTGACGCGGCTGACGTTTCAGGAATCGCTAGTGTTGCTGGTGCCGGGTTATGCGGTCTTCTGGTCTGTTCTGTCTTCGCGCACTGTGCAGGGCAATGCGTGGCAGTCTATCAGGGCAACACTTGTAGAAAGCTGGAACCGGATGCCCGCCTCTGCGGGCGAGGTGGGGGTATTTGCATCGGCAGGATTTCTGTCTGTGCTGTTACTGGCGATCATTCCTGTCGAAGGGTTGCGCACGCTGGTGGCGGCGCTGTCGCTGGGGCCTGTTTCCTTGGTGCTGGGGCTCATGATGTCGATTATTGCTGCGGCGTTTCTGGGCGTGAATCCGATTGTGACGTCATCAGTGCTGGGGGCAATTGCGGTGCAGCTGGCACTGCCCGGCGTCAGCGAACTGGCTATCGCATTGGCAATTATTGCGGGCTGGACGACCTCGATCGGGTTTTCGCCCCTGATTACGACAATCATCCTGTGCGGGACGATCATTGACCGCCCCGCCGTTTTGATCGGGCCCGTCTGGAACGGCCTCTATTCCCTGATCGTGCTGCTGTTCTGGGCCGTTCTATTGTCTGTGCTTGTCGGGAACAGCATGATCTGAGGCGGTCAGCGTGCGCCGAATTCCGCGCGAATCGCGGCGGTGTCCTCACCCAATGCGGGCATGCGCGATGTGGTCATCCGGCGTTCGCCGTCAAATAGAACCGGCGGGGCGGGCAAGGTGATGTCGATGCCGGCGGGCGTGGCCACAGTCGAGGTGACAAGATGCGGGTGGGCGATAAGCCCGTCCATGGTCTTCACGCCGGCAAACGCAATATTTCCAGCGACCAGAACGATCTCCATTTCCGCGTTGGTGCGGCTGCCCACTGCATCTGCTACGATCTCTTCTACGCGGGCCCGGTTTGTCACGCGGGCCTTGTTGGTGGCAAAGTCCGGATCAGTCAGCATGTCGGTGCGGTTCAGCACCTGCGTTGCAAACATGGCCCACTCGCGGTCGTTCTGGATTGAAATCAACAGCTGCTGGTTGTCGGACGTCGAAAAAACCCCATAGGGCGAGATTGACGGATGGGCCAGCCCGATCCGTTGGGGGGCATTGCCGGAGGCTGCATGCAAAAAGGGCACGGCAAGCCAGTCTGCGATGACCTCGAACATGGAAATGCGGATATCAGACCCGAGGCCGGTGCGCCCGCGCGCGATCAGGGCTTCGAGAATGGCCGACTGGGCAGCCGCACCTGTGGCGATATCAACAATCGAGATGCCAACGCGCGCAGGCTCGGAAGGACCGCCCGTAATGCTGCACAGACCGGATTCCGCCTGAATGAGAAGGTCGTAAGCCTTGCGCGATGCATATGGCCCGCTGTCGCCATAGCCGCTGATCGAGCAGGTAATCAATGCGGGGTTGCGGGCCCTCAGCGCTTCGGGGCCAAGGCCTTTACGTTCCAGCGCGCCGGGTTTGAGGTTTTGCACCATGACATCTGCGGTATCCACAATCGACAGCAACAGCTCCTTGTCGCTTTCGATATTCAGGTCCAGCGTGATGGATTGCTTGCCGCGGTTGAGCCAGACAAAATAGCTGCTTTCTCCGGCGGCAGCACTATCGTAGCCGCGTGCAAAATCACCCTCTGGTCGCTCTACTTTGATGACGCGCGCACCGGCGTCTGCAAGGCGTGATGTGCAATAGGGCGCCGCGACGGCCTGTTCGATGGATACGACCAATATGCCGTCCAGAGGTTTGTTTTTCATGGCTCATCCTTTTCGGTGGGCCAGTGCGGCCCGCACGCCAAATACTAGAGTACGAATTTTCATGCTCATAAGGCCGATTTTGGATGTCAGATATGCCGCCGCGGCATTTCATACTTAACGGCATCTATAACGTGGTGCTTGGCCATTCACCCGAGGTGGCGAGGTGATGAACCTCAGAAATCAGGAACTCCGAGAATCCGGTGGTCAGGCGGGACACCGGAGAGTTGAGCGAGGTCATCAACACCAGCGTGCGTGATATCGGATGCTGCACAATAGGGCGCGCGATCAGCTGGCCGGACCGGACCTGTTGCATCACGCTGACCAATGGCAGGATGGTACAGCCCAGACCGCGTTCGACAAAGGCCAGCATGGTTGGAAGGATGTCAATTTCCAGAATGACGTTGAGGAGAATGCCGTCGGCCTGCGCGATGCTTTCGATCCGGCTGCGCAAGCCGTGCTCCGGCGTGGGCAGGATCATCGGCTGGTGCAGGGCCTCTGTGGCCGTGATCGGTGTGCCGTCGCGCACCTGCGAAGTGTCGGCAGACTGGATCAGGAACAGCTGTTCCAGAATGATTGGCCGGGCTTTTATCGACTTCGATTTCTGGCCCTCATAGGCCACGCCCAGATCAATTTTACCCCGTGACAGCCAATCCTGCACATGGCCGCTAAAGCCTGAAACGATTTTTAATTTGACGTCGGGATAGATGTCGATAGTGCGCATCAGAAGGTGCGTGGCGAGCACTTCGGCAACCGTTGGTGGCAGGCCGAGCGTTACGGTGCCCGACAGCGACATCGTGTTTCCGGTGACTTCCGCATGCAGGTTGTCGAAATCTTCGAGAATCAATTTGGCGCGCGCGACCAGCCGCATGCCCTCTTCCGTAGGCACGACACCGCGCCCGTGCCGCCGCAACAGCAAAACACCCAGTTCTTGCTCCAGCGACTTTACCTGCCGACTGAGCGCCGGTTGCGCAATGTTCAGCCGTTCTGACGCTGCTGTGATGCTGCTCAGTTCCACAATCCTCAGAAAGTTACGGAGAAGCCGGAATTCCATCTATGCCCAATTTGTATCGCTGATATATCTATAATGCATTTGAAATATGGCTTCAATTGTTTAACGTCACCACGGATGAAGACAGGTCCGTGTGCCCGTTTGGCCTTCCTTCTTGAGTGGCCGGACGCGTGCGCCGTGAAGCAGCCGGAGGGGTTGCCGGAGCGGGATACGGGTTTGGGTCTTCGGAATCAGGGAGGAAAAAAATGAAAAACTTTAATATCCGCACCACACTGGCTGCGCTTGCAACCTGCGCCGCGCTTCCGGCTTTTGCCCAGGAATTGCCCGACACAATGGTTTGGACATCCTATGATGTAGGCTCTGCCGGTTATGCCGAAGCGTCCGCCATCGCAGATGCTTTCGGGAAAAAATTCGGGACGCGTATCCGTATCCAGCCCTCGGGCAGCGGCATTGGGCGTTTGCAGCCTTTGCTGCAAGGCCGCGCCGACTACGCGTTTCTTGCGACCGAAGCCTTCTTTCTCGGCGAAGGCGCATATGACTTTGCCACGCCTGACTGGGGTCCACACCAGCTGCGCGCCATAGCCGGACGTCCGGCAGGTATCACGCTGATTGCAGCGGGTGATGCAGGCATTAAGGAAGTCGCAGACGCGAGAGGCAAGCGGATCGCATTTGTTGCAGGCAACCCTTCGGTTAACGTGAAATGCGAAGCGATTCTGGCTTTCGGGGGATTGACCCTTGATGACGTCGAAGTTGTCATGTTCCCGACCTACGGTGCTGCGATGTCCTCAATGACGCGCAACGAATCCGATGCAACCTGCACAACACCAACTACCAGCCAACTGTATGAACTGGCCGAAAGCCCGCGCGGCATCTATTACGCCCCCTTGGCGGTGGACAATACCGAAGGATGGGCCGAACTACTCAAGGTTCTGCCGATCATGACGCCCTCGGATGAAGATGTGGCTGCTGGATTGCCAGAAGGCGAAATTGCCAAAATGGCTGCCTACCGCTATCCCGTCATTACAACGACAGACGAAAAAGACGCGGACGAGGTTTACGCTTTTATCAAGGCGCTGGATGAAACCTATGACCTGTATAAAGACGGCACCGCAGCGATGAGCCGCTGGTCGCTGGACAAATCAGGCCGCCCTGCAATTGATATCCCGTTTCATGAAGGTGCAGTGCGCTACCTGAGCGAGATCGGTGTCTGGACGGCGGAAGACGAAGCGTGGAACCAGAAGCGTATCGCGCGGATGGATGCACTGGTTGCGGCATGGGAAGAATTCCACGGCGCCAATGCGGACATGTCCGAAGAGGACTATTCCGCAGCATGGATGGCGCGCCGCGGTGAAGTGATCGCATCACTGAAGTGATAAGCCTTCGCTAAACTATCGTTCCCGGATGCAGATGCGTCCGGGAACTCCAAACTTTTAGCAGGTGAGTTTTATGGTATCCGATGGCACTTCCGGCGCGAACGATGGCGCACACCCCGAGCAAGCCCCCGCCAACGGGATGTCAGGCTTGCAAAAATGGCTGATCATGCTGCTCGGGACGCTCGGTGTTCTTATGGCGCTCAATCAGCAATTTTTGCTGAATGCTTTCGGATTTCAACCGCTTGGCAACGCATACCTCTATTATCTCATCGGCATTTTTCTGGCTGTTGCCTTTCTGACGGTGCCGGTTCGCGTTGGTGCATCGCCAAAATTTATCTGGCTCAACCTTGTCCTTGCGGCCCTTGCGCTGGCGAGCGGCGGTTGGCTTGGCTCTCATGGACTGGATATCATCCAGCGCGGCTGGGAATACGACGCGCCGCTTCTTGCCGACATTATGGCAAGCATCCTGATCTTGCTGGTGTTGGAGGGCATCCGCCGAGCCGGGGGCACGATCCTGCTGGTGACGGCACTGCTGTTCGGCACTTATCCGCTTTTTGCCTCGCATATGCCGGGCTTTTTGTGGGGCACGCAGTTTACGCTGGTGGAAACGGTGCGTGCGCATGTTCTGGGCGTTGAAAGCATTATCGGTATTCCCATGCAGGTTGTGGCCGAACTGGTGATCGGCTTTGTCATCTTCGGGTCGGTTCTGGTGATGACTAAAGGCAGCGAATTTTTTATGGACCTCGCGGCGGCATTGCTGGGTCACCGGCGGGGCGGTCCGGCCAAAGTTGCTGTTCTGGGTTCAGGTATTCTGGGTTCGCTGTCGGGGAGTGTGATTTCCAACATCCTGACATCCGGTCCGTTCTCTATCCCGACCATGCGGCGCGTTGGCTATCCGGCAAGCTATGCCGCAGCGATCGAAGCCTGTGCCTCTACCGGTGCGACCCTGATGCCGCCCGTGATGGGCACGGTTGCATTTGTTATGGCGTCCTTTCTGGGTGTTCCGTATTCCACCATCATCATTGCGGCGATCATACCCGCGCTGATGTTTTATGTGGCGTTGCTGTTGCAGGTTGACATGTATGCCGCGCGCAAGGGGCTGCAGGGGCTCCCGCGCTCGGAAATCCCTGACATCTGGCCGGTACTGGTCAAGGGCTGGCCCTATCTGCTCAGCCTTGCGGTGTTGATTTATGTTCTCATGGGGCTGAGACTGGAATCCCGCTCGCCCTACTATGCTTCAGCCGTGATGATCCTGGCGACATCGTTCCGCAAGGAAACCCGTATGACACTGGCCCGTGCGCAGGATCTCCTTCTGGATATCTCGTTCAACGTAGCAAAGCTGGTTGCTGTTCTGGCGGGCATCGGGCTGGTTGTGGGCGGTCTGTCCTATACCGGCGTTGCAGGTGCGTTCTCGCGCGAGTTGTTGCTGTATGCCGACGGGAACGTGCCGCTGATGCTGCTTGCCGGCGCTGTGACCAGTTTTGTGCTGGGCATGGGAATGACGGTAACGGCGTGCTACATCTTCCTGTCGATCCTGCTGGCGCCCGCGTTGATACAGGCTGGGCTCAACCCCTTGGCCAGCCATTTGTTCATCCTGTATTGGGGTATGCTGTCCTATATCACGCCGCCCGTAGCGCTGGCGGCGATCACGGCGGCAAACATCGCAGGATCCAAACCGATGGAAACGGGGTTTCAAGCCATGCGGCTGGGTTTGCCGCTGTTTATCCTGCCGTTCATCTTTGTCTATGATCCGGCCCTCATCATGGAGGGAACTGCGGTCAATATCATAGAGCGCATTGGCGTAACCCTGATTGCGATCTGGGCCATCACCTCAGCCTTCGAGAGCTGGATCTACGGGGTCGGACGCATCAATATGCCAAGCCGTGGCGCGTTTCTGGCGGGTGGTATCCTGATCATCGTACCGGAATTGATGACCAGCTTGCTGGGGGCCGGTGTTCTGGCCGCCGTCATCGGTGTGAACTTGTATTTCAAACGCAGCACTACTGCTGCGAGTCAGTAAGGACTATCGGAATGGACAAGAGACTGGATACTTTGACCGAAGCAGTAGCGCCCATAAAAGACGGGGCCGTGATTATGATTGGCGGGTTCGGATCCTCCGGCATACCGTTCGGCCTGATTGATGCCCTTTTAGAAAACGGCGCCCGTGATCTGACGGTTATCGCGAACAACGCAGGCGAGCGGGAGACCGGCATTGCCAAACTGCTCAAGGAAGCCCGCGTGGCGAAGGTGATCTGCTCCTACCCGCGCTCTCCGGGTTCGGTCTGGTTTGAAAAACGCTACGAGGCGAACGAGATCGCGCTGGAGGTTGTGCCGCAGGGCACACTGGCCGAACGTATTCGCGCGGCGGGCGCTGGCATTGGTGGCTTTCTGACGCCTACCGGCTATGGCACGCTGCTGGCCGAGGGCAAGGAGACGCGCGTGATCGACGGGCGTGGCTATGTCATGGAAATGCCGCTGCATGCCGATTTTGCACTGGTGCGCGGCCAGTGCGGCGATCCGTGGGGTAATCTGAGCTATCACGGCACGGCACGGAATTTTAACCCGATTATGGCGACTGCGGCAAAGCATTCCATTGCCGAAGTGCGCCACCTCTCGGCAGAGCCTCTAGACCCTGAAGATGTCATCACACCCGGCGTTTTTGTGCAAAGCGTCGTTGAATACGGAGTGCGTCCATGAATCGTTTGAGCGATAGTGAACTTGCCGCGCGGGTGGCCTTTGATATCCCCGACGGCTCTTATGTGAACCTCGGGATCGGCAAGCCCACGCATGTGTCCGCTCATGTGCCGGAAGGTCGGGAGGTGATTTATCACTCCGAGAACGGCATTCTGGGCGTCGGTCCGACACCGCCTGAGGGCGAAGTCGACGTTGAAATGATCGATGCCAGCAAACGCTACATCACAACCGCACGCGGCGCGTCATTTTTCGAGCATTCAGACAGCTTTGCGATGATGCGCGGCGGGCATCTGGATATTGCTGTGTTGGGGGCTTATCAGGTGGATGAAAACGGCGATCTGGCAAACTGGGCCACGCTGGACCAGAAGTTTCCACCCGCCGTGGGTGGCGCGATGGATCTGGTTGTCGGGGTCCCGACCATTTATGTCATGATGCAGCACACGAACCGCGATGGCAGCCCGAAACTGCTGCGCAAATGCACTTATCCGCTGACGGGACTGGGTGTGGTCAACCGGATCTATACCGATCTTGCGGTGCTCGATGTCACCAAAGACGGCTTTACGCTGGTTGAGCTGACGGCAGGCAACACGCTTGCCGATGTGCAGGCCGTCACGGACGCAAAAATTCACGCTTAAAACCGCAGGAGGGCTACATGGCCAAGCGCAAAGATAAACTCACGTCCGATATCGGATGGAGCACAGCCGACAAAATCACCGTTCGTGGTCTGGACCTGCCGACAGAAATTCTGGGCAAGATGGATCTGGGTGATATGGCCTTTCTGTTGACCGCACACCGCAAGCCCAAGCCAGAGGAATCGAAGGTTTTTAATGCCATCGTCATCACCTTAGTCGAGCATGGGATCACCCCTTCGGCGATGGTGGCACGGCTGACCTATCTGGGCGCGCCTGAATCCCTGCAAGGGGCGGTTGCGGCCGGATTGAACGGGCTTGGCACAGTGTTCGTAGGCTCCATGGAAGGGGCGTCGCGCATGCTGTACGAGGCGTTGCCGCAGAGCGCGCTTGGTACCGGGGCCGATCTGGACCAGATCGCGCGTGACACAGTTGCAGCCTTTGGCGCGCGCAACCAGATCGTGCCGGGCCTTGGCCATCCCGTGCACAAGCCGGTAGACCCGCGCACCCCGCGTCTGTTCGAAATCGCCGCTGAAAACGGCATGTCGGGTGAATACGTCGACCTGATGCAGCTCATTCAGCGCGAGGCCGAAGCGGCACGCGGCAAAGCCCTGCCGATCAACGCCACCGGCGCCATTGGCGCGATCTGTTGCGAGTTCGGTTTTCCGTGGGAGATCGTTCGTGGCTTTGGCGTGATGGCTCGTTCCATCGGCCTTGTCGGGCATATTCTGGAAGAGCGGAGCAACCCGATCGCACAGGAGCTGTGGCTCCGCACGGATGAAGAAATTTTGAAAAACTGCGCTGGAACCGGCGAACAATCTCGGAGAGACCCATGAAAACCAGCGCCCCCGACGACCACGACGACCTTCGCGATGCCCTGCGCGCCCTGTGCGGTGAATTCTCGATGGAGTATCACCGCAAGCACGGTGCAGCCGAGACCTATCCGGAGGAGTTCATCACGGCCCTGACACAGGCAGGATGGATGGCTGCGATGATCCCCGAGGAGTTCGGCGGCTCGGGTCTTGGCCTCACGGAAGCGTCCATTGTGATGGAAGAAATCAACCGCGCAGGCGGGAATGCAGGCCATTGCCACGGCCAGATGTACAACATGAGTACGTTGCTGCGCCACGGCTCCGACGCGCAAAAAA
>TARA_R110002049_G_scaffold251627_5_pt1 | contig 15164 bp, 15 predicted proteins | sample TARA_R110002049 | Tara Oceans TARA_R110002049 (sample SAMEA4396941) | marine metagenome | biome: Polar Biome; feature: [SRF] surface water layer (ENVO:00010504); material: water (ENVO:00002006), including particulate matter (ENVO:01000060) such as... | depth 5 m | reverse complement strand
AGAGCCTAGAAAATATTTAGTAGATGCTTATTTTAAAGAAGGTCTATTTGAAGATGCACTTCAGGAAGCCATCAACTGCATGATGATTTATCCTGACTTATCGATTGTTCAGCGATTGGAATATGCTGCAATTGAGCTAAATAAAAAGCCAAGTTTTGCTTGGAGTGCAAGAGGAGTTTTTCCAAATGTGATTAGTAAAGATTCGTTGATTTTTATTGATACCGAAAACCAACCATCTATACCTGCCGCTGCTTATTGGGAAACCTACACCAAAGCGATTGATGAGGTAAAACCAATGAGCGCTAGTTCAGGAGTGATAAAAGCAGGTAATGCGTATTCTGGGTATCAATATTTAGAAATTTACGGTTGGGAGAAAATGTTAGCAGAATCAGATGATGAGGAGCTAGCTGTTGCAAAGGAAATGAAGGAAAACGGTTATTTAGATTGTTATGTTTTTTTAAGTCGTTTTCACGATGATTTATATCCTCAATATGTTGATTTTGTAAAGAATAATAAAGAACGTATCATTAATTATTACAATAAGGTGGTACTGGAGAGCTTGTAATAAACTCGTTTTACCTCATGTGTCATTTTTTTGATTAGAAGTGTCTACTCTTTTGGTAGAATATACAAGAATTTAGAAATAGCCTATTATTACTATGAAGCGAGTATTTCCTTTTCTAATTGTACTTATTATCTTCTCTTGTAATGAACCTCAGAATGATTCTTTAAATAAGCAGGAAGCACATTTTAATGAAGATTCTAACACTGTTTCTTTTTCAAAACAGACAGAGCAGAGCTATTCTATTGACTATATAAGATCAATGACGATTAGACATACTGATACTTTAGATATGACTTTAGTAAATGCAGAAAAGTTAAAAGATATTCCCAAAGAATTCATTGAAAAATATATTTCACCAAATGAGGTGAAGATGGGATTTGATAAATACCTTAATACAGAATATCCAGAGGCGTTTAAATTTTATCAGTTCAAAGAGTTCAATGAGTTTTATCTCTTTACGTTCATTTATGAAGATGAGACGTGTTGTAGATGGATATACGGCTGTACCTTAAACAAGGACTCATTTAATGTTATCAATATTGGAGTATTAGCATACTCCGGAGCTGATGGAAACTGGACGGGAAAAAAATATGGAAGATGGTTTAATGAGTCTGGTATAGAACTCACGCAGGTTTCTTATTACTCTCCTGAAGATGATTCAAATTCAGAGTTTGATACGACTTGGGTTGAAATTCAGCTAGAAGACAATGGACTTTTTAATTATATTGAACATCATTCTGTAAAGTATATAGGTAATTAACAGGTAGAGTGACAAGATTTATATTTGTAAAACTTAGTGCCATTACACCTCACAAAGTATAAATTTTCTCAGTAACTATGTTATTCTTAATCAGCATAAAATGCCATGAAAAATAGAACACATTTGACCTTTAAAAAGTATAAAAATATGAAAAGTGTGATTATCTCTTTATTTATTGGCATCACATTACTATTCTGTAATCAAAAAGAAAAGAAGAGCACCCCTTCAGATAAAAACCAAAGAGTCCTAAATTCTTTAACAACAAAATTAGATTCGATACAGAAGAATGGAGATATAGTTGGGTTCTCAGTCGCAATAGTCGACCAAAACGGAGTTCTTTATAAAAATGGATTTGGACTATCCAATAAAGAAACCAAAGAAAAATATACAGAGAATACGATACAGCATATTGCTTCAGTTTCTAAAACATTAATTGGTATTTCATTAATGAAAGCAAAAGAAATGGGCAAACTAAACCTTGATGATCCTATTGAAAATTATTTGCCTTTTACAGTTAGAAATCCAAATTATTTAAACGATGTTATTACGATAAGACATCTAGCTACTCATACCTCTGGAATAAACGACACAGAACAGTACATGCAAAAAGCTTGGATTATCACTAATAATCAAAATTTAGAAAATGTTAGAACGGATTATCAATTTCAGAAATTAAATTCTTGGGACAAAAATAGTCCAATGGAAGATTACTTGAAAGGTTATTTAAAAAGAGGAGGAGAAAACTATCAGGCAGATAATTATATCAATTTTAAACCGGGAGATAGATTCAATTACTCCAATATAGGAGCCACATTAGCAGCATTAATAATTGAAAAAGCCACAGGAATGCCCTTTGATATTTTTACCACTAAATTCATTCTAAATCCTCTAAAAATGAATTCATCAGGTTGGGCATTAAATGATGTGGACATTTCTAAACACTCAAGGCTATATAGGGATGACACCTCTTTATTGCCTTTTTATACTATAATAACATATCCTGATGGGATGTTAATATCTTCAAGCACTGATATGGCGAAATATCTAAATGAATTAATAAAGGGATATAAAGGTGAAGGGGATCTTTTAAAGAAAGAAAGCTATGAAGAACTTTATAAGGAACAGCTAACAGAAAGTCATTTTCAGGAAGGAGATCGTAACTCAGAACATCCATATGATGGAGATTATAATCCTGCCATTTTTATTGGCCATAGTGCATTAGGATTTGTTGGTCATTCTGGCGGTGATGCTGGTGTTGCAACTTGGATGTATTTTAATAAAACAACATTAAAAGGAATGTATATAGTTGTAAATACTGATTTAGGTGACCGTGATAAGGAGCTGGAGTATTATGCTATTTGGAACACATTAGTAGATTATTCAGATAGATTAAGCAACTAAGCATACTCCTAAAGTACAGCGTTAAGTTTTCCCCAATGGGGTTAATTAATTTAGGATATAAATTATGGGTTTGATCAAGCGAGTAGGTTCTATTCTACGCTAAATGTAAAATGGAAACGATTCTAATTATACTGACTTTCGTTAGCTTTTTGACCTTTAGGTTACTTAAATTCGGAAGCTTTTTAATTATGCTAGTTTTATATTCAATGAATATAAGCGCTCAAATTCCATTAGAGGCTAACATTAACTTTGGCTTATTACAAAAAGCCCTGACTTTATAGTGGTTGGTATACTTCCGAAGCCGAAACAATTACAGAATCCTACATCGAACAAGAACCACTGTTCTTTACAAGAAGATTAGGGTCTTTTAATCATAAAAAAGTATTCATCTATGTTAAAAAGAATTACTATAATTTTTTAGATAGAATAGTAGCAAGACGATATATTCGATATAGTGTCTGGAATGATGCCTTAATAAGTGATTGAAAATTAATTGTATAGTTGATAAAATCGCTGGTGGTAGTCTAAATTATAAAAGAATGTTGACTCTCTAGTCAGTTTCATAAATACGAATTACCGTTCTATCACTATCCCACCGATACTCATTCGTACCTTTTTATTCTTTTCTTTAGCAGCTAGTATTTCCTCTTCTTTACTTGTAAGGTTCAGTCGTTTTTTAACCTCAAAGAAAAGCATACTTCCCATATATTTTAAAGATTCATCGGTATCCATTATAGGAGTCGAAGCAGTAGCTTTACTTTTTGTAATGGTCTTCACGGCACTTGTGTCTTTAGCTGATGCAGGTTTTTGAGCCTTAGAAGAAAGGCCGGTTCCGATAAAAAGTAGAAAAAATAAGAATCGTATCATTTAATCGAAAAAGCTGGTTATCTTGTTTAGGTCAATGCAAAGTATTAAAAAGTTGGATAAAATAACCAAACAAAGTGTAGAAAAATGTGATAATTGCCAATATGAATTAAACGAGACGTTTAAATATTGTCCTAATTGCAGCCAAAAAGTCGCTTTTTCTTATCGATTAAGCGAATTGTTTTCTCATTTTCTCAGTGATTACTTTACGTTTGATTCTAAAATTGGTAGGAGTTTGCTACCTCTGTTAACTCGCCCGGGTTACCTTACTAAGCAGTTTTTAATAGGCAAAAGAGAAAGCTATATTCAGCCGCTTCGTTTGTTTATTTTCTTAAGTATTATTTTCTTTCTATCTCTTAGTTTATCCGTTAGCTTAAATGGAGATGATTCAGCAGTTGTTAGTTCTGTAAATCCATCTAATGGGTTTGGAGATGCCTTTTGGGATCGGTTTTTTGGTTCATTATTGCCCAAGTTGTTTTTCTTTTTACTTCCATTATTTAGTTTAATACTCGCATTACTTTACAGGAGAAAAAGGGAGAATTTACTAACCCATTTCCTTTTTGCGCTTCATTTTCATTCTACCGTTTTTTTAGTCGGTATTATTTATGAATTACTAAGTCTTGGTTTTGCACAAATGGAGCTATATATTTTGAATTCCATATTGTTGATATCAGCATTTTTTTACTTACTGTACTATTTATATAGAGGTCTAATGATTGTTTACAGCGACAATTGGAAAAAAACATTTCTCAAAATGGGCATATTAGGAATTTTATATGCTTTATTACTCGTAACATCTACATTTATTCTGTTCGCCTTGAGCATAAATTATTAAATTCGTGTTCTAAATTAGAAGCATGAAAATAGGTATCATCAGAGAAGGAAAAACACCACCAGACAAAAGAGTTCCATTTACTCCTCAGCAATGTAAATTGATAAATGCCAGATATCCACAATTAGAGTTGGTGGTACAAGAAAGCCCGATACGTGCTTTTACAGATGATGAATACCGTGCAAATGGAGTAGAAGTAGTAAAAGATATTTCTGATGCGGATGTAATATTCGGAGTGAAAGAAGTACCAATCGATATGCTTCATGACGATAAAACATATTTTTTCTTTTCGCATACCATTAAAGAGCAGCCTTATAATCGTAATTTATTATTGGCGATGATGGAGAAGAGTATTAAAATGGTAGACTATGAATGCTTAACCGATAAAAAAGGAAGAAGGTTAGTAGGCTTTGGACGATATGCCGGAATTGTAGGAACCTATAATGGGTTTTTAGCTTACGGACAAACGACCAATAAATTTACATTAAAAGCAGCTCACCAATGCAATGATCGGGTAGAGATGGAAGGAGAATTGAGCAAAGTTAGTCTACCGAAAAATTTCAAGATAGTACTTACAGGTACAGGTAGAGTAGGTAAGGGGGCAGTTGAAATTTTAAAGAAACTCAATTTAAAAGAAGTGAAGCCTGCTGACTTTTTATCAGAAGAATTTAATGAGCCAGTGTATACCGTTTTAGGTGTTAAAAGCTACAATAAACGAATAGATGGAGGCGAGTTTAAAGTAAGTGAGTTTTATGAATCACCAGAGTTATTTGAAAGTAATTTTTATCGATTTGCACAAGTAGCAGATATGTATATTCCCTGTCATTATTGGGACTCTGAAGCTCCATTTATCTTTACAAAAGCAGATATGATAAAGCCTGACTTTAAGATAAGAACTATTGCAGACATTAGTTGTGATATTGATGGACCAGTGGCTTCTACCGTTCGCCCTTCCACCATTGCTGAGCCTATTTATTATGTAAATAGGATGACAGGTGAAGAAACCAAAGAAATAAATGAGGATTCTATTACCGTAATGGCAGTTGATAATTTGCCCTGTGAATTACCAAAAGATGCTTCAGAAGATTTTGGTGGTGAACTAATTGAGAATATTCTTCCTAATTTGTTAGGGACTGATAATGATCGAATTATTTATAGAGCAACCATTACCGAACGAGGAGAATTGAATGATGAGTATACGTACTTGCAAGGCTTCCTAGATGGTGAGTAATCGTCAGCCTTATTACTGCTAATAATCACTTTTCTCACGAGCCTTATTCAGCATATGACATTAAGTCGCTTCTATTCTTTGGTGAAAACCGATGGAGTAGGAGCGGCTTTTAAAAGCTCAACTCTTTCAGACCTTTTATGGTTTTTTCAGGATGATTAGAGCCAAAAACATAACTACCTGCCACAAGGACGTCTGCTCCACAAGCAACCAGTTCAGCTGCATTCTTATCGCTTACACCACCATCTATTTCGATCAATGCTGAGCTATTCTTTTTAGTTATTAATGCTTTGAGAGCTTTAATTTTATCGTACGTATTTTCTATAAAGGACTGGCCACCAAATCCGGGATTTACAGACATTAAACATACTAAATCAATATCTTGTATAATATCTTCCAATAAACTGATAGGAGTATGCGGGTTTAATGCCACCCCTGCTTTCATTCCCTCAACTTTGATGGCCTGAACTGTTCTATGAAGATGGGGACAAGCCTCATAGTGCACCGTTAAAATATCTGCACCTGCAGCCTTAAAATCCTTAATGTATTTATCAGGCTCTACAATCATCAAGTGCACATCAAATGTCTTATTAGCATGCTTTTTAATTGCTTTTATAACGGGTAGACCAAATGAAATATTCGGAACAAATACTCCATCCATAACATCAATATGGTAATAATCTGCTTTACTATTATTGATTAATTCGCAAGCTGGTAAAAGGTTTGCAAAATCTGCTGATAGGATTGAAGGAGCTACTAAATGGGCCATGATTTTTTTTTGCAAAGATACTATTCCAAAAAGAAAAATCCCTTCTCAGTTTTAATGGAAAAGGGATTTATTTATTTTATCCGAGATAAACTTTCAAATTCTTGCATCGGGTGTTTAAGCGTAACCTCCGAATAGCTTTTTCTTTTATTTGTCGAACCCTCTCTCGAGTAAGATCAAATATTTCTCCGATTTCTTCAAGTGATAAAGGTTGATTTCCTGCAAGTCCGAAATATAGTCGAATAACATCAGCCTCACGAGAAGTGAGGGTAGTGAGTGTTCGTTCTATTTCATTCTTTAGTGATTCACGGATCAAAATATCGTCAGGACATGGGGTAGAGTTATTAATCATCAGATCAGACATATTACTACTATCGTCATCACTTGAGATGGGAGCATCTATACTTACATGTCGTCCTGAGTGTCTGAAGTTTTCATTTACATCAGTAGTAGATAAATCAAGTACGTCGGCAATTTCATCGTGTGAAGGCTCTCGTTCATACTTTTGCTCTAATTCTGAGAAGGCTCTTTTAATCTTATTGATTGAGCCAATCTTATTTAATGGCAACCGAACTATTCTAGCTTGCTCTGCTAATGCTTGAAGTATTGATTGCCGAATCCACCAAACAGCATAAGATATGAACTTAAAACCTCTCGTTTCATCGAATCGTTGTGCGGCTTTTATTAAGCCTAAATTACCTTCATTTATTAAGTCAGGTAAGCTTAGTCCTTGGTTTTGGTATTGCTTAGAAACAGAAACTACAAATCGTAAATTTGCTTTAGTTAATTTTTCTAATGCTAAACTATCTCCTTGCTTTATTTTCTTGGCTAATTCGACTTCTTCATCAGCAGTAATTAATTCTACTCTGCCTATTTCTTGTAAATACTTATCAAGAGAAACCGTTTCTCTATTGGTAACCTTTTTCGTTATTTTTAACTGCCGCATGAAAGAAGATAATTTTAGGTTAATATAGTGTCTTGACTCGAAAACGAAATCCCATAAATTTAACGAAAATTAACGCTCGAATTACATGCGTACGTATTTATTGCATAAATAGTTGGTTTTAAAAATAAAAATAATTGATTTTGTTGTATTTACTCCAAAAAAAAAGAGGCTAACCTTTAGGTTAGCCTCTTTATATAAGATCAAAAAATTAATTTTTTGCTTCTTGTTTTTCTGGTTTTGGTAGTAGTGCTTTTCTAGAAAGTTTCAGTTTCTTCGTTTTTGGATCAATTGCAATTAATTTCACCTCGACAATTTGACCTTCTTTCAATTCGTCTTCTACTTTTTCAACTTTATGGTGAGCAATCTCAGAAATGTGCAATAAGCCATCCTGACCTGGGATTACTTCAACAAATGCACCAAAAGCAACTATTGATTTTACTTTCCCTTTATAAACTTCGCCTACTTCAGGAACAGCTGTTATTGCTTTAATTCTTGCTAATGCATCTTGTGCGCCAACACCATCGGTAGATACAATGTCAATAACACCTTTTCCATCTTTTTCTTCTAATACGATGGTTGTTCCGGTTTCTTCTTGGATAGACTGAATAATTTTTCCGCCTGGTCCAATTACAGCTCCAATCATTTCTTTAGGAATTGTAATTTGAATAATACGTGGTGCATTCGTTTTGTAATCTTCTCTTGGAGCAGAAAGTGTACTCATCATTTCTCCTAAGATATGCATACGCCCTTCTTTTGCTTGATTAAGTGCTTGCTCTAGAATTTCATAAGACAGACCTTCTACTTTAATATCCATCTGACAAGCAGTGATACCATCTTTCGTTCCGGTTACCTTAAAGTCCATATCTCCCAAGTGATCTTCATCACCTAAAATATCAGATAAGATAGCGAAGTTGCCATCTTTACCGCTAATTAATCCCATAGCGATACCACTAACAGGCTTCTTCATTTTCACACCTGCATCCATTAATGCTAAAGTACCTGCACAAACAGTTGCCATAGAAGAAGAGCCATTTGACTCTAATATATCAGAGACAACACGGATTGTGTAAGGGTTCTCATTTCCTGTTGGAATCATCGGTTTCAGGGCTCTCATTGCTAAGTTACCATGACCAACTTCTCTTCTTCCTGGTCCTCTATTAGGACGAGTTTCTCCTGTAGAGAAAGATGGGAAGTTATAGTGTAAAATGAATTTATCAGAACCTTCGAATAAAGCTGCATCAATACGTTGCTCATCTAATTTAGTTCCTAATGTTACTGAAGTTAATGATTGTGTTTCACCTCTTGTAAATATTGCTGAACCATGAGATCCTGGAAGGTAATCAACCTCTGACCATATTGGACGTATCTCTGTTGTCTGACGACCATCTAATCTTAATTTTTCCTTTAAAACGGAATCTCTTACTGCTTCTTTTTCTACATCATGGAAATATTTTCCAATTAAGAATTGATTTTCAGCTGCAGTCTCTTCATCTAATGTGGCAACAAAGTTTTCTTTAACTTCTTTAAATAAACGAGCTCTCTCGTATTTGTCCGCTAATCCATTTTTTGCGATATCATAACAAGGCTGGTAACAAGCAGCTTGGATTTGCTTCAACAAGTCTTCGTTGCTCTTTTCGTGGTTATACTCACGCTTTACTTTTGCCTTTTCAATTTGAGAAGCCAGTTGATTAATTCCTTCTAATTGAATTCTAATCTTATCGTGTGCCAGTTTAATTGCTTCTAACATTTCAGCTTCAGAAACTTCTAGCATTTCACCTTCTACCATAACTACACTGTCCATAGTTGCAGCAACCATAATATCGATATCAGCAGCGTCCATTTGAGAGAAAGTTGGATTCGTGATCCATTCCCCATCAATTCTTACTACTCGTACCTCTGAAATTGGTCCGTTAAAAGGGATATCTGAAACCGCTAATGCCGCTGATGCTGCTAAACAAGCTAATGCATCTGGTTGGGTGTCGTTACCAGCAGATATTAATGAAATCTGTAATTGTGTGTCTGCATGGTAATCACTTGGGAATAATGGACGTAAGGCCCTATCTACTAATCTACATACTAATATTTCATAGTCTGATGATCTTGTTTCACGTTTTAAAAATCCACCTGGAAATTTACCTGCAGCAGAGAATTTCTCTCTGTAATCTACCATTAAAGGCATAAAATCAACATCTTCACCTGCAGTTTTAGCTGATACTACAGTTGCTAATAACATGGTATCACCTTGCTTTACTACTACAGCGCCGTCTGCTTGCTTTGCTAATTTTCCTGTTTCGATTGTAATGATTGTTCCATTACCTAAATCGATTGTTTGTTCAAATCCTAATTTTGACATAATTTATTGTTTTCTTTTGTCAGTTGATAAATATAAAAAAAGGGGGACATGTATAAACAGTCCCCCAATAGAATCTTATAGAATGTATGTTAAAGATTTACTCAAGAAATTATTTTCTAATTCCTAAATCTTTAATTAACTCTCTGTATTTGTTAATGTCTTTGTTTTTTAAGTAATCTAAAAGATTTCTTCTTTTACCTACTAATCTCACTAACGAACGCTCAGTGTTAAAATCTTTGTGATTTCTTTTTAAGTGCTCAGTAAGGTGGCTAATACGGTGTGTGAAAAGTGCTATCTGACCTTCAGTAGAACCTGTATTTGTTTTCTTCTCTCCGTATTTTTCGAAAAATCCTTCTTTAATTTCTGTTGTAAGATACATATCTAATCTTTTATTCTTGTAAATTTTAAGGGTGCAAATGTAATAATATTATTTAATATTTTGCTTTTCTAGCTTAATTTTTAAATAAATTCAACACTTGATTTAATTTTGTTTTCAAATTCTTTCTATTCACGATAAAGTCTAGGAAACCATGCTCTAAAAGGAACTCAGCGGTTTGAAAATCCTTTGGTAAGTCTTTACCGATGGTTTCTTTTACTACTCGTGGACCAGCAAAACCGATTAATGCACCTGGCTCTGCAATATTAATATCACCTAACATGGCGAAAGAAGCTGTAATTCCTCCTGTAGTTGGATCTGTTAATAGAGATATGTATGGAATACCAGCTTTTGATAGTTGAGATAACTTTGCTGAAGTTTTCGCCATCTGCATTAATGAAAATGCGGCTTCCATCATTCTTGCTCCACCTGATTTTGAAATCATCATAAATGGAACTTTATGCTCTATTGAATAATCAATTGCCCTTGCTATTTTTTCTCCTACCACTGACCCCATCGATCCGCCAATAAATGCAAAATCCATCGCTGCAACGACCAATGTGTTTTCGCCAACTTCACCAACGGCTGTTCTTACAGCATCCTTTAGTTTCGTTTTCTTCTGTGTTGCTTTTAATCGATCGGTGTATTTCTTTGTATCCGTAAACTTTAGCGGATCTCCTGATGTCATATCTGGGTTTAGTTCCAAATACTTTCCATCGTTAAATAAGATTTGAAAATACTCCTCAGAACTTGCTCTTTCGTGGTAACCACATTCCTCACAAACCTTTTGATTCTCTAAATGGTCGTTGTTAGGTACTACGTGTTTACATTTCGGACAGCTATACCACAATCCTTCAGGTAATTCCTTTTTTTCCTTTGTAGGAGTTAGGATACCTTCTTTTATTCGTTTGAACCAACTCATTTGCTCTTCTGCCTCCAAAATTTTTAGCTTATGGTAATATCATTCGATAAGTAAACATCCTGAATAGAATTCAATAACTGAATACCTTCTTTCATCGGTTTTTGGAAAGCTTTTCTTCCCGAAATTAAACCGTGTCCACCTGCTCGTTTATTGATTACTGCTGTAGTTACAGCATCTGATAAATCTGATGCTCCTGCAGATGCACCGCCTGAATTAATCAATCCATTTCTTCCCATGTAGCAATTTGCCACTTGGTATCGACATAAATCAATTGGGTGATCTGTGGTTAAATCAGAATATACTTTATTATGTGTTTTTCCAAAATTAATAGCCGTATAGCCACCATTGTTTGTTGGTAATTTTTGCTTTATGATATCTGCTTGTATGGTTACTCCTAAGTGATTTGCTTGAGCAGTAATGTCAGTAGCAGTATGGTAATCTACTCCATCTTTTTTGAAACCTGGGTTTCTAAGGTAGCACCATAAGATAGTCGCCATTCCTAATTCATGAGCTCGTTCAAAAGCTTGTGCAATTTCTACGATTTGACGATTACTATCATCAGAACCAAAGTAAATTGTAGCTCCAACCGCTGTTGCTCCTATATTCCAAGCTTCATCAACTGAACCAAATGAAATTTGAGAATATGTTTCAGGGTAGGTTAAAAATTCATTGTGATTTAATTTTACAATGAATGGAATTTTATGTGCGTATTTTCTTGAATTTGCTGCTAAAACACCAAATGTAGAAGCTACTGCATTACAGCCACCTTCAATGGCTAGTTTTACAATGTTTTCAGGATCAAAGAAAATCGGGTTTGGTGCAAAAGACGCTCCTGCTGAATGCTCGATACCTTGATCTACTGGAAGAATACTTACATATCCAGTATTTGCTAATCGTCCATGACCGTAAAGCGCTTGTAAACTTCTTAAAACCTGAGGACTTCTGTTCGTATCTTTAAAAGAACGATCAATAAAATCTGCACCCGGAAGGTGTAGTAAATCTCTGCTTATGGTCTTGCACTCATGATTCAAAAGATGATCGGCATCTTTTCCTAGTAAGTCTACAATATTGCTATAGGACATCTGGTTTTCTTTTAAAGATTGTTTTAATACTGGAGGACAAAACTAATAAAATTATAAAAGATGCAACTTTTGTTCGCCGCTTAAATTGATTGTTTTATCAACTGGTTCACTTATTTTATCTTAGATAGGGCAGTTTTGGTTGTTTCTAAGGTGTTTGAAGGTAAATTTAGATGCGTCACAAATCGTATTTTTAAATGACCCATTTTAACTGCTCTTATTCCTTGTTGATTCAATTGTTCAAGCAAATCTTCTGTTTTGTAGTTATCTGTGTGCTCAAAAATGATAATGTTGGTATCAATAGGAGCGACTGATTTTACGAACGATTGTCCTTTTAATACCTCTCCAATGGATGTAGCAAGTTGATGGTCATCCTTTAATCTGGATATATTATTCTTCATCGCAAATAATCCGGCTGCGGCTATGTAGCCAGTCTGTCGCATTCCACCGCCTAAGATTTTACGTATTCTTCTCGATTTTTTAATAAAATCTGCTTTACCTAATAATAAGGAACCAATTGGTGCACCTAGTCCTTTAGATAAGCAAATAGAAATTGAATCGAAGTACTTGCCATAGTCTTTTTCTGTTTCAGTTGTTTCTATGAGTGCATTAAATAATCGAGCTCCATCCAGATGCAAAGGAATGTGATGTTGATCGCAAACAGCTTTGATTTTTTTAATTTCTTCAAAATCGTAATAACAGCCTCCACCTTTATTTACGGTATTTTCTAATGAAACCAATTGAGTGGGTGGTGCATGTATATCGTCAGGATTTATATTTGCGACTACCTGATCTGCTGTAATACGTCCATCTACTCCTGTTATTAACCTGGTAGATAGTCCTGAATTAAATCCAATTCCTCCGCCTTCATAATGATAGATATGTGATAAATCTCCACAAATAACTTCACCTGGACTATTCGTATGAACTTTTATGGCGATTTGATTCGTCATGGTTCCTGAAGGGCAAAAAAGTGCGGCTTCCATTCCAAATAGCTCTGCTGCGTAGTTTTCTAATTCTATTGTGGTTGGGTCATCACCCAACACATCGTCACCAACAGGGGCTGAAATCATGGCTTTTAGCATTTTTTCAGTTGGTTGAGTTACAGTATCGCTCCGAAAATCAATTATCATATATTTGTGTTTTTATTTACAACTGCCAATTTACTGAGCTATGCGCTTAATACCTTTAATTTTTCTTTTTTTATTTTCAACAATCGCAATAGCACAGAAGGAAGAAGTAGACGAATACAATCGAAACTTAGAGGACTTAACTATTCCTAAAAAAGGGCCCAATAAATCAAAATATACGCATGCCTTTTTGGCTTATGGCTTTATTGTAGGCCCATCAGAAGGGGATAGCTCTGCACTTAAGTACGGTAATTCATCTACATTTAGTGTGGGATTTAGAAATAAATACCGCTTATCTAAATTCTATGAAATAGGGTTTGATTTCTCTTATTTACGAACTCGGTTTTTACCAGTTCAGGATTCAGCTAAAAATGTTCCTAATAGAGAGCTGCACGATAAAGAAATGCTAGCTATAAATGCCTTAGAACTTTTGGTTTTTAACCGATTTAAATTTAAGAATAAGGTGCACTCAGCAGGTATCTTTTTAGACCTAGGTGCATACGGTAACTGGAATTATAGAACGGTGCATTACACCAGAAATGATAATGCAGTTCCAGGAGCGAAAGAGACTATAATAAAAGATTATCACCTCGATTATATGACGGATTACGCATATGGAGTTTCAGCTCGATTGGGATTTAATCGATTTACCATAGATGTTCGATACCGATTGTCTGATGTATTTGAAGGCAATAATAACTATGGAGAGTTTCCAAATATGACTATTGGACTGCAGTTAGGATTACATCAGTAATCCTACAATCCCATTCCCGGAAGAAAACCTTTAGCAGCTCCTGCCATTTCGGCATTAGATACATCTTCTGCTTTTGCCAACGCTTTATTTAGGGCTATCATGGTTAAGTCTTCAATTTGCTCTTTGTCTCCTTCTGCCATTAATTCGTCGCTAATAGTAATAGAAGTTACTTTTTTATTAGCTGTAACTACCACTTTTACTTTACCACCTTCTGCTTCTCCATCCACACTTATGGTGTCTAATCTCTTCTTGATTTCTTCAGTCTGTTGCTTCATTTCTTGCAACTTCCCCATCATATCTCCAAACATAACTTACTCCTTTTCTTTGTGTTTATCTTCGAATTTTTTACTAATAACATAAATAGAAACCAACCAAACCAAAAAGCCTCCTAAGGCAACGTATTTTGTTATTGGACTGTCATCACCGAATACAAAAAAACTGATCCCAATCAATCCAAAAAGAATTACCGCTACAATGCCTTTTACCTGGTCTTTTCTATACATAAACGCAAATTTAGTAAAGTCCCGTTGGAATAAAGCCTCCTCTTTTTAATTACTTTTGATAGCCAAATCCATTTTATATGAATATTATCCTTTTTGACGATCATTACAGAACTGAATTACTTCCGTTTACATTTACTCGAACCGCTGCTCAACTGCGCATAGGAATAGATACTATTGAAGAAAAGTGGGGAAGATTAATAGCTGATGAACTAGAAAATGGAGACGCTGAAATATCTTTTTTAACCGAGGATTACTTATCTGAAAAGTACGGAGTTTGTTACAGTACTGAAAATTTCTATATCAATGCTCGATTAGTTCCAACAATTGAACTATTGGAATCGATTAAGAAGCTTAAAGAAAAGGAAGTGTTATTCTTAAACGATGAAATCATCGCATTTAAATCGGTTGAAGAGCTTTCTTACGCGGAAGTTCAAGAGATAGAAGGAACAAAATTAGTTGATTTTGATCTTTTATTAATTCATCATTGGAGCGATTTGTTTATACACAATGGGAAAGTTTTAGTAGCTGATTTTAATCAAATTACTGAAGGTAGAACGTCTGAACCAATTGAAGAATCTAATCGAGTAATAGGTGATAATAAGTTGATCTTTATTGAACCAGGGGCTTCAGTAGAAGCAGCCATTTTAAATACGAAAAATGGACCGATTTATATAGGAGTTAATGC
>TARA_R110002049_G_scaffold125135_1_pt1 | contig 15170 bp, 19 predicted proteins | sample TARA_R110002049 | Tara Oceans TARA_R110002049 (sample SAMEA4396941) | marine metagenome | biome: Polar Biome; feature: [SRF] surface water layer (ENVO:00010504); material: water (ENVO:00002006), including particulate matter (ENVO:01000060) such as... | depth 5 m | reverse complement strand
CTTATTGGATGCCTATGGTAGCGCTGCATTACCCGATAGTTTTGCAGAGGATTTGATACGGCATGGTATTTTACTTCGGTTTTTTTCGCCTTTGTTGTCCTTGAACAATTTTTATATCGGCAGACGGATGCACCATAAAATAGTGGTCGCCGATGAAAAACTAGCACTGATAGGAGGGATCAATATTGCCGATAAATACCGCGGAACCTCAGCTTCGGAACCTTGGTTGGACTATGCCATTCAGTTAAATTGCCCCGCAGCTGAAAATCTGCAAAAACTGTGCAGCGATTATTTTTTCAAAAAAGGGAGCTCAAAAAAAATACCACCGGTGTTACATTCGGCCGGTAGCGCACTTGTGGGAATTTTACAAAACGACTGGCTAAAGCGAAAAACAGAAGTCTGTGATGCCTACACTAACTCAATACTTAAGGCCGAACAGGAAATAGTAATCGTAGGCTCGTATTTTTTGCCTGGAAGCAGAATATCAAAGGCGTTGAAAAAAGCCTGTAAAAGAGGAATTAAAACAACGGTGATTTTAGCGGGAATCAGTGATGTGCCTTTGGTACGAAGGGCAACCGAACATTTGTACTCCTCTTTTCTAAACCATCATATGAAGATATATGAGTGGAACAAATCCGTAGTGCATGGTAAAGCCGCGGTGGTTGATAACAAATGGTCTACTGTAGGCTCATTTAACCTGAACAGTCTTAGTTGCTATGGCAGCATTGAAATGAACGTAGAGATTCACTCCGTCGAGTTTGCCAAAATCCTACGTTCTGACTTTAATGGGGTAATAAACGAGTGTAGCGAAATTACAAATGAAACAATCAGACAAAGAACAAGTATATTCAACATTTTGGGTAATTGGGTTTCCTATCAAATGATACGAACAACCATGCTTTTTCTCACCTTTCTTCCGCATTTAAGATTTTTGAAAAACTACAGATTATAAGGTGTTGCAAATGGTTAAGTGATCTATGGTGCACGGGTAGAATACTAAATGTTTATGGGCAATGAAAGAAAAGTTATGATAAAAAATTTAAAGGTAAAGGAAAGTATCCGTTTATTAAGTGATAATTATATCGGTCGCTTGGCATTTATTTCCCAAGGCAACCCGTATGTTGTTCCGATTACTTATTATTATGATGAAACCAGTAATAGTATATTAGGGTATTCTTCCGAAGGACATAAAATAAACGCTATACGGAAAAACCCTTCAGTATCGTTAGAAGTTGATGAAATAACAGCTGTAAATAATTGGCAATCTGTCTTGGCTCATTGTGTTTTTGAAGAATTACATGGAAGCGAGGCCAAATTCCTTCTGCATCGGTTTGCGCAAGGTGTCAAAAATATTATTGTCCGTAAGGAAAAAACAGTTCCCCGATTCATCAGTGAATTTTCAAGTAAACCGAATTCACCTAAAATCTCTATAGTCTTTCGAATCAAAATTGTTGAGATTACAGGAAAACAGAGGAAACCATAGTCTTTATACAAGTATGGGATATACTATAGTTGGTTTTAGATACGAACTATGAACACAAGGTCATTTATAACTTTTAAGACAGCAAAAGTATCAAGGGCCTCAATAAAAGATTTAATGATGAAAAAATTTTATTACAACGATGAACAGGAATCCTATGATGCGATTGTTGTAGGGACCGGTATCAGCGGTGGCTGGGCCGCCAAAGAATTGTGTGAGAATGGTCTTAAGACCTTGGTTTTGGAGCGCGGAAGAATGGTGCGTCATATCACGGACTACCCCACGGCCTACAAAGATCCTTGGGATTTTAGTAACGGAGGGGAGCCAACACAGGAAGACCTTAAAAAACAACCAAAACAAAATCGAACAGGGTACACGACCAATGCGGCAAATGCCCTTTGGTTCGTGAACGACCTGGAACACCCCTACAACGAAATCAAACGTTTTGACTGGATGCGTGGCTATCACGTGGGAGGGCGTTCCATCATGTGGGGACGACATAGTTACCGTTGGAGCGATATCGATTTTACAGCCAACCAGCGAGAGGGAATCGCAGTGGATTGGCCAGTTAGATATAAGGACATTGCCCCTTGGTACGATAAAGTAGAGGCATACATCGGGGTATCGGGGGAAAATCTTGGGTTGAAGCAATTACCCGACGGCCAATTTTTACCGATGATGGAACTCAATTGTGTTGAACAACGTTTTAGGGAAGAGGTAAGCGAGAATTTCGATGGCCGTGTGGTCACGGCAGGAAGGGTCGCCAATATAACCGGAACAAAAAAATTCGAGGGGCGGCAACATTGCATGTTTCGAAACCGCTGTATACGTGGTTGCCCATTTGGGGCGTACTTTAGCAGTAATTCCTCGACCCTGCCCGCCGCCGAACGAACAGGAAACCTAACGTTAAGACCCGATTCCATTGTACATGAAGTGATGTATGATCCCAATACCAAACGCGCGACCGGCGTGACGGTTATAGATCGGGTTACCAAGGAGGCGCATGAGTTCAAAGCCAAAGTAATTTTTCTTTGCGCCTCGGCCATTGCCTCCACATCAATATTGATGCAATCAAAATCCGATCGCTTCCCGAACGGTATGGGAAATGATTCCGATCAGTTGGGAAGGAACATTATGGATCATCATTTGGGTGTGGGTGCCCAAGGCAAGTTTGACGGGCTGGAAGACAAATATTATAAGGGGCGAAAACCAAATGGGGTATATATCCCGCGCTTTAGAAATCTTGGTGGTGATTCTGACCGCAAAGACTATAAGCGAGGTTTTGGCTATCAAGGCAGTGCCGGAAGAGGCAATTGGGACGATGCCGTTGCCGAACTATCTTTCGGGAAAGATCTTAAGGCGGCCATCCTAAAACCAGGCGGATGGACAATGGGTATCGGTGGCTTTGGAGAAGTGCTTCCATACGAAGAAAACAGGATGACCTTGAATTATGATAAGTTGGATGGTTGGGGATTGCCTACTGTAACTTTCGATGCCGAATTCAAGGAGAATGAATGGGCCATGCGGAAGGATATGAAGGAATCCGCCGTCGAAATGCTCGAAAAAGCCGGGCTGCGTGATGTCCAGCCTTTTGACAGTCCCGGGGCCCTAGGCCTTGGAATCCACGAAATGGGCACCGCCCGTATGGGAAGGGACAAAAGAACATCGGTACTCAACGGCAACAACCAAATACACGAAGTGCCCAATGTATATTTGACCGACGGAGCGTTTATGGCATCCGCAGCTTGTGTAAATCCATCACTCAGCTATATGGCATTTACGGCCAGAGCGGCAAACCATGCGGTACAACAACTTAAAAAAGGAACTATATAATGGAAAGAAGAAAAGCATTAAGGAACATGGGGCTGTCTCTCGGTTATATGGTGGCGACCCCCACATTGATCGGCATTGTCCAAAGCTGCAGAATTGAAAGGTCAGTAGAATGGACACCGGATTTTTTTACAAGGGAGGAAGGCGCAGTTATTACTCATTTGGTCGACATTATACTTCCAAAGACAGATACCCCGTCGGCCTCTGAGGTTGGGACACAGCTATTTATCGACAAATTCGCCAAGGAGGTGATGGAAAAGGATCAGCAAGATTTCGTCAAAATGTCCATGGCCCGTTTTATGGACAAAGCCCTCAAGGATGCCGGCAAGAAGAAGGAGGTCGACCTAACACCAGAAGAATTGAAGCCCGTACTGACATCTGCACTAAAGGTGGCCAAGGAGGGGGAAGCAAAGCAATTTGAAGCAATAAATTCCTATCACGAATCAGTTGCCAAAGGCGATATCGCCGAATTGGATGATGTCACGGCACGTTTCGGCTTTGCGAACAATCTTCGCGGGCTGACCATCTGGGGCTATAAAATTTCTGAATATGTGGGCGAGGAAGTACTAGCCTATCTCCCTATTCCGGCAGAATATATTCCGTGTGAGGATACACAAAAACTTACCGGTGGTAAAGCATGGTCCTTGTAAATAATCGACCTGTTCCAAAACAGTCTCTAAACGATTTGCGATTTTTAAAAACAATAACATGACAGATTTAACGACTAGCGCAAGTATACGTGTTTTCAGAATCAATTACATCGACCACTTGGCAGATCTATCGCAATGGAAACCTTATCTGATTCCTTTTACCTATTATTTTGATCATACAGATAATACGATAATTAGCTATACCTCGGAAGGCCATAAAATCGATGCGATGCGTAAAAACAATACGGTCACCGTACAGGTCGAAGAAATACAATCTATGTTTAATTGGGAATCGGCCAGGGCACATTCGAAGAACTTGAAGGCAGCGTTGCAAAACAAAAGTTACACTTATTTACCGAAGGCATAAAAAGTATTAAAAACGAAAAGAACACAAAGAGGTAGAGTTCATCAATGAATTTTCAAGTAAATTATACTCCAGAGGCATTCCTATTGATTACCGTATTAAAATACTAGAAGTTTTGGGAAAAGGCAGGCAAAACTAAAGATGACATCTATAATGCGATGGAGCTGTTGGGTAATTAAAAAAACATAAAATGGGAAAATTGATATTAGTAAGACATGGAAAAAGTGAGTGGAACGTAAGAAATCTGTTTACCGGATGGACGGATATCGACCTTGCCCCGGAAGGTGTTGAAGAAGCCGAAAATGCGGGTAAGATTTTGAAGCGTAATAATATTGAAATAGATATATGTTTTTCCTCCTACCTAAAACGCGCCATCAGAACGGCTTGGATTTTATTGGAAACTGCCGAACAGATGCACGTGGACAGCCGTTACCATTGGAAACTGAACGAACGGCACTACGGCGATTGGCAGGGCAAAAACAAGGAAGAGGTACGAAATGAGATAGGGGAAGATTATTTTTTAAGTGTTAGAAGAGGATATGATACACCGCCGCCAAGCCTATCCGAGAAAGATAAGCGAAATCCGAGATTTGACCCGAATTATAAACATGTGAATCCCTCTTTGCTGCCCATGGGCGAATCATTAAAGGATACCTCCAAAAGGGTGGTAAATTACTTTTTTGAGACTATTGCGGCCCAATTGGCAAAGGATAGGACAGTACTGATCTCAGCACACGGCAATTCACTGCGTGCCTTGATTGCGCATCTAGAACATATTTCGACTCTCGATATTGAAAAAGTTGATGTAGGTACAGGGGTTCCACATCTCTACGAATTTGATGGCAATCTGAACATATTGGAACACCACCAATTAGGATAGCGGTACAACAAACGGAGATTTTAGGTTCCGCCGCTACTAATTTGCCAATCACTTTAGGAACAAAGGCATTGATGTATTGTTCACTTTCAAAAATTTAGCATTAGTTCCCCTTATATATACTTAGCCAGAGACATTTATATAGAAAGTGCATCGATTTCACCTTCAAGGGACGCCGGTAGCACTTGGTTTATTTCGGAAGAAGTACTGCCCGTACCGTCAAATTGCTTAAAAAGACTCGTTTTTTCCTTACGCCCGGCATCCAAAAATCGGCTCCACTTTTTCCTATACCGTTTCATGCAAGAGAAACTTATTGGTTTCCGAAAGGTTACAGATATTAGGGTTGTCTTGCAGGTGCTCATTGCTATTTTCTTCCTTATAAATTGAAAATAGGAACTCCTGGGAAGCGACCAGAATAGGAGCGCTTTTATCCCTTAATATCTTCATCAACCCTTTGTCCACCGCCCTGAAATATCTGGCTATTTCGTTCTTCCGACCGCGGTCGGTTTTCGCATGCTTATGGTACATTGCGCTACCTTGTGCGTCGGCCTGGCTTTTATACTGAAGGCTCTTTAGTTCATAATCACAAGCTAGGCGCTCTTCCATGCAGGTAGGAATTACATCTTCAACGATTACTTCCGCAATGCTATTATGGGTCTCTTCATATAGTTTTACGTTCTCAAGCTCCAAGGCCGGCACTTAAAACTTGCCATCGCTAGCGATCATGGATAATAGCGGTTGCAGGTAAATGCCGTTAGCCACATAGTTGAATTCCAGAAAATAAACCTGAAGGGTATGTGTTTCAAAAAAATTATCGGAGCGAAAAATAACCAGCCCGTCCGATCGGTGCCGCCAGAATTAGCTGTCGTCGAGTAGTTCTTGAATGGGAACTAACAGCGTATCGATTTCCTTTGGTCCCATTTCTTCACGGACCAATTTTTCCCTTACCGATTTCAACTTATTTTTAAATCGCAGCACATCCTTCCCCGGCAAAACTTCTTTTTCCGCATCGTGCGTAGGGATAAAAGTCGAGATGCATGTTTCACTATTGATGCCATCCAACATTTCAATATCCTTTTTCGTTATCAATGCCATATTTTAAATCTGTTTTGAATATAATTTGGCAAATAAGGTGACTGGATTGTACCTTTTAAGAAATGATTTAGGTCAGTACGGTGTCGATTTTGGGAAAACTTTTACCCCCGAAGTAAAACTTTATGATTCTTATGGGCGAACCCTACATGCCGAAATATTATTCACCTAACATCTTGATTACTATCCGTAGGTTATTTTAAAATTAAGTACTTTCTCATGAGGAAGTCCGATAATCAGGTCAGAAAAAACCAAACCTTCTGGCCTTCATAGGAGGAAATTTCGATGGTTATAACGGCTTGATAAAAGTTCATTATTTAAGATTCTTCTGGCAACTGACCGTAGTCATTTTTTCGCTAACGTTTATCTTCTAACTTTACAGAATATCGGGATATTAACAATTAAACTTCAATCTGAATAGTCAGTCTTTTAAAAAAAAAATTAAACAATAAGAAATGAAAAATGGCGCCTCAAAATACGGTTATACTGAATGGTTTAGTGCCCAAGAAATGCACATGCATTCAAAAGAATGGTTTTCAAAACTTTCCTTTGTAAAAGACAATCTGCAATTTCTAAACCACATGATTCAATTCTTCACCAACAAACCTCTAACTAATAGGGAGTTAGAACGGATAAAGGATTTCAAGAATACTCTTACTGAAAGTCATCGCCGGTTGACCTCCCTTTACAAACAAGTACAAAAGCATATGAATCAATTAGAAATTATCATTGACGACGTGAGCCAGTTCGATATGGAACAGGCCTATCGCGAAACTCATCGAGAGCTTTTTTTGCAAGTAAACAATTACCTTTTGGATTATAAAACCGTCAAAGACAGTGGATTTTTGAAATTATCGTCAATTCTTAAAAAGGAAAAATCCAAAATGGAATTGGTTAAACCCACCAATAAGGGGCCCTTACCAAGAATTTAAAATAATGAAGAAGTTTCAGTTAAAATTCTTAATATCTCTAGGTGGTTCCTTCCTATGAATTCCAAAAATTGGCAACATTGCATTCAGGACGATTACCAAAAAAACTCACTCCATATATTATATGCCCTAATAATATTTTTAGATAGACCAAGGTAATCTCTAAATCAGAGGGTAAATAATTAATACTTCAAATGGATAAGTTAAATCCTTTGTCCTTGTTTTTACTTTTGTCCATCTTTTGAGTAATTTCCTTATTATATTCTGCCATTCCGGCCTGTATGGCACTCATTCGACTATTCCCTGAATTTAAATCTTTGAACATTGGTGAAGTTAAGTTCAACTCCTTTGCCAATTCATAACCAAGATTAAATGCCTGTAAGAAATCCATATCAACTATCATTTCTTTGTTCATATCTTAAAAGGTTTCGCGTGCATGTTTTTCAATATATTCATTGATCGAATCCCTGTCATAAAGAATAATTTTCTTCTGAGGTTGTGAAAACCTAATTTTCCCTTCATCCCTCAATTTTTGTAAAGTGGTAGTGGATTTTATATTAAGCAATAACATCGCTTCTTCACCATCTATCCATTTGGCCGGTTTATCTTTTCGTTTCGATTCCATATGTTCCACCACCTTATCAAATAAGGCGTAAAAAGCTTCTTCTTGTAGGCAGACTACTTGCATTGTTTCAATTAAATAGGTTATGTTTATTCTAAAATACTTAGAATAGTTTATCATTTCTTTAAATGCAAAAGATACTAATTTATCTGTTTGTAGCGCGCTTGATTCGTCAGAACACCATAATTAAGGATGAAAATCATATTCAGAAGTTAATAACCATTTCTAAAGCATCGTCAGTTTCTTTGTGCATAAAATTCGACTGATATTTGATCGTGGTTGTTATTGAAGAATGACGATATAACTTCTGAAGCATTTGAATAGGAATTTTATCCCCTGAAATATTGCCAAAACTATGCCGTGCAATATGCATACTGAGTTTCTTTTCGATGCTCAATTTTTCGGCTACAATTTCTAATCGTCTATTTAAGCTTCTAGTTGTTGTCTTTACCCGAGTTGCCACTTGTTTTTCGTCTTTTAGATTAGTCCCTTTTAAATAAGGAAAAACTAAATCATTTTTATGCTGTTGGACCGAAGTATACTGGTATAATAATCTTTTTGCCTTCTCAGGTACCGCGAGAGAAACAAGTTTTTTGTTTTTTCCCATTCGATAATAAAGTCTATCATCTTTAAAATCCGAGCATTTCAAAATCAAAATATCCCCGACCCTAATACCCGCAAAATAGAAACTAGTTAGCCATGTATTAACGGCATTTTGTTGAGCTAATGTCAGGTCGGTTACTGTTTCAAGCAATTGGATCTCTCCCCTATTCAATCCGATTTTTTCACTTTCAGGAAACTTTATCTGGATTTTGCCTTTACCAAACGGATAGTTCCTGTCATCCACATGATATTCTTTTCGTGCAAAATTGTAAACTGTTCTAATTAATAATAGATAGTTAATAGCTGTTCTTGGTACTACCTTCCGTTCATAAAGTAGATATGCTTCGAACCTCTTTAACAAAGTGACATCCAAATCAATAAAAGATAACTCCTTACACCCTAAAAAAGCTTTGAATATATTCAGTCTCTTTTCTTGATTGTAATGTTGATTGAATTTTTTCCTTTTCAAGTGGTTTGAAAGAAAGATTTCACTCGCATAAAAAAAATCTATTTTATTCCTGCCGACTATTCTATTTTTAATCTTCTTAGCAGAATGTCCTGTGCCCATAGAATCGCTATCAATGAGTTTATCGTTTGCCTCTGATAACTTCTTTGATAATAGATTGTTTAAGCGACTTGAATTAGGATGGCTTTTTCGTACTCGATTAAATTTACTATCCCAAAACTTTCCATCGATATATTGACCGGTAAACAGAAATGATGATTTTCTATCCATGGTTACACGAATAGCAATAGGAAACAATCCTGCTTTGTTTGGTTTATTCCTTAAAACTGCTTGTATTGTTGCCATTACTCCTATATTCAATACTTAAATATACAAAATTTAGGTACAACATAGGTACAACATTTGATGTTTTTACTTGGTTTTACAGCATTTCATAATTTCATAATATACTTATAAACAGTTGATTATGAATCATATGAGACCATATCAATACATATCTTTCAGGATTCATAACCCGGAGGTCGCGGGATCGTGCCCCGCTCTCGCTACATTATAAAAATCACCAAAACAAGCGGTTTAGTTCACTCTAAACCGTTTTTTTATGGCTACGTTTTACGAAATCGTTACATTTGAACACAAAAGTGAACACGTTTTAGAACACAATTTGTCCAACAACAAGAATTTTTCCTTACCAAAAATCTATACCGCAAAGGGTGACCTTTCCAAACGTTGGTATGTCTATTTTTCCTTTCGCAACCCAGAGACCCAAAAGTTGGAAAGGATGAAAAATGTTTACGGGAAAGCCAATTTGTACAAAACCAAGGAGGACCGTCTTGCTGTTCTGACCGTTTATAGAAGAAACTTATTGAAACTTTTAAGGGAGGGCTATGATCCTTTTAAGAATAACAATGACCTCCATAACACCAAAAAAGATCAGATTAGCCCTGAAAACCAACCCGCTTCCCAAGTTTCAACGATAGCTACTGAACCCATAGCTCCCCAAACCAAAAAAGTTACTGAAAAGTCTTTAAAAGAGGCCTTTGACTATGGCCTAAATCTAAAGAAACATCAAGTTAATGATAGGACGTTCCAGGATTATGGTTATAAGATCAATAGGTTTTTAAAATTTATAGCCAAAAATAACCCCGAAATCGAGACCATTGACCAGTTGAACAAAAAAATCGTGCTTGATTTTTTAAACGATATCCTGGTAAATTCCAGTCCAAGGAACAGGAACAATTTTAGGCTCATCCTTGGGAGTATAATGCAAACTTTGGAAGAAAACGAGGTGATGCCCATAAACCATATAAAAAATATTAAGGTCCTCAAATCCATTCCTGAGAGGAACAAGACCTATACTTTGGAAATGGAAAATGATATTTTTAATTATCTAGAAACGGAGGACCCTATACTCCTACTCTACATAAAGTTTATTTCATACAATTATTTAAGGCCCATAGAGGTGTGTAGGCTAACCATTGGTGATGTTGACTTGGAAAACAACACACTAAGGTTCAAGGCAAAAAATAGCCCATCAAAAACCAAAATAATACCTGAAATCTTGTTAGAGGACCTTCCGGATCTTTCACAAATGAACAAGTCGTATCTTTTATTTACCCCTGATAAGATCGGAGGAGAATGGGAGACCACGGAAACCAATAGGCGGGATTATTTTTCCAAGCGTTTTAAAAAGATCGTGAAATCCCATTTCAATTTAAGCATGGATTATGGTCTTTATAGTTTTAGACATACCTCCATTACCAAATTGTATAGAATGTTGTTGAAAAATGGGTCGCCTTTTGAAGCAAAAAGCAAATTAATGCTCATTACAGGACATAATTCCATGGTGGCCTTACAGAAGTATTTACGGGATATAGATGCGGAACTACCGGAGGACTATTCCAATCTATTAAAATAGCCCGCTTATATTAAAGGTTAAAAACCTATCTATTTATTAACTTGGCAATACATAAAAATTGACATGGCCCTAGAAGATGCTTTTAATGATTTAAGGAACAATTTATATAGGCCGTTGCTATTTTTTATTCCAAAGAGTCTTGTCCCGGAGAGTAAAAAAGAGTTGCTGGATTCCCCTGAATTTTCCCGATTCTTTAATACACTGGCCATAATTGAAAAGTCTGGGGAAGCATATGAATTAAAATCAAATCCTAACCATATTCAAATCTTGGAAAAGCCCTCCATACTAGTGGGGAACATCTTCCTTTTGAGCGATCAAAAAGCAGTATTAAATTCATTTCAATTCAGTGTGCTATTGGAGAAGTATTTGGAGCAGTTAAAATTCTACAATACTATCACAAGTTGGATGGCACTCCACATTAAGGAGCATTGCGAAATAGAGGAAAGTATTATGGAATATTACGAATTGCAAGATACCTTCTTTGAACACCACCTTGGGGAAATCAATCTAATATTCAATGTAAATGTTATTCCCAATATGGACCCCAAGGATGCTTTGGAGTACATTGAAAAAGACCTTCCCGCTTTTGAAAAGTTGTTTCAAACCAAAGACCGCAACTACCCAGAACAAAATTTGGACAATCTTCCAAAACAAAAGTATAAAAGAAAGCCCAGACCTGAATTGGTCACTGATGAGGAAGCCAGAAATTTTCTTTTACAATCTGTTTTTAATATTACCGCTTAGCATTATCCCCTACTCTATGGTTACAAAATCTTGAATTCACCCTGCAGGTTTTACCTAAAGAACCCTAAAAATAGTATAAAACCACCCGATTATACGTTAAACAAACGTATATTTGACGTAAGATGGATGGTAAACACTATATATGCAAATATTGTTATCAGGACTTTGTCCCGACCAGGCGACATGTCCAAAAGTATTGTAGCAACAGTTGCAGATCAAAAGCCCACCATATTAAAAACAGGAACAGTGTTACCCGGTCCATTGAACAATCCCCTACATTAGAAGCGAAGAAGGGAGATAAAATGACCATGGCGGGAATAGGAAACGCAACTGCAGGTTCCCTTGCTGCAGATGCCGTAAAATCGATTTTAACAGTCCCGGATAACAGGCCTGCGACCAAAGGAGATATTAAAATGCTGTTCACTAAAATGAAACGCTATCATAGAGTGCTCAACTTACCTTTTGGAACGAATAGCTCCGTGCCCCATTTTGATATGGAAACTAAAAACATTGTGTATCTTGAAAACACACTTCTTGCCAAAATGAGGAAATAAGTGCTGTGTTCTTTTTAGTGAACCCAAAGGTATTTTTAAAGTATTTGGTAATCATGGGCGCTTTCCGGCCATATATTCCTGCCAAATAACCAGAACATACCTGTCCCTTCCTTTATCGGCTTTGAACAAAAAGCCATATTCATAAACAAAAAGGTATACATCTCCCTTTTGGTTTTTCCAATAATGGGTGAAGAATTTGGGGTCAAAGCCTAATTCCAATAAAACACTGCTTCTTATAGTAACCGTACCACCTTTGTTATATTCCTTGAGAATCTTGCGGTTCAATTTAAGTTGATTGTCCACTTGGTTATAAAAGCGATCCGGATTCTGCTTTTCCTTTTTATACTGGTACGCGCTCTTACAATGGGCATCACAAAATTTCTTATCTGTCCTACCTTCCAGTTCTTTTTTACAATAGACGCATCTATCATGAATTCTCATACCCCCTATTTAATTGATTATTATGCGAATACTATTCGAATAAGATACGAATAAATTGATTGTAATAAGTATTTTGCTTAAAATATACCTATGGATATTCAACAAAGTATTACGTTAAAGCATCTGCTTATTGATAATGGCAAATGTATTGGTCTTCAATTTAACACAAATAAGGTCTTACAAGCCTTGGTCGATTCGCTTCCCAATGTATCATGGAGTAAAATGTATGGGATGTACCATATACCTAATACCAAAAAAAACCTAGACCTTGTTTTTCAAACTTTTAGAGGGGTTGCCTGGGTAAACGGAAATTATTTCTTTGCGGAACGTACCATAAATAATGAAAACACAGATGTCAATTTTGATCAATACCGAAATCGACTCCCTAAACTGGGTATTAAATACTGTCCCGAGGAGTATCTATTAAAACTGGAATTAAAACGATATTCAGGAAATACGGTCCGTAATTATGTTTCTTCCTTTGAAGCCTTTATCAACCATTATTATAAAACGGCCCCTGTTCACTTAAATGAAATGGATGTCCGTATTTATTTACAAAAGTTGATCCAAGAAGGAAAATCAAACTCGCATGTAAATCTGGCTGTAAACAGTATAAAATTCTATTATGAGGTAGTACATGGAATGCCAAATAGATTTTATTCCATTGAAAGACCAAGAAAGCAAAAGCAGCTTCCAAGTGTTATTTCCAAAGAGGAGATTATTATGCTAATGGAGCATACCAATAATATCAAACATAAATGTATTGTAGGCCTTCTGTATTCTTCAGGACTTCGTCGAGGAGAATTACTGAATCTTTTGGTAACCGATATTGATAGTAAAAGAATGATGGTACATATTAAAAACGCAAAAGGAAATAAGGACCGTTACAGTATTCTTAGTCCAAGTATACTTGCCGATTTAAAAGTTTATTATAAGGAACATAGACCTAAAAAATATCTATTTGAAAGCCCTAAAGGAGATAGATATAGTGGCACTAGTGTACTGAATATTGTTGAAATGGCCGCAAAAAAAGCGGGCATTGCCAGAAAAGTAACTCCGCATATGCTAAGACATAGTTTTGCCACACATCTTTTAGAAAGCGGAACGGATATAAGGCATATTCAGCTTCTTTTGGGGCATAGTTCTACAAAAACAACTGAAATTTATACCCATGTAGCGAATAGATCGTTCATGGACATAAAGGATTTATTATCTTAGTATCTATAAGTGGGATATCATCAATGATGCTATCCAATTGTTGTGCAACATATGGAAATGAGAAAGTTTCTGATTATTTCACTTATAATATTATGTCACGGTTGTAAAGAACAATCGACAAAGAACTATGAAGATTATAATGAAGAGGACTTTGTTGAAGTGCAAGGACTTATAATTAAAGTCCAAAAGGAATTTGCCTATCAGAACAGAAAAGTGGACGTTACATATATCTACGATTTAGAAAAGGAAAAACCTACCATTGGCCATGAAAAGAATTCTCCATTTATTCTTATGGCTGGAGAACCTAAGGTGATTTTGGTACATAAATATGAGAAAAATGTTACCTTTTTAGGTGGAAATACTTATGTGGAAGATGAAAACGATTTAGTAAGAAAATACTTGGAAAAGAGCGACCGATTTGGAGTTGAATATTACGGAGTTGACCAAAACGAATTGGATTAATCAATACAGCAGGAAGTAAGGAATAAATAAAATACGTTGCACAACACGGTGTATAATTAATTGCGAGCGGATTCCTTAAACGGAATCCGTTGCAATCAATTATCTTTATTCACAGGCGGACATTTTCCGTTGGAAAAGTCCGCAACTAATCATACACTCAACGTTGTACACAATATAAAAAACCATCGAAAATGAAGAAAATAAAATACCTGTTTATACTTATTGCCAATTTTGGATTTGGTCAAAGTGGACTTATTGAAATAGAAATTAAAGATTCTATAAGAATGAAACCTATCAATTTTGAATATAATGTTCAAATAAGTGAATCCAAATTTAATCGCTATGATGAAAATGGAGCGATTGGCAAGGATTCTGCTAAGATAAAAATGCAAGAAAAGAATAAGGAGCTTGAATTATTTCTTGAAAACAAAAATTATAAAATCCGACCTTTAAATAACTCTGAATTTCAAATTCACGATTTTGCGGGATTTTGGAAATTAGGATTTGCCGTTGAACTGAATACCTCTAAACAGTTGGAAAAATTGACGACGGAATTGAAAACGTTAGACTATATAACAGGTTCAGTAGGGGAAATTGAATACGGAGATACAGAATTGGACGAAAAAAGGTTGTTTTCAAAGATTTTAGAAAAAGCAATTAAAAAAGCGCAAATGATTTCTAGTCTTACTGGACAAAAATTAGGTAAGATTATCGAAGTTAGAGAGGGAAAAGAAGTCGATAATATTAGTGTCAATATCAAAGACGTTTACTTAAGTGCTCTTCAAAATAAAAATTGGGATGTTAATAAAAACATCATATTTGGACAGGAATGGAAAACAGTAGTTATTAAATTCAGTACGGAATAATACTGTGTACAACAAAACCTAAACGTAATGCGGACTTTAGGGTAAAACCGAAAG
>TARA_R110002049_G_scaffold193364_6_pt1 | contig 15195 bp, 9 predicted proteins | sample TARA_R110002049 | Tara Oceans TARA_R110002049 (sample SAMEA4396941) | marine metagenome | biome: Polar Biome; feature: [SRF] surface water layer (ENVO:00010504); material: water (ENVO:00002006), including particulate matter (ENVO:01000060) such as... | depth 5 m | reverse complement strand
TGTCCGGCGCGCCTATCCGGACAAGGGCGCAGAGGATCTGCGCCCCTTGCTCTTCACCACTTTGCGCAACCTGACCGTCAATTACCTCAAATCCGGCGACTATCGCCGCCAGCGCGCCTCCACCGAAGTGTCCGACATGGAGTACAGGCTCGCCTGCCACCGGTCTGCGACACCGGAACAACAGGTCCTGGACGCCCAATTGCTGGCTTTGGCCGAAGAGGTGATTGCCGCCATGGCGCCGCGCCGGCGCGAAGCGCTGAGGCTGCACCGGTTCGAGGGCCTGACCTATGAAGAGATCGCGTCGCGCTTGTCAGTGTCGCGCAGTACGGTCAAAAGTGACATTGCGGACGCCGTTGCGGAGATTGCCGAACGGCTGGCCCGTGAAGATCGCCGGGACCCGGACCCGGCCAGGTAGCAGGCAGGGCGATGACCAAGGACCAGGAAGCAAGCCGCCTGAAGGCTGCGGCGCGATGGTATGCCGCGCTGCAGGACGCGGATGTCGATCCTGCTACGTGGGACGCGTTCACGGCCTGGGAGCGTGACCCGGACAATGCGGCGGCCTTCCGCCAGGTCGAAGAAAGCCTCGCGCTCGCAGACCGCACCGCGCTCGGCCAGGCACAGCCCCAATCCTCACCCGCCCGCCACCCCGCCAGGCCCAATCGGGGCCTGAAGACAGCCCGTATCTGGCTCGCCTGCGCGGCGGCCGCGCTGGCGCTCGGCGCGGTCTCCTTGTTCCTGATCCATGCCGACCCGCCCCCGCAGGCGATCATGCATGCCAGCGCCGTGGGCGAGATCCGCACCGACACGCTGGAAGATGGGACAGAGATCACCCTGAACACCGACACGCAGCTCCAGGTCAGCTATTCTGACACCGAGCGTCGGGTCGCCCTCATACGCGGACAGGCCCTGTTTGCCGTCGCCTCCGAGCCCCGCCCGTTCACCGTCACAGCCGCCGGCAGCGAGACCCGCGCCCATGGCACACTGTTCGAGATATTCCTCGGGCCGGAGGCTGTGGCGGTCACCCTGATTGAAGGCTCTGTCAGCGTCACGCCGCAGGGGGCAGGGGCTACGCGCGGGCAGGGGGCTGGCATGCCCCCCGGTGACACGGGCATCGCAACCCGGCTCGTGCCGGGCGAGCGCCTCACCCTGCGCGGCGGCGCGATAGAATCCCTCACACAGGTCGACACGGACCAGGCGCTGGCCTGGCGCAGTGGCATGCTCCAGTTCCGTGACGTGACGCTGGAAGAGGCGGTCGCGGAGATGAACCGGTATTCCGACATCAGGATCCGCGTCCAGGACAAGGCACTTGGCCAGGAACGACTCAGTGGCACGTTCCCGGCCGGCGAGCCGGAAGCCTTCGCGACAAGCCTTGAACTCTTCCTGCCGCTGCGGGCAGTACGGCACGGTCAGGTGATCATGCTGGTGCCGAACGATAGCGTCCGGCGCTAAAACCTGAAGCCAGGCATGCGGTGCGTTTCTTCAGGTGACTCGAAATTCTCGTCTCTTTGCGGCGCCGCATCCGCAAAACCGGGACAGGTCGCATACGTCTGACACCAACATGTCAGGGTCAGGAGGTTTCTCTCACAAGGTGAATTCTCTTGCGTGTCGCCCAATTCTGCCCTTAATTTCTTTCGTGGGTTGGTGGCAAGAGGCATGAGACGCAAAAGAAACATATCCATTGAACTTCTGGGGGCAATTCTACTTGCTCCTTTGCTGGCCGGCTGCGCCAACCTCAACGTTGCCCAGGAAGCAGGCGTGGTCACAGCCTTGGGCGGACGTTCGCCTTCGAATGAGATCCAGCAGATATACTATCTAGGCGTCTTTGATCCACGCGAGCAGGTGCCTCCGACTATCTATCGCGTCCGGGTCGTCGGACAGGCCGCCACATTGTCGAACACCAGCTTTGCGTCGGGATGGGTTCCCGCATCGATCGCTGACAGTTTGAGCGGCCAGATTGGGTTTGACACCAATGGTCAGGCTGCTGCTGGAAACGGCTCTATCGCCCACTCGATCCTGGAGGGCCGCTCATTGATGGCGTTCGGCCCGGAAGGTTTTCGCAAGGCCCCCCGGGATCACCGCCTGGTTATTGTCATGGGCGCCAATCCAGAGGCCTATTTCAGCTCAGTTGATAAAACACTTGGCACCATCGGCGCGGTCCGCGACGCGAAGGAGAACAACGTCCTGGCGCGGCGACTGCTCGGCGCGCTCACTGACCTACGACAGGAAGAGGCGGAACTGGATGAGATCGCAGCCAGCGTGCCAAGCGCCGGCGGGAGTTAGAAGATGACGCGCTCATCCATCTTGCTGGCCATATCCACGATGCTCTTCCTGTCGGCATGCGCCGTGCTGCAAGTAGATGTCGATGTCTACAAAGGCCCATTGGCAAGTCACGACAAGGTCATTGCGCAAAGGGTATCAGCCTCGGCGATTGGCATTCAGGCCGACCTAATCCGTCTTCGAGAAAATCTAAGTGATAAGACGACGCAGCAGCTAAGCGCAGATTGTCGAGATCGGGTGGAAGGCAAGCTTGTTGGCGGGAAACTTTCAAGGCAAGAGCGGCTGGCGTGCGAAGTTGATGCGATACTCCAGCTATATGAAGATAAATCGGATCCACGGCTGGCATCCATTTCGGCCGAAGCTGAACAGGCCTTCCAGAAAGCCAGGCAGGCCGTCTTACGCCTCGATCGCAAAGTTGCCTTTGGCAATGTGCGAGAACGCGAAAGGTATTATGCCGACCTGCTCTGGGATATTCACAAGAACAATCGAAACACGGACCAACGCAGCGACCTTGCAAAGGCCCTCAGCTGTTTCCTGGACAATGAGGGACATGAAAAAGAGTGCGCCTACGCCACCCTCAGCGATGGAAAGCCTCCTGCCTTCCGGCTTTGGGAGCCGATCGTCTGGGAAACGGCCAAGCTTGCGGCAAATGATCCGGATATGAGGAGCGTCACAAACAGGCGCGCCTTTACGGAAGTGGGAAGTAGCGTAGTTCTCCAATTTGAAAAGCTTGGCGACGCACACGCTAATGGGCTGGAAGGCGATGTGACAGGAAATCCCGATGTAGCACAATTGAGAGGGTATAAATCCGACATTGGAGACAATGAAGGATTCGAGGCTATTGCGGACCGGGCTTTGATGAACGCGCTGGCAGACCATGCCCTTGGCAAGTCATCGAATGACAATGAGACATATGAACTGGCTGGCCTGCTCTTTGAGTCCGCGAACAGTTTCAACAGCGCGCGCGACGGATATGCGCGGTCCTTGATACTGGGCCTGGAGGCTATTGAGACAATCTACGCGGATGATTTCATGGACGGTTTCGATAGCGACCAACGTCGCGCCTACCAGCGTCTCGCCGACGAACTGGCTGAAGCGATCGTGCGCGGCATTGATATCCGGAATCTGGAACGGGCTCGGAAAATTCTTCCGAAACGCGAGAGTGATTCAATGGTCGATTGGGTCATGGACGATGCTTCGGTCAGGATCGGAAGCACATGCGAGGGTGCATCAGATCGTGGAAGCAATTCGCGTGAACTCTTGAGATCACTTCGTGAACGTTTGCTATGGGCCCTCAAGGAGGAGCCCCAACGCACCGCCAGTGAACTCCTTGAACTGAACGACAACTACAAATCAGCATCGGACCAGGTTGCCAAAGCCGCCGGGTTGGATTGCAGGCACCAAAGCCCTGCCAGTCGCCGTTATGGGCTCGTTGGGGGCCCGAACACCGACGATGCATCTGCGACATTTACCGAGGACCTGTTGTCAGCCAATGTCAACTGGTCCGGCGTGTCCTTGTTCCGGCGAGGCCGGACCAATGATGGCCTTTGGACGCTCATCGAAAACTATGTTGAGGCCACAAATGAATTGGCAGAAGTCGAAGCGCGCCTGCAATCGCGTTGCATATCCGATGAAAATTGCGCCGTCAGGACCAGGCAGCGAGAAGCGGGTATGCGGTTGAATGATGCGCTCGTGCGCTTTGCCGATCACATCCTCGCTCTCGCGAACTCCTCGCACGAGTATGATTACCTGGACCCTGAAAAGGACCGGAACGGCGATAAGAAGAATACCAAGCTATACGCGATCGTCCTGCAACGGATCGGCAATTCGATTCTCGCCATTTCGGACGAGCTTGAAGCAAAACGCTCGTATGACACCCAGCAGGCGCTGACAAGCGACCGCGAATACGCGGCTATCCAACAGAGCTTCTCGGCAGACCCGGGCAGCTACTATGCGCGCTTTCGCGCCTCTGTAGCCGATCGCCAGCGCCAGTTGCAGGTCCAATTCGAAAGTGCGTCGACCGACATTTCGGCCGTCACGGATGAAAGAACAAAGCTCACTAGGGAACTCCAGGAACTGAAGGGAGAATGTAAGTCGGAACAGGACCGATTGAAGACGGCGCTGGGCCAGGTCGATGGGCCGGGTATTGTCCATGCTGGCGACTTCTGTGGGGATACAACGCCTAGCGAGCCGATCTCGTCCGTATTCAAGATCGAACGGAAACTTCCTGCACTTTGGGTGCCCATCTACAAAACCTCCGAGGAAGCCCTGTCCGCCAACGCAGGGTCGGGTCTTCGCACGATCGCGCTTACAGCCACCTTTAGCGGCGACAAGGGCAGCCGGGCCGCCGGGCTCTACGATGATGTCTTCAAGAAAATTGCAGGCGCAACGGCGCCCCAGGACGCAGTCGCCGCCGAGTTGCACAAAGCGCAGGCCCAAAGCCTGGCAGACCTTGGCGCCGATACGACCTTCAAGTCGGCCGTGCTCAAGCGCCTGAGCAATATCGACCTTCCGAACAGCCCTGCCGCGGTTGCATACATTATTGACAGCGGGATCGTCGCGGAACTGACAGCGCGCCAAGCAGCCTATCCAAGGATTGCCGATGCCCAGAAGGCATTACAGTCAAAAGTTGGTGCCCTCACGGAAAAACGCGCTGCGTTGAAGAAAAACACCGGTTTGTCGGAGACGATGACCAAGACAGAACAGGAGGGCAGGGCAAGGCTTGAGATCGCTCAAAAAGCCCTCAATATCGTCGACAAGGAACGCCAGTACGTGCTCGACAAACTGGGCTCGGATGATGTTGGCGCAATGCGGCCAGGCACTGTAACACGCGTGCTGCTGGATCATATCAAAAACCTGAAACCCCCGGATCCTGAGAACAGCGCGATTGTCCAATTCCTGAGCGAAATACCAACACCACTGAGTGGCGCCCCGATACTCGCCGCCTCCGGCTCAGCACCCGCGACCTCCAAGGAGGCCTTGGACCAGTTGATCGCAGCGCTCAGGATCGAACAGATCCGTATTCTCAGTGAAAATGAGGAGTCCTCGCAGCCTGCACGCTTCGTACAGAATGCGCTGGATGCGGCTTACCGGCAACGATCAGACCAGATCTACATTCGCCCGGCAATCTCATACCTGAGGACCAGTTTTGCGTCCAACGCGCTTGGTGACAATGCCGTGCGTTGGCGCAACCTGCTCGATAACCAGGTCAAACGGACTGTTCCAGTCCTCGGCGAACTTTTCGAGAACAAGATATTCGATGGGTTTCCACTCGGTGGGGACATGGAGCACCAACGCGCAATACTCGCAATTCGAGAGGGCAATGACACTCAGTTCTGGCAAAACGTGAACCGCGTTCGCGTTTCTGGAGGCGGAAACGCCAACTATGTCGTCACCAAGGATGATATCGGAAACTGGTATGTCAGGCGCTACTCATCTAGTTCGGACCGTATCTTCGAGTCTATGCAGAATCTCGCCATCTATTCCGCCGGAGCGCCAGCCAGCGCCTTGGGCAAACCTACGAGCGGTGATGACGGTGACGCAGAAACTGCGCTGGTTGTTTCGCCGCTTGAGAAGGTGCTGAAAGACCGAGCCGAGGCCTATCGATCAGCCACGTCCCGGCAATATGATGAGCTACAGAAAAAGCTGGCAGCAAGCGGTTCCGATAATGCGATTTCGGCCTCCGTCCTGAAGGCGTGGAGTGAAGACGAGTTGCTTTCGAAACCAAGGAAGACGGACGATGAAAGCAGCAAGCCGTTCGAAGCCATCAAGGACCTGCCAACAGCCTATGTCGAGCAGATGAACGAGGTTGCCGGCAAGATGGCCACCCTTGTCAAGAATGCGGAAAAGAGAGCCGAGGACGACAAGCTGGAAAAAGAGGCCAAAGCAGAATTCCTGGCGCAGGAACAAAGCAGGGCAATCCAGAGCGCGCTGCTTGGTATCAAGAGCTATTATGACTTTGTGAATGCCCAGCTTGAGTCTGAAACCTTCGTTGAAGCCGATGAAGCATCAGCGGCATTGGGGGATCCGAAACCACGCGCGCAATCGCTCCTGGCCATGAAAATCAAAACAGAAATGGACGACCAGATACGCAGGAGGCGCGACGATATTGAAGCCTATCGGAACACAGCGGCAATATTGGCGGAATCGGTTTCCGCCGAGTAATAGCCCTGAGGCATTCGAACGACCGGATATCCCCAACTCCCAGGCCGCATAAGGATACAGCCCTCGGATTCCTTCCGGCCCATCGCAGCGCATTCCATCCGGTCGTGCCACCCACATGGCCAGTTTGGGGGACAGAAAACCAGCTTTCGTTCAAGGTCGCTGTGGAGGCGGCAATCTTTCGCACTGGCTTACCTTACCGTGCATCTCGGGCAACGGAAGCCGCATTCTTTGTTCAGAACAAGGGGTTTCTGCAAGTCAGTCTCACTGCGTCTAGCGCTTCATTTGAAAGCCTTATCCGCCCCAGGGTTTTCCAAGAACTTCGCGCAAATACACCACAAGGTTGATCTTGATGCTAATAGAGCTGGGCGCTATGGTGGCTTGATAACTTATTTTTGAACTTCAGGAGGTCGAAAGACGATACGAATTGAACCTCGAAATTCGGGACCAAAAAAATTGAGTGCCCAGAATTGATGATCACATTTCATCTATTTTCCCGTTCGATTCCGCTGGTGCGCCAAAGCGAGGCCGCAGAGTGCGGCCTCGCTTGTTTAGCTATGATCGCAGGAAAGTATGGAGCGCGAGAGACCATACATCAGCTTCGCCAACGCCACTCAATATCAATTCGTGGCACATCGCTACGCCAACTCATGGATATTGCTGCCGCAATGGGATTCGGGACGCGTGCGATTCGATGCGAACTGGGCGAGTTGGAACAGGTGCGCATGCCAGCGGTTCTGCACTGGAATTTGAATCACTTTGTGGTGTTGGAGAAAGTCACCAAGAAGGGGTTGAAGATCCTGGATCCCGCGTTTGGCGAACGGTTTTTGACTTTTGCGAAAGCCAGTGAAGCCTTCACTGGTGTCGTTTTAGAACTATCACCGGCAAAAGACTTCTCACGTGACAAGACTTCTCGCCAAGAACGACTGTCCCTTGGCGACCTGATACCATTTTCTCCGGCCTTTTGGAGGTCGATGGCGCAGGCGCTTGTTTTATCGATGCTCCTGCAGATGCTGCTATTGTGCGCCCCGCTCTTTGTCCAGCTTGTGATCGACCAAGGAATATTAAGGTCGAGTCCCCCAGTCCTGCTTGTCCTAGTTGTGGGTTTCGGACTACTGAAAATTTTCGAAATCATGTGTGACATGACCCGAAGCCTAGTGTTGCAATATATTGCTACAATTGTCTCCTTTGACATGGAAAGCGGCATGTTTCATCACTTGCTGCGTCTCCCGTTAGCCTTTTTCCAGAAACGCTTTATCGGGGATATCCAACAGCGCTTTTCTGCTCTTCAGACAATTCAAAACCTCATCGTCAATACCACAATCGCTACAATTATTGATGGCGTACTCGCTGTTACCATTGGGATAGTCCTGTTTTCCTACAGCCCCATACTGACCTCAATCACGCTAATAGCGATGGCAATTTACGCATCTATAAAGCTCGCATTGTTGAACCTGTCGCGGAAGTTCTCGATGGAGACAATGTTGGCTGATGCTGACAAGCAATCCCACTTCCTCGAAACCCTGCGAGCGGTCCAAATCCTGAAGACGGCAGGCATGGAGACGCAACGCGAAAGCCGTTGGCGAAACTTGGCAATGTTAAGCCTTGGTGCTCGCGTAAAACTCGGAAACCTAAACATTATCCTCCGTACAACGAACGCGTTGGTTTTGGGCGCATCCAGTATTCTTGTCGTTTATCTTGCTGCAAGTCGCGCGATCAGTGGATCGTTCAGTATAGGAATGATTGTTGCCTTCCTCGCCTACAAACAGCAATTTGAATCCCGGTTGCTCGCCCTGTTGGAGGCATATTTTAGCTATAAGCTCTTGGATGTTAATTTGGAACGTGTTGCCGATATCGTATTGAGCGAACGAGAAATGCATGAGGGGCTCGATAGCGACCATCTCCTCCGAGGAGCGATACAGCTTAAAAATGTGAGTTTCGCCTATGCTAAAACCGAACCGCTCGCACTGATAGATGTGAATTTGCACATCCGGGCGGGGGACTTTGTCGTCTTCGTCGGTCCGTCTGGATCGGGAAAGTCTACTTTACTCAAGCTTATGATTGGTATTTTAGAACCGATCACTGGAGACGTTCTCTTTGACGGTAAGCCAATTTCGAGTGTGGGCACCAAGAGCATTCGCAAGCAAATCGGCGTTGTGATGCAGGACGATAGCTTGTTGAGCGGCACAATCGCACAAAACATCTCGTTGTTTGATGATAAGCTAAACGGAGAAGAAGTAAGACGCGCAGCCCAGCTCGCGTCAGTCGATAAAGAGGTGGACGCAATGCAAATGGGATTCTCTTCCCTCGTCGGCGATATGGGGACGTCTCTTTCCGGCGGCCAAAAACAACGAATCTTGTTGGCTCGCGCACTCTACCGGCATCCAAGAATCCTGGTTTTAGACGAAGGAACAAGCCATTTGGATTTAGGCAAGGAGCAAGAAGTAAATTCCGCGTTGAGGGCATTAAACATCACACGAATCATGGCGGCACATCGAAAAGAGACTATAGCGGCTGCCGATCGTGTCTTTGAAGTGAACAATGGTCGCGTCGTGGAAATCACTGGGTCTATGGGCTCGAATTTTCCTGAGACGACTGAGAATTCGACGAAACAGGATCACGCTACTTCTGGATTGAGCTCACAATCCAATCCATGACCCGTCGGTCCTCCAGGATGATGTCAGCAGTGAATTGCATTCCCGATTGCATGGGAACCTGATTAGAGTTTTTGTCGCGGACCGCATCGTCGATTTCGATCCACACGCGATATTCTTGATCTGCTGCGGTGCCGAGAGGAGTGCCCGATACTGCCAAGGATATTTCGCTCACTGTACCATTGTACGTCCCGAATGTTGCAGCGGGAAACGCATCATAGCGAATTCTTACCCTTTGTCCCTTTTTCGCAAATGCGATTGCGGTCGAAGGCAAGGAAAGCTCACCAACCAACCGGGAATCCAACGGGAGGATTATCATCAGGGTACGTTCTTGGACGGCAATCTCCCCGACGCGGCAGATGCTGGCAGTCACACGACCATCAATAGGAGACGTGATGGAGTACCCATTGCCCGCCTCTTGCTTTGTGAATCGCGAATTGATTTGCGCTACTTCTTGCTTGAGCCTCGATTGTTCATCCAGTGCATCGGCATCAATTTGCAACAATTTCATTTGAGCCGTCGCTTGTTCTGAGCTCAGGCGGGATATTTCGGCCTCGCTTTGCAGGATCGCCAGATTGAGGCCAGCGAGCTTGTCTCGCAGTCCATAAACCTCATAGTAGGTCGTTAGGCCGTCTCGCCGGTCCTGTTCGGCCTTTTCCAACCTTAGGGAAATTTCTGCGCTTTGTGTCTGTTGCAAATCAGATTCCTTGCGCTTCTGTTGTATTAAGCGTGTTGTATTTTCATGTTGTTCAATTGCGATGCGCTTATTTATTGAGGCACGCTCGTTGGCGTTCCGGATGCGTTCCTGCAGGATAGATAGCTCATGTTCCAAGCCTCCAATTTCTTCATCCGAAAGTGCTTCACCGTCGCGCAAGAATTGTTCAGTTCGAATCGTGGCCAGGACCTGCCCAGCTGCAACGCGCTGCCCGTTCTTTGCAGGACAACTTTCTAAGGTGCCAACGATGGACGGAACGACCCGCGCTTCGGCTTCGTCATATCGCAACCACCCTCTTGCGGTCTCGGTACGAGGAAGCTTGACAACAAAAGCGAAGACCAACGCTGCTACGACAAAGGATGCAATAGCGACCGAGATGAGATTCCAGCCAAATGGCTTAGCATAACTCACTTCGCCTAGGTCACCAGTCGAACGTGTCCTTGCCGAGAGCGCCTCTTTACGAAATATCGTTCGCTTCAATACGGAGTACCTTCCGCTTTCTTGGAATACGATTTATTGGCCTTCGGCTATCCAGAACACACTGATGCAAGCCCATTATCAATCGTATCAGGCTATTACGCGCGCTGCATCAGTCTCGCTTTCGATTGCAGTACTTTACGCTCATTTTCTCATTGTATTGCTGGCTGGCGGCTAGCTGCATCGCAGCCCTTCTTTCATCCAAGCTCGCGGGATCGGTTGTTGGGAACGGGCGCCATTGCCCATCCTGCAGGCACCTTCCTTGGGTACCGAAAGTTTGTAGCGTTCCCGTCTTGATGGCAATTCGATCTGATAGGAGGGCTGCGTTCTCGGGATCTGAATTTCCGGCTTCAGCAAGTGGAACAAGCAGTTGCAGTAGTTGGTTTTGAAAGTGGGTGTCTGCAGAATGTTGCACCAATAAGAAGGCGGCTTTATCGGCGTCATGTCCATAGCGGTCGATGGAGAACCAACCCACTTTCTCTATGATCGAATCTAGCCACGCGGTATGCTCGGCACTTATGATCGTTTGGATTTCTTGGAATCGCGAATTCGGAATTCCAGGCGGGCTTGCATCTTCAACCTTTTGCCCGATGAAAGAAACCAGTACTTGCCCCAAGTAAGTGTCCACGACCGCCCTATCGTAGAGTTCGCAGAGTTCAACCACGCCACCGCACTCCGTGCGCAGGGTAAGATAGTACTCCCACGCAGTGTCCACATCGCCATCAATCGTTTGCGGGACGCCTAGTTGGTCGATGGCTTCACTGTAGCCAGGATACGCATACGAATCCAAACTCCTTTGGCTGGCGCAGTTAGCAATGTTGATGACGCCTGCAAAACAAAGCGCAACGCTTGCATACTTCATCCTTATCTTACCTCTTCCACTTTCCATTTCTGCCTTGCCCGTCATTTGGCGCTGGGCACCTGGAATTATTAAGCCTGGCTTTCGCTTGAAGGACGCACCCGCAAAGCCTGCATAATTTTACATTTGTCGATGCCACGTGCATTTGGTGCTCACATACAGAGCAAGCTTGGAGTCTTTCCCGATAGACTTCCCGTTCGGCTAGCATCTCGGGGCGCGAAACCCTCTCCTTAATCCACGTGCCAAGCTTTCCCGGAGCGGACTTGAGCAACTGCAATGCGCTGGGAGGCTTCGTGTTTCGTATCTTTATTTCGAGGAGGATCGCGTTGTATTCGCCCGCCGATATCTCACCGCGTTTGTAGCTTTGCAGGCTCTGTTCAATATTTTCTAGGTCATCCTTGTGTAAAGGAACTCCAATGAGCGAGACCATGAGTTTCTCCCAACGCAGAAGCGACGATAAAGGCCAGTGCTCAATCGCCAATTTTTAGCCCGAGTATTTGGAGGCGATCTTGGAAATGAGATTAGCCATAGCGCGCGATAACGGTTGCCCCGTTTGGTCTTCGACAAAGGTGTATTGCCCTGAGGGGTTGCACTCTAGAAAGAAAGTGTTTCCCTCAGCATCTAATGCGACGTCAAAAACAGCATGATGAAGACCAAAGTGCTTCGTAAAGCGGAGGCAGGCTTTTTCGACGTGCATAGGTATGACAACTGGCTTCAAGGCCCCTTGGCGCCAATGGGCTAGGCGCCAATCAGCTGATAAGCCAGCTGTATCACTTGCCGCCAGCTCCGCTGCAAAGACCTTGGTCCCAAATACATTGATCCGCCATTCGGATTGTTTCTCAATGTATTCCTGGAAAATTCCGGGGCATCTGGATGCTTCAAGACACAATTCGCTCAACCGATTCCTGTGGATCTTTGTTGTAAGCAAGGCCCCCTTTGACCCTGCTGGAGTCGATGTCAGCGGTTTAAACACAATTGGCCAGCGTTCAAAAAAGCGTTCTACGGCCTCCGCATCGGTCGAAATAAGTGAACGAGGTACATTGAAGCCGAGTTTCTTGGCGACTGAAAGCTGTATGATCTTGTTTTCTTCGGGGCCGCGCCTTCCTAAGCTTTGGATGAACGCGCCTTTTGGGATAGTCGAGCATATGTAATCGTCAAAAACTCCCCATTCGGAGTAGAAATAGTTCCTTTCTTCGGCGCCCTCGGGGACAAAGGATTCTTCAAACAAGGGAGGCTTAATCCGAGGCCAGATCAGTCGTGTGCCCGTCAGGAAATCAGCGGCCTGTCCAGGTTCAAGCGAAACCATTGGGGAACAATAGCGATCAAGAATAGTATATTCTCGACCGTCCCTCCAACCCAACGACTCGAACACTCTTGTGAAATGTTCATCCCTCCGTTGACCTAAGACCAATAGCATCTTTATCCGCTGACCAAAGCCGGGGCGCATACTATGCCCCGGCTCCGACTTTCTTCGAGTGTATTCATTCTGCGCCGATTATGGATTAATGCGTTCGTCGTTCCATCCGGCGCCGACCCCTGGCCCTGAACAACCGGATCCAGTGCAAGCTTCGTCGCATGCTGTGATCGTTCCGTTTGGATTTGGGGGGCATCCGGTAAGAGTCGGGGCACAAACGCATACTCCGTCGCCTCCGCTTACCTCATTGATGTCCTGCTCGGACAACAATGTTCCGGCTAATGTCATAGCTGTCATACTCATCTCCATAGTGCTAAAATGGCGCCCCGCGCGAGACAAGGGTATTCTAGTATAAGGGGAAAAAAACTCAACCCCCCAAAATTGTGATTTGCGCTCTTTCAGCAACTGCTGCCGAGGAAGGCTGCACGGCTGACGCAATGGGGCTTGCAGGGGTGTCCAATTTGGCAGTGACCAAACACAGCCTGGATTGCGAGCTTGACTGGCTTGCCACACATTTGGCTTCGGTGAGGGCGCTCTACCCACCCTGGTGATCTATCGCCGTTGGCGGTCCGACGGTATCGACGTAGCTGCGTTCACGCTGCTACACGCCCGTAGCAAGGTGGCCTGAAAGCGGAGGGAAAGATGGATTCTGGCGCGGGCGGCTTGCAGCCGAGCGATAAGTGAGGCCGTACCGTGTCGGTTGCAAGTCAATCTGTCGATCGCCAGTGTGCGTCGGGCCTGAGCCGGTTTCGCTTGTCCCGTTGTGAGCCTTTCCGGGCAGGTCGCCGGGACTATTTGTACGTTCAGCCTGTCGGCTATCCTTGTCACCGTTCTGGCCCGGCATTTCCAAAAGAGAAAATCGCGTCTGTCCTCGTCAGCGTGTTCCGGCACCTGAGGTCGTTGCGGCTTCAGATGAAGATCGTGGCGCGTGTGGTTCGGCCCTGGCCATAAAGCCCGGCTGTGCTGGAATGCCTCGTAATGCAATGAATCGATCCGGCAATCGGCAGGCTGTCGCGACCGACAGGAATCCTTCGTGTTGCGCGGCAAGGAATGTGATCGGCTCTGGCAAGCAGGTCGTTTAAAAATTCCAAAATCGACACGCGCCAGCGCATTCGTGGTTAGTGTGAGGTCACCGGCCTTTATCGGACCGGACGCAATTGCGCCCAGCCCGAAGACTCCCAGAAAAAATGTCCTTTGCCCAATCCGTCTTGTTGGTGATCCGGGTGCTGCAGAAGCCGTCTGCATCGCCGGGTCATACAGAGCCTTGGAGGGCAAGATGGGAAATACACAATATGCAAAGCGGTGCCGGGCCGGCACAGCGGCAATCGCGCTGATGACAGCCTTTGTGCTGGAGCCCGCCATGGCCGCGCCGGACACGCCAGCGCCAGCCATTGCATTCGAGATAGAGGCCATGCCGCTCGGCGAGGCGCTGCGAAAGTTCAGTACCCAGTCGGGCAGGCCGGTCCTGTTTTCCGAAGGGGACGTGGCGGGTCATATGGCCCGGCCCGTCCATGGTGACCATGCGCCGGAAGCCGCGCTATCGCTCTTGCTGGAGGCATCGCCCTTCATCATTGTCGAAGGGCCGGGACGCGCGCTGCTGGTGCGACGGGAAGTAACGACAATCCGGCCCCAGGTCACAGCGCCCAGCCAGGATACCCGGTCGGATCCCGAGCCTGAGCGCAACGCCGGACGGGCGATCCAGACGACGGATACAGAGGACACGCTGTGGGTCGATGCTGTCAGGGTGACAGGCACGAGCCTGCGCGGGATCGCGCCGGACAGCTCACCGCTGCAAATGTACACGCGCGACGATATCCTATCGACCGGCGTGACATCGACCGAGCAATTCGTCCGGACCCTGCCGCAGAATTTCGGTGGCGGTTCCACCGAGTTCACGCCGGTCGGCGTGCCTGGCGACGAAAGCTCGTCCTATAATAACACGTTCGCGACCGGTCCGAACCTGCGCGGCCTCGGGTCCGGCGCGACGCTCACGCTGCTCAATGGACGCCGGCTGGCCCCGACCTCGCGGATCGGCGATTTCGTGGACCTGTCCATGATCCCGCTTTCGGCGCTGGAACGGATCGACGTGCTGAGCGACGGGGCGTCCTCGATCTATGGCGGTGATGCCGTTGCCGGTGTCATGAACTTTGTCCTGCGGGATGATTTCGACGGTGCCGAGACATCGCTGCGCTATGGCAGCGTTACAAGCGGCGACATGGATGAGTACCGCTTCAGCCAGACGCTCGGAACGGCTTGGAATAGCGGAAATGTCCTGGCGACCTATGAGTATTTCGACCGGGATAATCTTGTCCTGTCCGACCGCCCGGAAATTGCCGCCTCGCCGACCTTTGATGATCAGCGGGACCTGCATGACCTGCTGCCGACCCAGTCGCGTCACAGCGCGGTCCTGTCAGCCAACCAGGCCTTCGGCCCGGCGCTCGATGTGGCGCTGACGGGTGTCTATTCCGAACGCTCGGCCAGCAACACGACTGTCGCGACGACCGGTCAGGTCAGTTCCGACGATGTGGGGTCCGAACTGGTGTCGCTCAGCCTGGGGGCAGACCAGGCGCTGGCCGCAGGATGGCACCTGGCAATGGATGCGACTTATAGCCAGATCCGCAACACGTCACGTGACCAG
>TARA_R110002049_G_scaffold8787_2_pt1 | contig 15222 bp, 17 predicted proteins | sample TARA_R110002049 | Tara Oceans TARA_R110002049 (sample SAMEA4396941) | marine metagenome | biome: Polar Biome; feature: [SRF] surface water layer (ENVO:00010504); material: water (ENVO:00002006), including particulate matter (ENVO:01000060) such as... | depth 5 m | reverse complement strand
TTTTTAGTAAATCTAAGCCTATAAACTTCATAATTGTTGCAGTTTATGTATCGTTGCTTTTTGTGATTACTACGTACACGTTACTTTTTTCTGACTTAAATGCCGCTTTTTCAACACTTTTTAAATGGGTAATGACCTTATTTTTGATTTTTTTACTAGACTTTGTTGTGGCTAAAAATAACCTTTCACAGAGAAACAGTTATGCTATAATGACTTTTGGTTTGCTTTTAGGAATTTTTCCAGAAGCGATGACCCATTTAGACTTACTAATATCTAATTTATTTGTGTTTTTTGCTTTACGTAGACTTATAAGTTTACACACCAAACTAAACATTAAAAAGAAGTTGTTTGATGCTGCATTTTGGATAACAATAGCATCCTTTTTCTTTTTTTGGTCAATTTTGTTTTTTGCTTTGGTGATAGTGGCATTGATTTACTATTCTCAAAACGATTTTAAGAATATAATTATTCCATTTACAGGTGTTATTACAGCAGTAATGTTACTATTAATTTATAATGTTGTAATGTATGATGAGTATTTTAGAACAACAGACTTTCAGCGTTTTGCAAGTTTAGATTATACAGCATATAATTCTAAAAAAAGCATTCTTAAACTTACAGTATTATTTGCATCATTTGTGTGGACACTTATTTATTATTTTAAGAATATTCCTGATAAAAATAAAAAGCTAAAGCCTTCTTATTTTATAATTGCTTGGGCTTCTATTATTGCAGTTTTAGTAGCAATTATAGCACCAATAAAAAACGGAAGTGAATATCTCTTTTTATTTGCTCCGTTTTCTATAATAATGGCGAATTATATAGAGGTTATTTCAGAACGATGGTTTAAAGAAGTCTTTGTCGCTCTATTAATTATAACACCAATTATTGGCTTAATGCTGTAGTTTATTGCCAAAAGCTAAATCACCAGCATCTCCTAATCCAGGAATGATGTATCCTTTTTCGTTTAGTTTATCATCTATAGCAGCTATCCAAAGCGTAACATCAGTATCGAAAGCCTTGGACACATAATCCACGCCTTCTTGAGCACCAATAATACTAACTAAATGAATTTCTTTTGGTATTCCAAATGGTTTTAGGGCTTCAAAAGTAGCGACCATAGATTGTCCTGTGGCTAACATTGGATCCGCTAAAATTAAGGTCTTACCTTCTAAACTTGGGCAAGCTAAATACTCAACGATAATTTCAAAACTTTCTGGATCATGTTTATGATGTCTATAAGCCGAAATAAAAGCGTTTTCGGCTGCATCAAAATAATTTAATAACCCATTATGAAGCGGAACACCTGCCCTTAAAATAGAACACAATACAATGTCTTTTTTATGTAACAAAGTTTTAGAAGTCCCTAAAGGTGTTTCAATATTGTGAGGCTCAAATTGTAGCGATTTACTTAATTCATAACCCATAATTTCACCTATGCGTTCAATATTTCTCCGAAAACGCATACTATCTTTTTGGACATTTTTGTCCCTTAACTCAGACATAAAAGTATTTAAAATAGAAGGTGTATCAGATAGGTTATGAATTTGCATAATATGGAAATTAGTTCTGTCGTTAAAGTTAATAATTCCTATTATATTTGTGTACATTAAATCGATTTCATTATGTTTTCGCAAAAAGCAAACGCAATTTTTCAAGATGTTATTAAAACCTATAAAGTTTTAAATACAGTAGATCAACCTTTTACAAATAAGTATGATAAAAATGACGATTTAATCGCTCATCTATTATACAGAAAGTCATGGATAGATACTGTTCAATGGGCTTACGAAGATATTATTAGAGATCCAAATATAGATCCAGTTGCGGCTTTAAAGCTAAAGCGAATGATAGATGCTTCTAATCAAGACAGAACAGATACAGTAGAATATGTTGATAGCTATTTCTTAGATAAATATAAAGATGTTAAGGTTAAATCTGGAGCTAAAATCAATTCTGAAAGTCCAGCTTGGGCAATCGATAGACTATCTATTTTAGCCCTTAAAATTTACCACATGCACCTCGAAACTGTTAGAGATGATGCAAGTGATAAGCATAAAGCAGCTTGCCAAAAGAAGTTAGATGTATTGTTAGAACAACGAGTAGATTTAAGCACTGCCATTGACGATTTATTAAACGATATCTCTAATGGAGATAAGTACATGAAAGTTTATAAGCAAATGAAAATGTACAATGACGATGAATTAAATCCTGTTTTAAGAGGACAGAAATAATTGATGAACCTTTTAAGGTTTCTAAAACCTGACAGGTTTGTATAAGAATGTCAAAACCAAAACACATACTAGTCCTTAGGTTTTCTGCAATGGGAGACGTGGCAATGACGGTTCCTGTTTTGCGAGCATTAACAGCGCAATATCCCGAATTAAAAATCACAGTTGTTACTAGAGCATTTTTTAAACCATTTTTTCAAGGTTTAAAAAATGTTAGTGTTTATGAGGCTGATTTTAAAGGAAATCACAAAGGTATTTTAGGACTTTACAAACTATCTAAAGAATTAAAAGCATTGCAATTTGATGCTGTTGCTGATTTACACAACGTATTACGAAGTAAAATTTTAAAGTTCTTTTTCTTCGGAAAAAAAGTAGTGCAATTAGATAAAGGCAGAGAAGAAAAGAAGACTTTGACTTCAGGGCAAAATTTTCAGCAATTAAAAACAACTCATCAACGTTATGCTGAGGTTTTTGAGGCTTTAGGGTATTCAGTGGATTTATCACAACCTATTTTTTCTAAACCAAAATTGTTATCGGAAAACTTAAAATCTTTCATTTTAAATAAAGACTTTAAAACAATCGGAATTGCACCTTTTGCAGCACACCAAAGTAAAATGTATCCATTAGCTCAAATGGAAAAGGTAATTGAGGCACTTTCTAAAAACTACAATGTCATTTTATTTGGAGGCGGAAAAAAAGAAATAGAAGTTTTAAATCAGTTTGAAGCTAACTACAATAACGTAAAATCAGCAGCAGGTAAATTAAATTTAGAAGAGGAGTTAATCCTCATTTCAAATTTAGACCTTATGCTAACCATGGACTCTGGTAACGCACATATTGCTGCTATGTTAGGCAAAAAAGTGATAACAATTTGGGGAGTTACGCATCCTTTTGCTGGTTTTGCGCCTTTTAAGCAACCTAAAGATTTTGCATTGACGGCAGACAGAGAGCATTTTCCGCTAATACCAACATCAATTTACGGAAATAAATTTCCAGAAGGTTACGAGAATGCAGCAAGTAGTGTTTCTGAACAAACTATTCTTTCAAAAATAAAAGCGGTTATTTAGTACCTTTTATTTAAAATTTTTTATGCCTCAAAAATCACTTACTTTACGTCAGTTCGAGTGAAATTTTTTTTTTCAGCATTTTGTATCGAAAACCTTTTGAAATAAAAAGACCTGCCAAAATCTTAATTCTAACAGGTCTAAATTCTTTGTTCTTTTTTAAACATCATCATAATCAACTGCTACAGTAGCTGAAGTAGGATGTGCTTGGCAAGTTAAAATCAACCCTTCTGCAACTTCGCTATCTGTTAAAATATTGTTTTGACGCATTTCTGCAGTACCTTCTGTAAGCTTAGCTATGCAACTACTACAAATACCACCTTGACAAGAGTAAGGTGCGTCAATATCTTGTTTTAAAGCAGCATCGAGAATAGTTTGTTTCTGTGACATGTTAAATTCAAACTCTTCCTCATCAACAGTAACTTTGATTTTAGTCTCACCTGAAGGTAAATCAGTTGAAACTTCAGTTTCAGTTGTAACAGGAGTAGTAAATAACTCAAATTTAATAGCTTTTTCTTTTACACCATTCTCAATTAAAACATCCTTTACAGTATGAATCATTTGTTCTGGTCCACAGAGATAGAAATTTTCTATAGTAACACCTTTGTATTTGTTTTTTACGATGAGGTTAACAGTGCTTTTTTCAATACGTCCAAATAAGGCATCTTCTTCTTGAGCCTGACTGTAAATAAAATGGGCATGAAAACGATTATCGTATTGTGTTTTTAACTGAAGTAACTCTTCAACAAACATGGCATCTGCTAGCGTTTTATTACCATAAACTAAGATGAAATTACTAAAAGGTTCTTCTTCTAAAAGTGTTTTAGCAATGCTAAGAACTGGCGTAATTCCGCTACCTGCAGCAAATGCAGCAATAGTTCTGGTTTTGGCAGCATTTGCTTCAAACACAAAGCGGCCATTTGGTTCTGCAACCTCTAATATATCGCCTGCTTTTAATGAGTTATTAGCATAAACAGAAAATGTTCCGTTTTCAACTTCTTTTACGGCAACAGTAACGTTTCCAATATTTTGAGAAGCACATATAGAATAATCTCTGCGGATGTCTTCACCATTAATGGTGGTTTTTAAGGTGATGTATTGTCCGGCTTTAAAGCTGAATTTTTCCTTAAGGTTATCTGGAATATCAAAAGTAATGGCAACCGAATTGTCTGTTACTTTATCAACTGATTTTATGGTGAGTGAATGAAAATGTGACATTATAAATAATTTTTTGCAAAGATAAACATTTCTATTACAGACCAGACAAAGACCTGCAAGGTTTTACCATCCTTGTAGGTCTAAAAAATGATAAAACATATACATAAGTTTCTTATACATAAGAAAATTATGTATATATTTGTAATACGATGAGCAATTCAAAATTATATAAAGGAAGTTTAACGACTATTATTTTAAAGCTTTTAAATGAGCACGATAAAATGTATGGTTACGAGATTACCCAAAAGGTAAAAGCGTTGACTAAAGGCGAACTTAAAATTACCGAAGGTGCATTATATCCTGCGTTGCATAAACTAGAAGCAGAAGGTTTGTTAGATGTTGAGGTTGCAAAAGTAGACAACCGACTGCGTAAATATTATAAACTCACTGAAACCGGAACCAAAGAAACGGTTAATAAGCTTGAAGAATTAGCAGAGTATATTAAAACGATGCAAGCTTTGATGAACCCTAAATTGGCTTAAGCTATGAAACTAACCAAAGAAGAAATACAATTCATAGACAACTACCTCATTAAAAACGAGGTAAAATATTGGGATGTGCGTTTAGAATTGTTAGATCACATTGTTTCTGCGGTTGAAGACAAAATGACTAACGATGGTATTTCTTTTAATGAAGCTTTACTTGATGTTCATAGAGGTTTTGGAAACCAGTTTATAGAATTTGGAGTTCCTAAGGACAAGATTTTTGAAAAAGGGCTATATCAAAGTAATGCGGGTTTTAAAAAGTTTACAAGACAAAAACAGAAAGAATTAGGTAGAAAGTATAGAAAAATAATATGGAAACATCTCAAAGTTAATTTTTCCACTTTTAAATTCTGGCTAGAATACTTGTCTGTTATTTTAATATTTATAATGCTCTACCAATTTAAGCCAGAATCATGTTTTCTTATCGGTTTATTAATACTAATTCTACCTAATATGTATTCTGCGTATTATTCTTTAAAGGATAAGTCTACTCGGAAATCATTAAGCTTTGCAATGGCTACAAGTTCTGCCATGGCAGTTTGGTCTATATATAATCTTTCATTTTATATATTAAAAGAGAATTATGAGGATGTCGTAAACATGCCACATATCTTTTTTGTTATTGTTACATGTTTATTTTATCCTATGATAAGAACCAATATTGAAGTGTATCAAAAAGTGTATGAAGAGAATAAAAAAACTTTTAATCTCAAGTTGTTATAAATGAAACTAACAGCATCCCAAATACAAGAACTTTACGCTTTTACAAGACAACATTTTGTAGAGCACTACGATTTACAAACCGAACTTGTAGACCATTTAGCCAATGATATTGAAACGCAATGGCAAGAGCAACCAAAACTCAGTTTTGAAGACGCCAAAAACACGGCCTTCAAAAAATTCGGCATTTTTGGTTTTATGGATGCCATTGAGCAAAAAGGAAAAGCGATGAATAAACGCTACAGAGGTTATTTGTGGAACGAGCTTAAAAAATGGTTTGAGATTCCGCAGGCATTTGCAACTTTAGGTTTATTTCTTCTATTTTATTTTTCTTTTACCTCTTCTTTAGCTGTTGAATTAGCCATTGCCTATTATGTTTTAGTAATTATTTGGTCTGTAACAAAAAGCATCTTGCTGAATAGACAGTTTAAGCGAAGAAAAAAAGCATCAAATAAAAAATGGCTATTGGAAGAAATGATTTTTAAACAAGCTGGAGGTACATCTTTAGTTTTTTTATCGCAGATTTATAATATTCATTTAATGACAGGTGATTTTTTATCTAATCCATACGTTATTATTGTGCTTTCTGTTGCCTTTACAGCTATTGCTTTAATATATTATATAAGTTTTGAACTCATCCCAAACAAAGCCGAAAAACTACTAAACGAAACCTATCCAGAATTTAGTTTGTAACAAATCTTCATTTTCTAATACTTATCTCATAAACCAACCCATCATAACACTATGATAAAACATTTTCTCAATCTCGAGTGGAAACAATATTTCCGTTCGTCTTATTGGCAAAAAAATATGGCTATAAATATCTTACTGGTATTTTTTGCGCTTTATTTTGTTGTCATGTTTTTAAGTATAGGCTTTGGACTTTTACCAGGTTTAAAAAAGTTTTTTCCAAATGAAGATCCATTTGTATTCGCAAACGGATTTATATTTTTCTGGATTATAGGAGACTTGCTCATGCGATTCTTTATGCAAAAACTTCCTGTAATGAGCGTAAAGCCATTGTTGACGCTTCCCGTTAAACGCTCCACGGTTGTGAATTTTGTTTTAGGAAAATCAGTGGTATCATTTTTTAATTTCCTACCATTATTTGCAATTATACCTTTTGGTATTATGCTAATTTTTGATGGCTATGAAACATCTATGATAATCACATGGATTTTCACCATGATAATCTTAGTGCTCATTATTAATTTTTTAAATTTTATAATTGAAGCGTTTTCAGCAGATTCGGAATTATCTTTTCTTCCTATTATAACTGTTGTTGGAGTTTTATTTGCCTTAAATCATTTCGAAATTCTTTCAATGACAACTTTAATAGGTAGTGGATTATTAGCCATAGCGAGTAATCCTATTCTTATTATAATTCCTATAGTAATTTTGGCGGCATGTTATGCTTTCAACTTTAAAATTTTAAAAAGCAAACTGTATTTAGATAGCTCACTAAAATCTAAAGTAGCTGAGGTAAATGCCGCAGATTTATCATGGACAAAACGTTTTGGAGATGTTGCACCATTTATGCAGTTAGATTTAAAACTCATCTGGAGAAACAAACGTACCAAATCTATGGCATTTTTATTATTGATTGGCGTGCTTTATGGTTTGTTCTTTTACCCAAACCCAGTGTATGCTGACATGGTATTTATGTTTGCATTAATTGGAATAGTTTCAACAGGATTTTTTCTAATCAATTTCGGTCAATTTATTCCGGCTTGGGATAGTGGCTATTACAAACTATTAATGAGTCAGAATATTAAATACGAGCAATATTTACGTTCAAAATTCATTTTAATGGTGATAAGTGTTGTCCTACTTTTTGTTCTAGGAATTCCTTACGTGTATTTCGGATATAAAATCTTAATAGCACACTTTGCTGCTGCTATTTACAATATTGGTGTAAATACGCATGTGATACTTTGGGGAGGATCTTTCAACCGTAAAAAAATAGATTTAGATAAAAAAGCAGCCTTTAATTATCAAGGTACAGGAGCTGTACAATGGTTAATTGGTATTCCATTAATGTTGGTGCCAATGGCATTGTTTGGACTTGTAAACTGGCTCGCTGGTTTTGCTGCCGCAATAGCTTTATTAATCGTTCTTGGTGTTGTAGGTATTGTGTTTCATAAAAAATTAATGAAAGGCATTACAAAAAAATACCTCGATTCTAAATACAAAATGATTGACGCTTTTAGTCAAGACAACTAATAATACATCGCATTATGATATATACAAAAGACCTTTCAAAAGCATACAAAGGAACAACGGTTCTAAATATTGAAGAATTAACCATCCCTAAAGGCCAAAGTTTTGGTTTGGTAGGAAATAATGGAGCAGGTAAAACCACTTATTTTAGTTTATTACTCGATTTAATTCAACCAACAACCGGAAGCATAACAACTAATGGTATTGTTGTAAATGAAAGTGAAGATTGGAAACCATTTACTTCTTCTTTTATTGATGAAAGTTTCTTAATAGGTTACTTAACTCCAGAAGAATACTTCTATTTTATTGGTGAACTTAGAGGTCAAAACAAAGCAGATGTTGATAGTTTAACGTCTAAGTTCGAAGATTTCTTTAACGGAGAAATTGTAGGAAAGAAAAAATATCTTAGAGATTTAAGTAAAGGAAACCAAAAGAAAGCCGGAATTGTAGCAGCACTAATTGGTAATCCTGAAGTAATAATTTTAGATGAGCCATTCGCTAACTTAGACCCAACCACACAAATAAGACTAAAACAGATTATAAAAGATTTAGCTGAAAAACAAGGTGTAACCGTTTTAGTATCTAGTCATGATCTTATGCACGTTACAGATGTATGTGAGCGTATAGTTGTGTTAGAAAAAGGAAATGTAATTAAAGACTTAGAAACTAATCCTGAAACATTAAAAGAATTAGAAGTACATTTTGCTAGTGGTGCAACGGTTTCTCAGGAGGAAGAATAAGAATAAAATGTTTTATAATTTTACAGCTCGTAACTAATTTTGTTGCGAGCTTTTTTATGCTTTAACGTTGGCGATCATTTCGAAAAACCTTGAAATAAACTCAAAAATTCAAAAAGATACGTATTTTTACCACGTAACACACTAAACAGTGTGTTTTTCAGTTATCTATTAACCAAATAGAACCAACGTTTGAAAACCTATTACAAAATCATATTACTCTTATCTTGTATAGCTTTGATTGCTCAAAGTTGTTCTCGTAAAAAAGATAAATTCTTAAATAAAAAGTTTCACGCTACAGCAACAAAATACAATGTACTCTATAATGGTAATATTGCTTTAGAACGAGGAATTGAAGGTGTAAACAATGAGTTTACGGAAAATTTCTGGGAACTTCTACCTATTGAAAGAATGAGTGTTTCTGAAGATATTTTTCTACCAGGACAAACTAAAAATGCAGATTTTGAACGTGCAGAAGAAAAAGCTATTAAAGCGATTCAGGTACACGGAATGAATATAGGAGGCAAGGAAAAAAATCCTCAAATAGACGAAGCTTATTTGCTTTTAGGTCAAGCACGTTACTTTGATCAACGCTTTGTGCCAGCTATGGCAGCATTTAATAATATTTTAAATAAATATCCTACAAGCGATAAAATCAATCAGGTTAAAATCTGGCGCGAAAAAACAAGTATGCGTTTAGATAATGATGCAGGTGCTATTGAAAAATTAAAACGTTTACTCGAAGAAGAGCAAGATGCTATTGAGGGACAGGATTTAGCAGATGCTTCTGCAGCTTTGGCTCAAGCTTACTTAAACACAAAATCTAATGATAGTGCTATTGCTCAATTAACCATTGCAGCAGAAAACACAAAAATTAAAAGAGAGAAAGCGCGTTATCATTTTATAAAAGGGCAACTTTATAATGAATTCGGAAAAAAGGATAGTGCTAATTTAGAGTTCGATGCTGTTATAGAAATGCATCGTCAAGTTCCAAGATCTTTTTACATCAATGCTCATCTTGAAAAATCTTATAATTTTGATGCTTCAAGCGGTGACGATATTGAGTTTCAAGAATATCTAACGGATTTAGAAGAGAATAGAGAAAACAGACCGTTTTTAGACAAAATTTATTACCGTATTGCAGAATATCATCGCAATAAAATGTCAGACAGTCTTGCAGAAGTGTATTATAATAAATCACTTAGAAAAACGACTTCAGATAGATATTTAAGGTCACTTAGTTATGAAACCTTAGGTAATATGTATTTTGATAAAAATGTATATAAAACTGCAGGTGCATATTATGATTCTACAATGACAGCAATGGTTGTTAATACTAAGCCATATAGAATTATAAAAAAGAAACGCGAAAATCTTGATGATGTTATTTATTATGAGGGTATTGCTAAAACTAACGACAGTATTCTTAGAATGGTTAGTTTACCAAAAGCAGAGCAACTGGCTATTTATACAAAATTCGCAGAGAATCAAAGACTAAAGGAAATTGAGGCAAAAAAAGAACAAGAAGAAGCTTTAAAGAGAGAGAAGAACCAATCAGCACCTACAACTTCAATAAATAATGACCAAAGAAGTTTAAGTGGTCCTCCTGGTGCATCAAGAAGCGGTTTTCAAACAAAAAAAACGAGCAAAGGTGGTAGTAATTTCTACTTTTATAATACAACAACAGTTGCTTATGGCAAAAGTGAATTTTTAAAAATTTGGGGAGAAAGAAAACTTCAAGATAATTGGAGACATTCAAACCAAAGAGCAGATGTAACAAATACTTCAAAAACTGATACTTTAACAGATTCTACAGTTGAAGATATTCGTTTTAATCCTGAAACATATTTAGCGTCATTACCAACAAAACAAACTGAATTAGATAGTATTGCTAAAGAACGAAATTTCGCATATTATCAATTAGGGATTATTTATAAAGAGAAATTTAAAGAACTAGAATTAGCAAAATCAAAACTCGAAAGTCTTTTAGGTAACAATCCTGAAGACCGATTAATTCTACCTTCAAAATATAACTTATATCGTATTTATTTAGAATTAGGATTAAGCAGAAAGGCTGAAGCTATGAAATTAGCTATTATTAATGAGTATCCAGATTCTCGTTATGCTGAAATTCTTTTAAATCCACAGTCTGAATTATCTAAAGATGAAAATAGTCCAGAAGCTATATATACAAAACTTTATAATCAGTTTAATGATGAAGATTATGCCGCTGTAATTGCCGAAGCAGAAACACAGATTAAACGATTAGAAGGTGATGATTATGTTCCTAAATTCGAAATTTTAAAAGCATCAGCAAAAGGAAGGCTTTATGGTTTTGAAGCTTACAAGGAAGCTATTAATTATATCGCTTTAACTTATGTTAATACTGAAGAAGGTAAAAAAGCACAAGACATTATTGATAATGCTTTACCTGTTTTAGCTAAAAAAGAATTTGTAGCTGATGATGATTCTGATAAATTCAATGTGATTTTTCAATTCGAAAATAATTCAGGAGAAGACGTAGATGCCTTTATTAAAATTTTAGATGAAGAGGTTGCTAAAATTACATATTTTGATCTCACTACCTCTAAAGATGTTTACGACGAAAACACTACCTTTGTAGTAGTGCATGGATTAAAAAGTATTGGTGGTGCAAATGGATTTGCAGAACTGCTTAGAACAGAAGAAAAAGACAAAAGAGGACGTCCTATTAAACCTAAAATTACGCGAACTTATTTTGCAATTTCATCACCGAATTATGCTATAATTCAAAGACATAAAAACTTAAATGCGTATTTAAAGTTACAGTAATTTAAAACCAAATCAACATGTTTTCTCCAGACAAAAAAAAACAAAAAAACTCAAGCATGGAAGCAACTACACAACAGAATATAATAGCACAAGGCACTAAAATTGTAGGTGATATAGCTAGTCAAGGTCCATTTAGAATAGACGGAACCGTAGAAGGAAATGTAAAGACTTCTGGTAAAGTGGTTGTGGGTAAATCAGGTTATATTAAAGGTACTTTACAAGGTGAAAATGCTGATTTTGAAGGTAAATTTTCAGGTAAACTTATTTTGTCTGGTACTTTAACATTAAAGTCTACTGCTCACATTGAAGGCGAAGTTCATATTACTAAATTGGCTGTAGAACCAGGAGCAACTTTTAATGCTACTTGTAGTATGAAAGGGACCGTTAAGTCATTATCTAATGAGGCAAGTAGACCACAACAAGCACAAAGTGCCCAAGGCAAATAAAAAAGGACCAAGTAAATTTTTACGATTTACATCTGTTGCGTTTCAAATGGGAGGCACAATTTTTCTTGGTAATTATTTAGGGAAATGGTTAGATGCTAAATACGATAAAGATTTTTGGGAAACTACAATTACCCTTTTATCAGTATTTGCTTCTATGTATTTAGTAATTTCTCAAGTTATAAAAGTATCTAAAGAAGATGATTAAAACGATTATGGTTTATATAATATTTTTTATGATATTATTTTTAGTGGTTCATTTTTTTCAAGATTCTATTCTCAATTATTTTAATTTTACAGTTAGGTACAACCTTTGGGATACCAATTTGTTTTTTACAATATCTTCTTTGGTAATTTGTTTTCACCTTAAGTTCTTTTCATTAAAAAAAAGCTTACAACCACAATTAGGTTTTATTTATCTACCAACCCTTTTTATTAAAGGGATCTTATTTTTTATCATATTTCAATCTTCTGTATTTGGTTTAGACGTATTGTCAATAGTTGAACGATTAAATCTTTTAATTCCATTGTTCTTATTCTTAGGGTTAGAGGTGTATTTTGTCGTAAAAATCATTTCTAAAAACGAGGTCTGAATTTTAAATATAAAAAGGTATTGTTATTTTAATAAATTACGTACTTTTGCACGGAATTTGAGACGATTTTTTTTTGATTTTATAATGATGAAGATATTTCAACAAAGTTTTAAAAGTTTAGCACTAGTATTATTAGTGTTTCTTCCTGTATCAATTTTTGCTCTTAATGAAGGAGGAGATGGTGGTCAGGTAGATACGAAAAAGGAGGTGGAAGATTATATTCTGCATCACATTCAAGATTCTCACGATTTCTCATTATTTTCTTATACAAGTGAAGAAGGAGAGCGTAAGCACTTTGGGTTTCCATTACCAGTGATACTTTGGTCTTCAGATGGATTAAGAACATTTATGTCTTCTGAATTTCATCACAATGATGATGGACATGTAATTGTAGAAAAAGACGGTGTTAAATTCGCCAAGATTCACTCAAAAATTTACGAACTAGATGCAGATGCGTCTGCTGTAAATTTCGATGCAGAACATCACGCTACAAATGGTCATAAAGTTTTAGACTTTTCTATAACTAAAAGTGTGTTTGGTGTTTTAGTAATTGGATTATTAATGTTGTTCTGGTTTTCTAGTTTAGCAAGACAATATAAGAAGAAACAAATACCAACAGGATTTGGACGTGTATTAGAGCCTTTAGTGCTTTACGTTAGAGATGAAATCGCTAGACCAAATATTGGTGAAAAGCACTACCGTAAATTTACAGGATATCTTTTAACTGTATTTTTCTTTATATGGTTTTTAAATTTAGCAGGTTTAACGCCTTTAGGTTTTAATGTTACTGGTCAATTAGCAGTTACGGCATGTTTAGCAATATTTACACTTGTAATATATACGGTAAGCGGAAATAAAGATTATTGGATGCACATTTTGTGGATGCCAGGAGTACCAGTTTTAATTCGTCCTGTATTAGCTATTATTGAATTAGCAGGTGCTTTAATCATTAAACCATTCTCGTTATTAGTACGTTTATTCGCTAACATTTCGGCAGGTCACATTGTCGTAATGAGCTTAATCGCTATTATGTTCACCTTAAAAGAATCATTAGGTGTTGTAGGTGCAACTGGTTTATCATTTGTATTATCATTTTTTATATTACTAATTGAAGTATTAGTTGCGTTTTTACAAGCGTATATATTTACAATGCTTTCAGCTTTATTTATTGGTATGGCTGTCGCAGAACATGATCACGAGCATGAGCACGATGATCATGGTCACGAAGTCCCTGATGCGCAAGACGTAAGAGGAGATTTCATTTAATAAGAATTTTTTTAATTTAATTATATATATCAATTTTTATGGAACCAGTAACTTACAATTTAATTGGAGCAGGATTAATCGTAATCGGAGCAGGTATTGGACTTGGTCAAATCGGTGGAAAGGCAATGGAAGGTATTGCTCGTCAGCCAGAAGCGACAGGTAAAATTCAAACGGCTATGATTATCATCGCAGCACTTTTAGAAGGTTTAGCATTTGGTGCTTTATTCTTAGGAAAATAAGAACCAAATCAAGATTACAAAAACACTATCCTGTAACGGTTGGTTGCAGGACGTGTTTTTAAATTAAAAAAAGACAAAACTCATAATTACTTAATAATATGGATAAGTTATTAAACGATTTTTCACCAGGTTTATTCGTAGTGTCAACAATATTGTTATTGGCATTAATTGCACTTATGGTAAAGTTTGCTTGGAAACCAATTCTTACTTCATTAAATGAAAGAGAAGAAGGTATTCAAGGTGCTTTAGATGCGGCTGAAAAAGCGAAGCGTGAAATGGAGAATCTTCAGGCAGATAACCAAAAGTTATTGCAAGAAGCACGTTTAGAAAGAGAAACAATGCTTAAAGAAGCTCGTGAATTAAAAAGCAAAATGATTGCAGATGCTGAAGCAGAAGCAAAATCACAAGCAAATAAAATGATTTCACAAGCGCAAGAAGCAATTACTAGTGAAAAGAAAGCAGCTATGGCAGAATTAAAAAGTCATGTTGCAGGTTTATCATTAGATATCGCAGAAAAAGTAGTTCGTAACGAATTATCTAACAAAGACAAACAACTTAAGTTGGTTGAAGATATGTTAGGTGAAGCAACTTTAAACTAAGATAAATGTCAGGATCAAGAGCAGCCATTAGATATGCTAAAGCAGTTTTAAGTTTAGCGACAGATCATAAATCTGCAGAAGCGGTGAATAGTGATATGAAATCTATTACTAAAGCTATTGCTAAAAGTGAAGATTTAAATCAGATGCTTCAAAGTCCTGTAGTAAGATCTTCAGACAAAAAAGCAGTATTAACAGCCGTATTTAAAGATGCAAATGTTGCTACTACAAACTTAATTGATACGTTAATCACCAACAAGAGATTGCCATTATTAAATAATGTTGCTTCTAGTTATGTTGAGTTGTATAATCAGTTAAGAGATAGTCAAGTAGCGTCAGTAACAACTGCGATACCATTAAGTGATGATTTAAAGACTAAAGTAATTGCTAAGGTTAAAGAACTTACTGGTAAAGAAGCGGAAGTAAAAAATATTATAGATGAAAGCATTTTAGGTGGTTTCATATTAAGAGTAGGAGATATACAGTATAACGCTAGTATTTCAAATAAACTCGATAAATTAAAAAGAGAATTTACATTAAACTAAATTGATTTTGTTCACTGAACTCGTTGAAGTGACTATAAATCTAATATCTAAAAT
>TARA_R110002049_G_scaffold177382_8_pt1 | contig 15238 bp, 14 predicted proteins | sample TARA_R110002049 | Tara Oceans TARA_R110002049 (sample SAMEA4396941) | marine metagenome | biome: Polar Biome; feature: [SRF] surface water layer (ENVO:00010504); material: water (ENVO:00002006), including particulate matter (ENVO:01000060) such as... | depth 5 m | reverse complement strand
ACTATTTTGAATGCCTTCTGACTTTACCTATCATACTGGCCACCACCACTGCCATATAAAAGGTGCCCGTAATCGCCTCCAGATAAGCCAGCGTTCGAGTCACCGGAATCGTCGGGGAAATATCACCATAACCCACCGTGGACAGTGTGATATAGCTGAAATAACTTGTGATGCCAAAATTGTCCCGCCAATCCTGGTACTCAATGCCGTCGATACTGTGTGGCCAGAACTCCAGAGCAATCAAATACAACACCGACCAGATCAGCCCCAGCAGCAAGTAGACCGCTATCGTGCCGACTATCGTATTGGGCTCTATATCACCGGAAAAGAGCACTTGTTTCGCTGCGGCATAGGCAATTCCACAGTAGAACACCAGGCTCACACTCAGGCCTATCAATGGTGCAGCAGACCAATTGGTAACTTCACGCTGTATATTGGCTGCCATCAACATCACCAGCATTACGCCGACAAAAATGCGCCACTTTTTCGACAAATTAAGACTGAAATAAGCCACTATTTCGGTGACGAACATCAATCCCTGTAAAAGTAGATGATTCTCTCCGCCGGGCGTAGAGCTCACGAAAGCGGACGCCAGCAGCAGTATGACAAGGCTGGCGGTGAAAAAATAAAAGTTGTTGTGCGAGTTGAAACTAAGCAAAAAAGGGCTCCCTGATCGTCCCGGTTATGATTTTTCCGCCATCACCATGACGGAGGCCGTCAGCCCAAACCGGAGTTCCACTTCTTTCGGAACGTTTTCCAGCTTGATACGTACAGGGATACGCTGCGCCAGGCGTATCCACTGAAATACCGGCTTGATACTGGGCAGCAAATTGAACCCCGTATTGCCGTCCGATGGCGCGATTCCCCAGCCCAGCGACTCCACGCGCCCATCCAGCGGGGAATCTGGATAGGCCATCAGCGTAACGCGGGCGGCATCACCGATCTTAAACTTGCCTATCTGACTTTCGCGAAAATAGCCAAATACCCAGAAACTGTTGCTGTCCACGAGTGCCAGTATAGGGCTATTGGCAACGGCTTGCGTGCCAACCTGAAAATCAACATTCGATACATAGCCATCTACCGGGGCGCGTATCTGGGTATATCCCAGATTCAGTTTCGCACTGCGTAGGGTTTCAGTCACCACATCTATCTGGCTCAGTGATTCCTGGTATTTTGCCTCGCGCAGATTGAGATCCTTCTGCGATACAGCGCCAGGGTCCTTCTTGAATATATCCTGCAGGCGATCGTATTCGATCTGCGCTGCATTGGACCCTATGCGGGCCCTCTGCAAATTCGCGTTGGCCTGCGCAATAGCGATCTCGAAAGGCTCCGTATCAATCTCAAACAGCAGATCACCCGCTTGGACATACTGGTTGTCGATGACCGCGATGCGGGTCACCATGCCCGAAACCCGCGGCGCAATCTGAATAACATGGCCGCGCACCTGGCCATCCCTTGTCCAGGGGTTGCTCAAATACTCTTCGAACGACTGGTAGGCATACCAGGCCACCAATGCAATCAGCACCAGATTGATCGACCACAATGCCATTTTCTTGAAGAGTTGCACCGCTTGCGCTCCCTATATTCTTATCCAGAAAGTATTCATCAGCAATATGTACAACACCATAAATGCCAGAAAAGTCGTCGACGGCAACATGATATAACGGCTAAGACGCAGTTTGTTTAAAATCAACGCTGTCATCCAGGCACCCAGCAGCGCGAGGCTGAATACCGGCAACAGGGGGGAGAGGTAGACATCGCCCAACGCAAGCTCGTGCGGTACGTCATTCATTGCGATCCTCACCATCGATAACTTGCGGCTGTAGATAATCACCCCAGTCCGTGCGTGACTCCATCTCCCGCACTGTCTCGGGATTCACCACAGGTAAAGTCCTAAATGGCTCCCACCCGCCGCCCAGCGCCTTGTACAAGCCCACCACCTGGTTGGCAATATTGCCACGCGTCTGGGCATAGGCGTCCTCGCGCAAGGTCATCGTTTCTACCGTACTCAACAACCGCTGATAGCTGACCAGCCCATTATTGTACTGGTTGAATGAAATGTTGAAGGCCCGGATGGAGGCTTCAACTGCGCCGAAATCGTATTTGCTCTTGTCGAGGTTGTTGAAATAGCCATCGAGGGCATTCGTCACTTCACGCACCGCATCGAGCACAGTCTGGTTATAGTTTGTCAGACTTTCCTGAAACAGCGCATCCTCTATACGCACACGATTTTTGATTCGATCGTAATTAAAGATATTCCAGCTCAGCCCCGGACCAATTGTCGCCGTCACTGAATCTGACAGATCGAAGCTATTACTGGACCTGACAGTCTGGCTAACACCGAGTGAACCAAAGAGCACAAACTGCGGATACAGGTCGGCTTCAGTCAGGCCTATTCGGGCAGATTGGGCGCGGGCCTGTAATTCAGCAACTTGCAGGTCGGGACGTCGCATCACCGTCTGGGCATCCACCTGCCCTTTGAGCCTCGGGGCTTGTGGGATAACCGAGTATTTAGTGTAGGCCTCCCTGGCCGTACCGGAAAACTGTGTCTCGCGCATACGCGTGCTGAGATCGAGCACCGCCCTTTCGCCACCGGCCAGTAACAGCGACTCGACCTCCTCGGGGATAGTGCCGAGGAGCACTGCAATCGCGTTTTGCGCCTGCAAGCGGGCGATATTCAGCGTGGGCAGTGCAGACTGCGTGGCGTACAGCTGCGCCTTGGCCTGCTGCACATCCAACTCGGATACATTCCCGGAATCGAACTGAACCTGTGTCATTTCAACCACGCGCTGCTGAATCGCGATGTTTTGCCGCGACAGGAACATCCGCTCCTGCGCTGTGCGATAGTTAATGTAATTACGGGCGATTTCCGCACTGATGCTGACCAGTACATCGTGATACGAGGCGATCGAGGCGTACAAGCTGGCTTCGCTGGACTCAATTCCCCGGGCATATTTACCCCAGACATCCATCTCCCAACCTACATCGAGGCTGGCGCCGGCCGACTTGAACCAGTCCTCGTTGCGGTACAAACCGCTGAAATTACCGTTTAACTGCTGCTGCTGCGGGAAAACCAGCGCATCACTGATACCCAGAGCCGCTCTGGCCTGCACAATGCGAAGCCCCGCTGCTGCAACGGACAGGTTCTGCCGTGCGCCCCGCTCGATGAGCTGACTGAGAATGGGATCATTGAAGAGCTTCCACCACGCATCCACCGCCAGTGACTGGGCGGTAGCGTTCTCTTCGCCCCACTGTGTGGGTAACTGCACAGGTGGGGGCGGCTGATAGTCCGGGCCGACGGTAGCGCACCCCACCAGCACTGCCGCCAGCGCCAGCAGCACACCTTTTCGCAGGAGTGCGTCAATACCTCGCAACAAATCAGCTACCGCTAAAATCGTGTTTCTCCTATACGACGCCAATCAATTGCCTCATGCGCCTGACGACAGGCCACCAGACAGAGAAAGATCGACGCAAGCAGATTCAGGTAGACATAGAACTGCGCCAACTCATGGGGATCATACCTGTCCAGGTAATCATCGCCCAGCAGTTCATCCAGTCGCTTCTCTATATTGGTGACATTGGATTCAAGTTTAGCGATATCTGCAGCCGCCCCCCGATCTGCCAATAGATCGCAGATCGCAGCGAGTGTACTGCCGGTATTCTTCTGCCTGGCCGCGGCAATCAGCGCGTTCTGCCTGAACTCGTGTTGACGCAGTGCCAGTACCTGCAGCTGCGCATAGAGTACTTCACAACTATTGTTCAGTGCCGCCACCTGCTGCCCATCATCGCCAGTGAACAACGATGCATCTATCTTCGCCCCCCAGACCTCCATTTTGGCCAGCATAGCACTACCGCTACTGGTAAAAATACGCGGCATAACGCCTGCCATCGTCTGCGACCGGGCATTCATCCGGATCCACCGGGCGCAAAGTCGAAAAAAACGCCGCCGCAGACTCAGGTACAAATGCTCCGGCTTGCTGGAAAATGGAAAATACATAGCGATAATCAAGGTCGCACACACCATGTAGAACATCAGAATGCTCAACAGAATCGCGTCGACGTGGTAGCTCATGGTGTTCTGTATGCCCAGTGTGAACAGGCCCAGTAGGAAAAAGATCGAGACCGGCCCCTGGAATACGTAAAACCCGACAAATGCGTAAGCGAACAGGAACGCGGCCAATTCCAGCCAATGAGTCAGCTGCGGCAACAGGAAAATATAGGCGGGCAGCGCAAACACAAACCCCAGGGTGAGCAGAATAAACAGCAATTTGGGCGTGACCGGTGTGTACGATATCAGCGGTATAAGGATGGTGCACAGCGTCACAAACATGAAACCGCCGGGAGGATTGAAATATATCCAGATGCCCGTGGCGATCCAGAAAGTAACAAAAGCACGCACCGCCGTCTTGAGGTTTTCCAGATCCAACCAATTGAAAACCGGCTTCCCGCGGGGGACTCGCGGATTGATCACAGCGCCGCGATCAAACAGCAGGCTGTCGAGCGCCACGAGCAGATCCAGCAATGCGTGTTGCAACCGCTGCAGCAACTCCCTGCGCGCGGCGACAGCTGCGACCACAAGGTGGCCTGCGCTGCGCAGCTCTCTCACATTCAGTTCAATCGCAAGAGCCTGCATCGGCCTCGTGTCCCGCCGACCCTGCCACGCAGCATCTACTGCGCCAAACAGGGCTTCAATCTGTGACAACACTGAGTCATAGTCATCAATATAGCGGGAAAACTGCACTGAGCTGCCGGAAACCTGCTTTAATGCGGGCAATAAAATGGTCTCCAGATCTTCGTAGGTGCCGACCACTGCATTCCATTCGCGCAGATAGTCCGTCACCCCATCAGCATGATTTTTGACGGTGGCAAACTGGGACTGAAAGGCCTGGCCATCGGTCACCAACGCCGCCAAAAAATCATCGAGGCCAGCCTCCTTCTTCTCTTCGGGGTGAGTCAGGCGCGTGAAGGCGTCCCGGTAATGGCCGGCCAAAGCAGCGGCCAGCGCACGGGTATTATCGGCGGACTTGACCGGCCACAGCATGCTGGCGACAACCGTGTAGACGAGTACGCCGAATGCCGTCATGAACGCCCTGTCCGCTCCGTAGAGGAATGCGCCCTCGGCATCACCGCCATTGAACACCATCAGAGTGACCACAGCGGTCAGCATAAAGACAGTGCTATCCCCCTGATAGGCGTTGTACAGATAGATGACAACCGCCACCGTGCATGAGGCTGCCAACAGGTAGGCCATTCTCTCCTGAGGGAACAGAATGATCAGCGACAGCCCCAGAATGGCACCAATCACAGTCCCCAGAACACGCGACACACCTTTCTGCAGCGACTCTGACACCATGCCAGTGGCGGCGATAAGCATAACGGTCGTGGCGGCAGTTTGCGGCTGTGGCCAGCCCAGGCTCATTGGGATCAAATATGCCAGCGTCAGGCTGAGCGCCGTTTTCGCGGCGTACTGCAACTTCACACTTGAGGCGTTTTCGGCTGTACCAGTTTCACTCATTACTAATCCAACTGATCCCGCTTTCTCGTGGCTTACTGGTACCTGCGCCTGTTACGCAGACCACATTTACCAGGGACAGCACCCGCGCTGCCCGAAGCCAGGTTGTGAAAATAGAGTCTGGTGGCCGTCCGGCATCCACATTATACTGATCAAAGACACTGACAAACACAGGATGCCCGAAACCGTGGTTTGTCGCACCCCCCACCGTCTCAAGGCGAGTAAAAACACCAGGTAAACGATGATGACACTTATACGAACCAGCCGCGCAGCGGCCCTGCTACTCTGGCTGCCCGTGGCATCTGCCCTCGCCCAGCCAGATGCTGACACCAATATAGTTGAGGAGCGCGTGACGTATGAAAACGGCGCCGTCTCAGTGTGTGGAGAGGGCGATGGGCTCGACCCCTGCCTGGATGCCAACGGCCAAACCTATGCCCAGGAAGTCAGGGGACCCGGTATCGACGATGAATCGGAAAGTACACTGGCAGCCGAGGCCGCACGCATCCGCGCTGAGTCGCCAGAGGAACTGAATAAGACCATCAGCGAGATGGAGAAGGGGTACAACCCCGATGAACACGCAACCATGGGCCTGCCTCACTAGTTCATGACTGGACCAGGCATCCCCGAATAAGGCTCCGCGAGCAAGGCAATTCCGGACAATGGCAAATAATGGAGAGATCGCTTGTCACAGTTGCGACACGTTAGCCAACGTCGCTTCTTTGAAGTCCGGTGAAAGCGCGTACTGTCCACGCTGTGGTCACTTTCTCACCCGCAAGGTCCCGGATGCCTATGGCCGGATTCTGTCGTTTACCATCGCCGGCGTCATTCTGCTGGTAATGGCCAACAGCTATAGCTTTCTGTCCTTCTCCTCTAGCGGCCTCGAAAGCGTCATCACCCTGAGACAAACGCCCGGCGCGGTCTGGGAATACGGGATGCCAGCGGTGGCCATTATGGTCGCGGCCTTTATCATTATCATCCCGGCCTTCATTCTGGTACTGCTGTTGATGCTGTGCATACCGCTGCACGCCGGGCGATATCAGCCCTGGTTGATTCCCGTCGCAAAAGCGGTGTTTGTTACCCAGAACTGGTCGATGGTTGAAGTCTTTATTATCGGCGTGATCGTCTCACTGGTAAAAATTGCCGATATGGCGACGGTAGAACTGGGCATTTCATTCTGGGCATATGCCGGTTTCAGCATCTGCTTCACCCTGGCCATCTCAAGCCTGGACCGCTACCAGTGCTGGGAACACATTGACGAGTTGCAAACGGCATGACGACATCTGCCGCCACTGCTGCCTCCCAAAACCTGGCTGCCTGCCATGTCTGCACCCAGTTGGCCGCACCCGAGTTACACCACTGCCCACGCTGCGGCGCCACGCTGCACTTGCGAAAGAGCAACAGCATCCAGCGTACACTGGCACTGCTGATAACAGCATGTATTCTCTACATCCCTGCCAACCTCTACCCCATTATGATCACCGACCAACTGGGCACCTCTGAGGGCAGCACCATTCTGGGAGGCGTCATCATACTGCTGCATCACGGGGCGGCGCCGGTGGCACTGGTGATCTTCATCTTCAGCGTCATGGTCCCGCTGGGAAAACTGATGACGATGTTTTATCTGGTGTGGACGGTAAAAAGCCACTCCCCAGTCAGTGCACGGCAGCGAACGACCATGTACCAGATCACTGAATTTGTGGGCAAATGGTCTATGGTCGACGTATTTGTAGTGGCTATTTTGGTTGCCCTGGTGCATCTTGGAGGACTATTGGCTATCCGCCCGGGTATTGCTGCGCTCTGTTTTGCGGGAGTGGTCATTGTCACCATGGTGGCAGCAGAGAGCTTTGACCCCCGACTGATCTGGGACGAAATGGAAGATAAGAACCGTGACAAGTGAAGAAGCCGACATAACCCCGGGGCGCAAGTTCTCCGGAATCTGGTTGATCCCAATCCTGGCCCTTGTCCTGGGCATCTATATGGTTATCAATAACTGGATGAACGAGGGCCCGGAAATTGAAATCGCCTTCGCCACTGCCGATGGCCTGGAACAGGGCAAAACCAAAGTAAAGTATCGCAGTGTCGATATGGGAACCGTGCAAGCCGTGCGCCTGAATGACAATTTCGATGGCGTGATCGCTACCATCAAGCTGGATCGGCAGGCCGTGCCTCTACTGCGTGAAGATACGCGCTTTTGGGTTGTCACTGCCCGGGTAAGCGCCGACAATATTTCAGGCTTGGATACATTGCTGTCCGGTGCCTATCTGCAACTGGCACCTGGAACGGGTGAGCCGGGTGCGCGAAAATTCACCGCACTCGAGCACCCTCCCCTGACCCCTGCCGGCGCGCCCGGGCTGCGTTTGAACCTGACCAGCAATCGCGCCACGTCGGTCACAGCCGGCGACACCGTACTGTACAAAGGCTATAAGGTGGGTCGCGTGGAAACCATGGAATTTGACCCCTCTGACAAACTCGTGCACTACCAGATATTTATCGATGCGCCCTACCACGAATTGGTCAATAGTAGTGTGCGCTTCTGGGACGCCAGTGGTGTGTCGATGAGCGCCAATGCCAGCGGATTCAAAGTAGAGACCGGGTCGCTGGAATCGATACTGTTTGGTGGCGTCTCTTTTGGCGTCCCCGAAGGTGTTGAGGAAGGCAAGGCCGTAGCGGCCAACACAGAGTTTCAGCTGTACCCCTCCTACGACGATATTCTGAAGAACCCCTACCAGTTCGGTACTTACTATGTCGTCAGCTTCAACCAGTCCATCAAGGGGCTCGTCCCCGGCGCGCCTGTGGAGTTTCGCGGCATTCAAATCGGCAAAGTCGACCGGATCATGTTAAAAGAAGGCCAGGCAATGCGGGTCAGCTCTGATACCGAGGGCGAGGGCGGCCCGATACCGGTACTGATCTACATCGAACCCGGCCTTATGGAACTGCCCGACACCGAGGCCTCTATTGAAATAATGAGGAGAGGTGTCAGTCGCGGTGTTACCCAGGGCTTACGGGCTTCCATGGAGAGTGGCAACCTCCTCACCGGAGCGAAATATATCGGTATAGATTTCTACCCGGACACACCGCCAGCTGCCCAGGGGTCGTTCATGGACTATACAACGATTCCCACTGTTGAGACGGGTCTGGCGCAGTTGGCGCAGAGTGTAAACTCCATCCTCCACACCATCGATGAGTTGCCGATCACCGAAACCGTCACCAGCGCCAACTCTGCCCTTGCCACCTTGAACAACTCTCTGGATAGCTTGCAGGCAATCATGGAAAACCAGAGCACGCAGCAATTGCCGGTGCATCTGGATCAGACGCTACAGGAACTGAGAGAAGCCATCAGCAGCCTCTCGCCGAATTCCGAGGCGTATCAAAGCCTGAACTCAAGCTTGCTGTCCCTGAACCGCACCATGGGCAATCTGGAGTCGCTGACCCGCACGCTTGCAGAGCAACCCAGCGCGGTGTTGATATCTTCTGACCCGGTACCCGATACCATTCCCGAGGTGAGCGAATAATGAAAATCGCCGGTTTTCTTCTGGTAGTGCTACTGGCCGGCTGTGCCAGCCAGACAATTCCACCCACTTACTACCTGTTGCGCTCCGATCAGGATTTGCAGTCCAGTGCGCTCTCTACCTCCAAGCGCTACTCGCTGGGCAGTGTGGAAATCGCTGCCTACATCGATCAACCGGGGCTGGTACTGGCAACCGGAGCGGATGAAATGCGCGCCGCCAGTCAGCACCTCTGGGCAGAGCCCGTTTATGATGGGGTGCGAAATTTTCTCGCCACCGAGATCGCCCAGGCCAGTGGCCAGGAGTTGTTGCCGACAAAGCTCACCAGGGACACCACAGCCGTCAATATTCGAATCGATCAACTGCATGGAACATCGGATGGTCGGGCCCAGATAGTGGCCTACTGGTGGCTGGTTCGAGGTGATGAAGTGACCTCTCTCAACCGCTTTGCGGATTCCCGCGCGCTGAGCACAAGTGGCTACAGCGCACTGGTCGATGCTGAGAAGCAACTGCTGGCTGAACTGGCGAAAAAAATCGCTTCATCACTCGCTGAATATGGACCTATATCGGCAGCGGAATGAATACCTTGGACACTGCGTGCACCGCACCGGTCACAGCTCGGTTGTTAGAGTCGCCCGCAATGCCTGCCATCATCTCCTGTAACACGATGATCTCGCCAAACAGCCGCTCAAAACTCAGGTTATCGACTACCCCCTGGTATTCATGCGTGATCAAGTAGTGATGGCCATTGGGCTTGCGGGCATTTTTCAGCTTCCACAGCAACACCTCTACATTGTGTGCGCTGGCCAGAAACACCTCTGCATCGAGTTGGTCCGGTAGAAACACTTCCGGCTGATATTCATACGCATGCCTGAGCATACTACCCAGCCCCACCACCAGCGCAAAGACGCGGTCGCCCTTGAACTGTGGATCGAAGGCCAGATTCATCGCTGCGATATCCTGCTTGCCGTCAAGCTCCGCAAACTGCAACTCATAGCGATGCACGGTGAGCTGTGCCAACCGGCCTTTTACCGTCATACCGGGAATTTTGCGTAGCTGCTTTGGATTGCGCTTGTATAATTTGACGACCAGTTCTTTGACATCGGCGCGAGTTCTGGCAATAAACTGGTCTGTCACAAGGTCGATATCCGACTTGAAAACGTTTTTCGCCTCATAACCTGAACAGGCGCAAAGCAAACCGCAGAGCAAAATGACAAACCGAACGCGCATGGCTGCAGTCTAACGGCAGCGAGGCTGTCGTGCGAGTCACCATCGGCCGTTTCTATCGAAAACACCCGAAGATCCCCTCTGTCACAACGACGCAACGTGTCAATTGCGACAGCTGTATGACTTGCAATAATCTGGAGCAGGTCACACAAATAGCTGCACTCCTGCGCCGCCAAAATGCTATCCTCAGGCACTGACAGCAAATAATAAGTTGTAGCAACTGCGCACCCGTCTGCCACTGACCGGGGATCGGGCAATTGATGTGTGCTCAGTTTTTGGGGACTGCCATTGGCGTATTGCACAAGGGTACCAGGATATTCATTTACAAGGTCACAGGTTGTTTCTGCCCATAACGCCGTCTGTGGAAAACGTTGGCTAGTATGCTGAGAATCACTGTCTTATCACTGCTTTTGGGCGCCCTGGCCTTGATCGCCGGACTGGCAATGTTTTTCGTGCCACCGGCTGCACCGGAGCAACAGGTGTCCCCCTTGGTATGGGATGCCTCTACCGCAGAGGTTCTGCGGGGCACACCCACGGTGATTGACACCGCGCTGAAACTGGAACTCGACAGCACCGGCGTCGGGCTGATCAGACTCGCAGAGCAGCATATCGACGCCGAAGGCTACGCGTTCATTCATCTGGCTGTCGAAGAGCCAGCGCAGAGTATGAGTGTCACAATCGTCTGGACAGATAGCCAGCAGCCCGACGTATCGCATTCCTACACGCTGGAAAACCATCTGCGTCAATCAATCTGGCTGGCAACCGAGGAACTCAGGGGGTGGTCGGGACAGTTCGATACGCTCAGCCTGAGATTTGCAGGGCGGGCCGACGATACCGTCGTTATCAGGGATTTCTCGGTGTTCCCGCCCTCGATGACGCTCAAGCTACAGGCAATCGCTTCTGACCTTACCGGGTATGCACCGTGGAATACCGCGGCTATGAACACCTATACGGGCGCCTTCAACGCCTCATCGTTCTACCCCATCGCACTAGCCGTGGCATTGCTCGTACTCAGCCTGCTGGCTTACCGCTTGCTGCTTTTCAGCTTTCGGCGAAGACTGCAGTTCAGTTGGTCCGTGGTAGCGCTGATTTTTCTCGCTATCTGGGTCGTGCTGGATTTGCTCTGGCAGCATCGATTACTGCATCAATTGGCTGATACCCACCGGCTATTTGCCGGCAAGAACACCGCACAGCGGCTGGCGGTCGGACCCGATGCCGAGCTGTACAGCTTTGCCACCCGTACACTACCGCTACTCGAATCCGCGGACCCGCGCGTTTTTGTGACATCCACTGATAACTACAGCGGTATGCGCACCGCCTACTATTTCTATCCCCTGAATGTGTATTGGTCGCTTTATGGGCCGCCGTTGCCGCACAGAAAATTTCTGCGCGCGGGGGACTATATCGTGCTGGTAAACCCCTCGACCATCATATTTGATCCCGAACGCGGCCAGGTGATAGCACCCAAGCGACGAAACCTGAATGCGGAGCTGGTATTGTCTACTCCGTCCGGCACAGTGGTACGGCTGAAATAAATGGACACGTTATTCTCCATTCTTGCACTGCTATTGCCGATACTCCTCGGCGGGTTGTGGTTGAACCTGCTCATTCCGCAACGGGCCCCCGCCAGAGCGGGTCTTGTATGGGGTAATGGCACACTCATCGGCCTATTGCTCATTCCGCAATTTCTGTGGGTGCTGAATGCGATGGGAATGCCCCTGTCTTTTTTCACCACGGGCCTGCTGGCCAGCGGCCTGATCGCGGCGGCGATTGCCGTGCATGTCAAGCAACACACCGGCTTGCACATCACTACCGGTCATACGGCATTTTCCGCCCTTCCGGTATCCCACCGGGTACTTTTTCTGTTCCTGCTGTTCCTGGTATTGCTCCGGTTTGCCACACTGGGGCTGGAAATCCTGTGGCGACCACTGTTCCCCTGGGATGCAACCATGCACTGGGCAACGAAGGCGAGAGTCTGGTATGAGTTTCGCAGCATGCTGCCCTTTGTCGACAACAACATCTGGCTGCAAATGGGTGGCGAAGGCGTCTTCACCGATCGTCACCCCGGCTATCCGCATACGGTGCCGCTGCTGCAGGTATGGATGAATCTGGCTATCGGTCGCTGGAATGAAAGCCTGATGAATCTGCCGTGGCTGGTCTGCCTGATCGCTCTTGGTTCCGCGTTTTACAGCCAACTGCGCAATGCCGGAACCGGCCCGCTGGTGGCAATGGGTTTTACCTACTTACTGCTGTCCATGCCACTGCTCAATATCCATGTAGCGCTTGCCGGTTATGCGGATCTGTTTCTGGGCGCAACCTACTGTGCGGGCCTGATGGCTTTTCACAACTGGGTGACCACTCGCTGGCGATCACAGGCATTGCTCGCCGTGTTTTTCGCACTGGCCTGCCTGGTGATCAAGGGTGAAGGACTGCCCTGGGCACTCACCTTCATCCCCGCATTGCTGCTGGTGCCTCGCACACGGCACAAAATCCCAAAACTCATCGCACTTGGCGTGCTGGGCCTGATACTGCTGGCCGTCCTCATGCAGAAAAACCCGCTGATTATCTCGCAAATGCTGAACTCGGTAACGGCCTTTCACCCCGACGGGCTTGCCGGCACGATACAGGCAGTCTGGTTACACGACAATTTCCACCTGCTTGGCTACCTGCTCCTGGCTATCATACCGATGGGGCTCACCATCCCGGGCGCATTCACCAAAACCTATTTGAGTATCAGTGCTGCGCTGCTTTGCGCGGTACTGATGTTTCTGTTCCTGTTCCTGTTCACCGTCTTCGGTGCCGGCGCGTCCAACTTCACAGGCGTTGGCAGGCTGTGCATACAGCTTGCCCCCGGACTGCTGTTCCTCAGCGCCATGTTGTGCAACGACCTGCTTCGCCGGCACCGGGATAGCAGCACGGCGCACTGATACCGGTGAAGGGCTGTATGCTTTACCGGAAAAGTTGCTAACATACCCACTTCATCCAATCGCCCCAACGGCGAATCAGGCAGTGCGCCTGTGTTGAGGAGATCATCATGACAGCAGCAGCAGAAAGTCTTCCCCCGATAGAAAGCGTCTACAACCCAAACTCCAAAGAGTATATGGAGAACCCCGTCCCCCAGTGCCTGGAACTCGCCCGGCGCGGTCGCCTGGTGTGGTACGAGCCCTGGCAAGCCTGGATCATGACGCGAATGGATGACATCATGGCGTGCTGGAAGACGGAACCCCTGTCATCAGACTTCTACGATTGGGAGTTTGCACCAAAGCGCCCGCCCGAAGAGGAATGGAGCAACTTCGAGCGCGCCCTGATTGGTCACAGCCTGCTCGCAGATCACGATCACCACCGGCTGGTGCGACGGGTCACCGCACCGGCGTTCTCGCGCAATGTCGTCGATAAGATACAGGCCCGTATCGAGCCCGAGATCAAGAAACTGTTTGATCAATTGGGCTCACCGGAAGTGTTTGATTACCGCGAAGAAATCGCTTACCACATCCCCTTTATCTCCATCACCCGCATGGTCGGCATTCCGGAAAAGTACTGGCCGGAGATCAAGCAGGTAATCCTGACGTTCACCGAGACCTGGAATCCGACCATCTCCGATGAACAGCGCGAGAGCGCACGACAGGACAGCAACCGCGCCATCACCATCCTCAAAAAGGTCATCGACGAGCGCCGCAGCGCACCGCAACAGGATGACTTCCTCAGCACACTGCTGCGCATTGAATCCGAGAACGAGGGCTTTGAAGAAGGCGATATTATTACGCTGATACTGGCGCTGATCGGAGCGGGGGCCGATACCACACTGGTCGCCCAGCAGTGGTCGGTGTATGCGCTGTTGAAAAATGACCGCAGCCAGATAGCCAAGGCACTCGCGACCCCTGACAGCTTTTCCAACGCCTTCAATGAGATCAGTCGCTGGGGCGTTTCCTCGAAAATGGGTTTTGCCCGTTACGCGCCTCGCGATATGGAGTCTATGGGCGAGCAATTGCGCAAGGGTGTCATGGTGCTGATGATGCCACACCTGAAAGACCACGACCCAGACTACTTCGATCGCCCCGAGCAGTTTGATGTGGAGCGCGTGTTCGAGCCGGACGCCACATTCGGCTATGGACCGCGTTTCTGTATTGGCGCCGCACTCGCCAAGCGCCAGCTCTATCTGAGCATGACCGAACTGTTCAAGCGCTTCCCCGACGTCGAACTGGCCGAAGAGCCGGAGCGCGACGAGTGTGATCATAACGCGATCGTGTTCAAGCGGCTGCTGCTGAAAACCAACTGCCGCTGACACCGTCCGGTGGAGACATAGCAATGAAAAAAATTGCCACTTGGCTAATGCTTACGCTGCTGGCGATTGCGCTGATTGCTGGCTCCGCCGTACTGCTGATGGACGCTCCGGGAAAGACGCTGGAGGCATTCGTCATCCGTCATGCCGACCAATTGCCACTGGAATTCCTCGGTGAGAAGCTGTTCGATAAACACTGTGCCTCCTGTCACGACAATCCGGCCATGCACGCACCGACGCGCGAAGCCCTGTCCGGTTTTTCCAAAGAGAGCATTCTGGTAGCCATGGAGTTCGGCAAGATGCAGCCGATGGCCGCCGGATTGCGCCAACAGGAACGCTTCCTGATCGCCACTTACCTGGCCGGCAGCGCAACGGATGCCAACGGCTGGATAAAACAGAACCGCTGCGATGCGCCCGACACCAGCCCGGCACAGGAATACGTCGCCAACTGGGGCCTGGGCAATCACAACAGACGCTTCATGCGTAATGAGGCCGCCGGCATCGAGCGCGGCAATGTCGGCACGCTGGAACTGGCCTGGAGCCTGGCTTTCCCGCGCGTCACCGATATGCGCTCCCAGCCCGCCATTATCGGAGACACCCTGTATTTCGGTGACAAGACCGGACAACTCTACGCACTCGATCGCACCAGCGGCTGCGTCCGGGCACACACCAAGGTGTTCAGCGGCATCCGCTCAGCCATTACCGTCGCGACGC
>TARA_R110002049_G_scaffold116846_3_pt1 | contig 15295 bp, 16 predicted proteins | sample TARA_R110002049 | Tara Oceans TARA_R110002049 (sample SAMEA4396941) | marine metagenome | biome: Polar Biome; feature: [SRF] surface water layer (ENVO:00010504); material: water (ENVO:00002006), including particulate matter (ENVO:01000060) such as... | depth 5 m | reverse complement strand
CAGCTGCGACCAGCATTATCGAGCAACTCAACACATATGGAGAAAACCTATGGCCACGACGCTGATAGTGAACGCTGACAAAAGAAACTGCGGGAAAGCATCTTCAATTTCAGTTTGACTGACAATGCGCCAATCAAGAGACTCTGCCCCTCCAGACCTGACAGTGAAACTGTCTCGAACTCTTTGAGCTCCTGTAGACGCTCTGGGGCCAAGTAGCTGGTATAAACGCAGTATTGACCCGTTTCGTTCATTTATCTGTACATAAGCGACTTAGTGTTCAGAGTACTGGACAACAACTTGACTCGACACCAGATTAAAAGTACCTGTCCAATATATTGGACGTAAGGCCTCTCACGTCCATCTAATCAGACAATGGCGGTGCGATATGAAACGCAAAAGAAGTTACTCGCGGGTTACGAAGCAAGCTTTGTCTATCTTCGGCAAGCTGATCCGCGTCGCCCGCACGGAACGCGGCATGACAGCGCAAGACCTTGCGGACCGCGCAAACATTAGCCGCACGACACTGTATAACATCGAAAAAGGTGCACCCGGCCCTGAGATCGGTACGGTCTTCGAGCTCGCTGCGCTTGTTGGCGTGCGTCTGTTTGATGCCGATGACAGTACGCTGGCAATGCACAATGCCCGCTTTGATGAAAAACTAACACTCCTGCCTAAAAGCGTCCGGGCGTCCAAGCAGGAGGTCAACGATGACTTCTAAACTTGCGCAAGCCTCGGAGGCCTTCGTCTGGATTTGGCTACCAGAGAGCGCCGCCCCCGTCGTTGCAGGACGCATCACGCAAGATGCGGAGCGGTTCGTATTCAATTACGGTGCAAGCTACCTCGAGCGCACTGATGCAATACCGATATACGCACCCGAACTCCCGCTGCGTCGAGGCATCATCGAACCTCGGGCCGGTCTTTCGATGGCCAGCTGCATTCGCGATGGCTCTCCGGATGCATGGGGTCGGCGTGTCATCATCAATCGTTTGGTGGGCGCAAAGGCGAGTGAAGCTGAGGTCGGCAACATCACAGAAATATCCTACCTGCTTGCATCTGGTTCTGACCGTATTGGTGCCCTCGATTTCCAAGCATCGGCGACGGAGTATGTGCCGCGGCAAAAATCCGAAGCGACCTATGAGGAACTTATCGAGGCTGCAGACCTTATTGAGAAAGGCGCGCCCCTGACACCCGGACTGGATCAAGCGCTCAATCACGGCACCTCCATCGGTGGCGCAAGGCCGAAAGCGCTTATCGATCGCGGCGATCGCAAGTTGATCGCCAAATTCTCGGCAAGCGGCGACCTTTATAGCGTTGTGAAAGCGGAATTCATCGCGATGAAGTTGGCTGCTGCATGCGGTCTGAACGTCGCGCCCGTCTCAATGGTCAATGCCGGCGGCAAAGACGTGCTCTTGATTGAACGCTTTGACCGAACCCGAGCAGGTGAGGCTTGGCATCGCAAGGCGATGGTGTCGGCGCTGACGATCCTTGGACTGGATGAAATGATGGCGCGCTACGCCTCTTATGAGGATATGGCCGAGATCATTCGTCACCGTTTCGCCAAGCCCAAGGAGACGCTACGAGAACTCTTCGGCAGGATCTGCTTTAACATTCTTTGTGGCAATACTGATGACCATGCTCGCAATCACGCGGCCTTTTGGGACGGCGAAATGCTGACACTCTCCCCTGCCTATGACATCTGCCCCCAAGGCAGAACCGGAAATGAAGCAACGCAGGCGATGCTTATCAAAGGCGATAACCGGATGAGCACATTGGTCAATTGCCTTGCTGCTGCCCCTGATTTCTTACTCACGGACAACGAAGCACTCGACATCATCACACGACAGATTGTCATAATCGCCAGTGAATGGGATGCGATCTGTGATCTTGCGGACCTCAACGCCACAGACAAAGCCTTATTCGGCGGGCGGCAATTCCTGAACCCGTACTGCATTGACGGGCTGGACCCGAAGCATGGAGCGTTAACTGATCTATCTGAGGGGTCACGAAAGCAATTGTCAGCTTAGAGAGGGTTCATTTAAACGGCGTTTGGCCGTTACGGGCAGCAAAGCCAGCCGTTCGTAAATATCGCGGCGAAGGCTACCGAAGAGCCCACTTTGCTTCCGTTCTGTGGTGCAGCGAATGTCCGGTATTGAGAAAACGGCAAAGAAAATGCTGACACAGCTCTTAGAAAGGAGTTTGTTCTCAGCCCTTTTTCTTTAAATGATAATTGAGTGACCGAAGGTGACTTTCTTACAGCTGCCTAGAGGCTCAGTTAAGCCATTTGACGGGATTGTTGTACGTCAACGACCAATTGTTGGTCATACGCAAAGGCCTGCGCGATTTCAGCCAGCGCAGAGATCGCGATCAGGTCGGCATTTCGCAACGAAGGTACAAGGCCAATTGGTCCTTTGACCCGCTGCAAATCCAGTTCGGAAATCCCCATGTTCGCCAACTGGGCGAGACGGGCGGCGTGGGTTCTTTGGCTTCCTAATGCGCCGACAAATCCGGCGGTGGTGCCAAGTGCTGCGACAAGGAACGCGGGTTCCCAGTCGTGGTCGTGAAACAGGGTTAAGAAGCCGCTGGTCGCGTCGAGATCGAGTTTGGTGATGCCTTGCTGAGACGTCACATGCGTCGGTGGGGCCTTACAATAGGCTGTGACGGCATCCAGATCGTGCAGGTCCGGCGAAAAGCCTGTCACATCAAACCCGATGGCATGGGCCACTTTGGCCGTGGCGCGAAAAATTGCGCCGCGCCCTGCAAGGGTCAGGGCCACTTTGGGTTGATAGGCGATCGTAATCCCTGCCGTCGCCTGATTTGGGTCTGAACTGGGATAAAAGGTAAGTGTTGCGGGGGTTCGGGCAAGCAGTGCCGTGTGGGCAGCCATAAGCGCCGCGGTGTCGGGTGATGGATCGATCCAGACAGACAGTGATCCGCCGCACGGCAAGGTCAAATCGTGAAACGGCGACCCATCCCCGTATTGCAACAATCGGGCCGATCCCGACTGCAAACAGTCCAACGCCTGAAGCAGGATGTCCTGATCAATGCAGCCGTTGGACATATAGCCCGTCATTTCGCCCGCATCATTGACGACAGCCAGTGATCCCAGATCACGTGCGCTGCCGCCCTTGATATCCACCGACGTGATCAGCACAAACCGCTGCCCTGAACGGACATAGGTCGCGACCTGCGCCAGCACGTCGACTGCGTGGTCTTGATATGTGATGGGATTAGCCAACTTTTTCTTCATCCAGCACGTCGGCAAATTTCTTGAAGAACTTGGCCGCAAGCTTTTTGGCCGTGCTTTGAATTAGGCGGCTGCCCAATTGCGCCAACTTACCCCCGATTTGCGCCTTGGCATCATAGGCCAGGATGGTGGTGTCGCCGACGGCCTTTAGTGTTACATCTGCACCGCCTTTAGCATGGCCTGCAGCGCCGCCATTGCCCTGCCCTGTTAAAGAAAACGCATCTGGTGCGCCGCTTTTGTCCAATTGAACGTCACCGCTGAAGCGTGCTTTGACGGGGCCAACTTTCAGCACGATTTTTGCTTCGAGTTCGGTGTCGGAGTGTTGGATCAGTTCTTCGCACCCAGGGATGCACTGGCGTAGAATTTCGGGATCGTTCAACGCTTCGTAGACGCGCTCCAAAGGTGCGTTGATGATGACTTCGTCTTTAAGTTCCATGTTTTCTCTTTCTAACAGCAGGGGAATTTGATCGTCGCAAGCGTTTCCACTTGCTCGGGTGTGGGGGCCCATTTCTTTCGATAGGCTTGGAAAAGGGCGCGTAGTTTTTTCATGTCGGATCCTTTAACGCTGACGTTTTTTCAAAGGCTTCAAACGCGGCTGGCGTGTCGATGTCGTTGAAGAAGCCGGCTTGTGTCATGGGAATGTGCTGGGCCAGTTCCGGATGCGCGCGTGTGAATTTCCCACACCCCGGGCTGGCCTGATCGGCCAGCAAGCGGTCCCGCAAGGCAAAGGGGACAACGATGGGGTTGCCGCGGGTCGCGGCGTGCATCGGGATCGAGATTTTTCGATCATCCAAAACCGTGTGCGCGGCCATCAATTTAATGAGGTCGCCCTTTGTAAGCTGTGGTTGATCCCCAAGGCCGATCAGAAAATGTCGCGCACCCTGTGCCTCAAGAAGCCCCGCACGGACCGAAAACGGCTGCCCCGCAGCGTAATCGGCATTGTGAACAAAATGGATCGGCAAGTCGGCAAGGGCTTCCGCGACACGGTCAGATTCAAACCCTGTCACCACAAAAACCTGCCCGTCCACGGCCGCTAGGTAGGTTTCAACGACGTGGCGGATCATCGGTTTAGCCCCGATCGGCAACAGCAATTTATTGCGCTCTTGCATGCGACGCGACAGGCCTGCCGCCAATATGATCGCGCCGAAATTATCCATTCTGGGCCGCCTTCATTGCATAATCGCGTTTGACCTGAGTGAGTTCAGCAAGAATCGACAGCGCGATTTCCACGGGTGTAACTGCGCCAATCTCCAGCCCTGCGGGGGACCGGATCGTAGCGATTTGTGCAGGGGTCGTACCAGCCGCGATCAGTTTCTCAGACAAGCTGGCGAACTTTTTGGAACTGCCGACAAATGCGATGTAATCGACAGGCTCCGCCAATCCGGTTTTCAACGCGGCAAGATCACCTTGGCCTTGCGTCGCAATAACAAGATAACGTGCGCGATTGGGTGTGCGTGCGTTCAATGTGGTGTCTGCGGGGACAGCGGCGACGGCCCAGCCAAACTGCGGTGCAAGATCTTTCAATTTTTCGGCCACGGGGGAGTCCCCAAAGACCAGCAAGTCTGGCGTGGGGAGGTGAGGTTCGATGAAGATGTCGATGGACCCTTTGGATGGGCATCCGTTGCGGGCAAAATGTATGCCATCGACTTCATCGCCTGCACGCACGCCCTTTTCCGTCAGATTTTCTTCCGGCGCGACCGAGATGAATTGCGGCTGGCCTGTCGCATAGGCCCGCAAGGTCGCGTCCTTAATCGCGCCGCGCACGCAACCGCCACCAAGCCAGCCTTCTAGGATCGTGCCGTCTTCGCGCATCAACGCCTTGGCACCGGGTTTGGCTGATGTGGTTCCGGCGGTGCGCAAAATCGTGGCGATGGCGAAACAGTCTTCGCCTTCGTTAAATCCGTGGTCCAAGATTTGTTTAGGTGTCATAGCCGTGCCATTTCCGTTTCAAGCGCGGCCAAATCTACAAGCGTATTGGCCGCGCGGAACAGATCCAGATGTGGCAAGGCACCAGCCATTGCGCGGGCTGTCGGCTCATAGCCGTCCCACCCTTTGATCGGGTTGAGCCAGATGATTTTACAGCCCCGTTTCTTTATCCGAACGAGGGCGTCGGAAATCCCGTCAGGGGATGCCGTGTCATAGCCGTCCGACAGGATCATCACGACAGTGCGGTTGTCGACAAAGCGACGCCCATAGGTGTTTGCGAACGTATCAAGACTGTCCGCAATCTTTGATCCACCGGCAAAACCTTCGGCCAGCAAAGATAGTCGGGCCAGCGCGCGCAGCGCATCTTTATCGCGCAAAGCTTCGGTTATCCGCACGAGCCGTGTGTGGAATAGATACGCATCGGCGCGAGGATCGGCGCGCATCAGGCCCGCAAGGAACGCGAGGAAAATACGTGAATAGACGGTCATCGATCCAGACACATCACAGATCGCCGTGATCCGCAGCGTACGATCGGGCCGCTGGCGTTTGGGCGGCGCGAAGGGTTCGCCACCCGTCGCAAGGCTTTGCCGCATGACTTTGCGAAAGTGGATTTGATCCCCTTTACGCGCGGCTTTGCGGCGGCGCGACCGGCGGTCGCGTAGGGCCGCACCAAGGCGCAGGGCGATCTTTTCAGCCTCGGCTATATCTTCGGGTCGGACCAATTCGCGCAGGTCTTTCTTGAACAGGTTGGCCACGTCTGTCGCGACCAGTTTACCCTCACCGTCGCTTTCGGCTTCACCGTCACCGCCGTCTGGTGTGCTGATGTCGCCCGCGCCGCTGCTGCTGTCTTCGCCGCTTGCTTCGCGGTTGGAATGCACGTTCTCGCTCCCGGTTGGTGTCGCGGTCGGGGTCACCCGGGTTTTGACCCGCCCGCCATTCATCCAAAAGCTGTTGAACAAACCATCAAACTGCGCAGCTTCTTCGGCGCAGCCGGTAAACACGGACTTCAACGCGCGGCGCGTATCATGGGGATTAGCGGCGTTGATATGTGTCAGAGCATCAAGTGCAGCGCCCGTTTCGCCAACGCCAAGGCGCAAGCCATTGTCGCGCAGGTGTGCCACAAATCCCGCCATTCGCGCGGCAGGGCCCGGGTCGCGGGCGGCAAATTTGGTCACAAGGCTCATGCGGCTTTGCCTGCCAAGCGTTGTGCGATTTCGGTCGGGATCGCGTCACGGTCCGTTTGCGTTTTCAAAAGCGTCGTCAGCGTCGCCTGTAACGTCGCAGGATCGTCCGTTAAGTCAGCCACGCCAAGGCCCATCAGGGCAGCGGCAAAGTCGAGCATTTCAGCAATGCCCGGTTTTTTCTCTAGCTCTTGTTTGCGCAAGGCCTGAACGAAACCGACGATCTGCGCGCACAACCGATCCGAGATGTCGGGATAGCGCGTGACCAAAATAGACAATTCGGTTTCATGATCGGGGTAAGGGACATGGGCATAAAGACAGCGACGACGAAGCGCGTCAGATAGATCGCGCGTGCCGTTGGCCGTCAGGATGACCATGGGCCGAGTCGTGGCGGTGATTGTGCCCATTTCGGGAATGGTCACTTGGAATTCAGATAGGATTTCGAGCAGATAAGCCTCAAATTCTTCATCTGCGCGGTCAATCTCGTCGATAAGCAGAACCGGGGCTTTGTCTTGGCGGATCGCCTTGAGCAAGGGGCGTTCAAGCAGGAATTCATCAGAGAAAATCCTTGCCTCAACAGTCTTGCCCGTCTCGCCATCCTCGGACGCGGCACGGATCGCCAACAGTTGGCGTTGGTAATTCCACTCATAGATCGCCTGCGCGGCGTCGAGCCCTTCGTAGCACTGCAACCGGATGAGCTGCGTCTCTTGTACCGCCGCGAGAACCCGCGCAACTTCGGTTTTGCCGACGCCAGCGGCCCCTTCCAACAGCAATGGGCGGCCCAAAGACAGCGACAGATGCAGCGCCATCGCAAGATCACCCGAGGCGATATATCCCTGATCGGCCATAGCCATTTGTAACGTCGTCCAAGTCATTGGTGTCCTCCCAGACGATGCGGGCCGCGCAGATCGCAGCCCGCATCAAACCTTTAGTCGTGCATGCCTAGATCGTTGGCTGTTTGCCAAATGCGCCAATGGTCGTGGGGCATATTGGTGTGACGGTTGCCAAACGGGCGGAACGCATCCTGCACCGCATTCGAGAAGCACGGAACGCCGCCCACATGCGGGCTTTCGCCGACACCTTTCGCGCCAATCGGATGGTGCGGGCTTGGGGTGACGGTGAAGTCGGTTTCGTAGTTGGGCACTTCCCACGCGGTTGGCAGGAAGAAGTCCATCAACGTCCCTGTCTTGACGTTACCCATGTCGTCATAGGCAATCTCTTGGCCCAAGGCGACGGCGAGGGCCTCTGTCAGGCCGCCGTGGATTTGGCCCTCAATCACCATCGGGTTGATCCGCGTGCCGCAGTCATCCAGCGCATAAAAGCGACGGATTTCTGGAACGCCCGTATCAACGTCAATGTCCATGACGCAGACATAGGCGCCAAACGGATAAGTCATGTTCGGCGGATCGTAGTAGCTGACCGCTTCAAGACCTGGCTCAAGTCCTGGAATGGCCTGATTGTAGGCAGCATAGGCGATTTCCTTCATCGTCTTGAACTGCTCAGGCGATCCTTTGACGACGAACCGGTCCACGTCGAATTCCACGTCGTTGTCGTGGACTTCCAGCAGATAGGCCGCGATCATCTGTGCCTTGGCGCGGATTTTACGCCCTGCCATTGCTGCCGCTGCACCCGCAACTGGGGTGGAGCGAGAGCCATATGTGCCCAGACCGTAAGGCGCGGTATCGGTGTCGCCTTCCTCAATCGTGATGCTTTCGGCGGACAGGCCGATTTCTGTCGCGAGGATTTGCGCGAAGGTGGTGGCGTGGCCTTGACCCTGTGAGATCGTGCCAAGCCGCGCCACAGCCGACCCTGTCGGGTGAATGCGGATTTCGCAGCTGTCAAACATGCCCATCCCAAGGATGTCACAATTTTTGACCGGTCCCGCGCCGACGATTTCAGTGAAGAACGACAGACCGATGCCCATAACCTTACGGGTTTTACCTGCCTTAAAATCCTCAACCCGTTGGGCCTGTTCAGCTCGCAGCCCTTTGTAGTCTACGGCCAACAACGCCTTGTCCCACGCGGTTTGATAATCGCCGGAGTCGTATTCCCAACCAAGTGCGGCGGTATACGGGAACTGTTCCTTCTTGATGAAATTAATCGAGCGCAGTTCTGCGGGGTCCATGTTTAGCTCAATTGCAAGGACTTCGATCATGCGTTCGATGAAATACACAGCCTCGGTGACGCGGAACGAACAGCGGTACGAAACGCCGCCCGGGGCCTTGTTGGTGTAGACACCATCGACACCAAGATAAGCGACGGGGATGTCATAAGACCCCGTACAGATGTTCATAAACCCCGCTGGAAATTTGGTCGGGTCAGCGCAGGCATCGAATGCGCCGTGGTCAGCGGTGACGTGGCAATGCAGGCCGGTGATCTTACCCTCTTTGGTGGCGCTGATCTTGCCCTTCATCCAGTAGTCACGCGCGAAGGCGGTGGACATCAGATTTTCCATCCGGTCTTCGACCCATTTCACAGGGACACCCGTGACAATGGAAGCGACGATGGAACAGACGTAGCCGGGATAGACGCCAACCTTGTTACCGAACCCACCGCCAATGTCTGGCGAGATGACGCGGATGTTGTGTTCTTCGATGCCGGACAACAGGGACGCAACCGTGCGCACGACGTGTGGTGCTTGGAAGGTGCCCCAAAGGGTCAGCTTGCCGTTAACCTTGTCCATCGACGCGACAGAACCGCAGGTTTCCAATGGGCACGGGTGCGTGCGGTGGTAATACATCTCTTCGGTGGCGACGACCTCTGCATTGTCGATCACCTGATTGGTGGCTTCTTCTTCGCCTGCTTCCCAAGTGAAAATATGATTGGGATGCTTACGAGGGCCGTGGGCACCGTTGGGGATTGATCCGTCTTCGGCGACCATATCTTCGCGCAGAACCACGTCCGATTGCAGGGATTTGAACGGATCAACGACGACCTCAAGTTCTTCGTAATCGACCTCGACCAGTTCAACCGCATCAGCGGCGATGTAACGGTCGGCGGCGACGACAAAGGCGACTTCCTGTCCTTGGAACAGGACTTTTCCGTCAGCCAGAACCATCTGCTTGTCGCCAGCTAGCGTGGGCATCCAGTGCAAACCAAGGGGCTCAAGGTCTTTAGCCGTCAGGACTGCCGTTACACCGGGCAGCGCCATGGCCGCGTCGATGTTGATCGATTTGATGCGCGCGTGCGCATAGGGCGAGCGTACAAAATCGCCGTGCAACATTCCGGGTAATTTGACGTCATCGACGTAGTTGCCCTTGCCTTGGGTGAAACGTGCGTCTTCGACCCGCTTGCGCGAGCAGCCCATACCAGAAAGGCCAGCGACCCGTTCTTCGCGTGTGATTTCGTCCTTCATTGTGCCGCCTCCTTGGCCGAATTAATTTCCGAGGCTGCCGACAGAACGGATTTCACAATGTTCTGGTAGCCCGTGCAGCGGCAAATGTTGCCTGCGATGCCAAAGCGGACATCTTCCTCGGTTGGGTTCGGATTTTCTTCGAGCAACTTGGCTGCGCGCGTGATCATTCCAGGCGTGCAAAAACCGCACTGAAGGCCGTGGTGCTCTTTGAAGTTCTCTTGCAGGACGTGCAGCGCATCGGGGCTGCCAAGCCCTTCGATCGTGGTGACCTCTGCGCCATTAGCTTGCGCCACAAAGACGGTGCAGGATTTTACGGATTTGCCGTTCATCGTCACGGTGCAGGCACCACAATGGGATGTTTCACAGCCAACGTGCGGGCCCGTGATGTTCAGTTTCTCGCGCAACGCGTAGATCAGCAGCTCGCGGGGTTCAGCAAGGAATTCGTGGTCCTCACCGTTGACGTTAAGTTTGACGTGCATCTTGTTTGACATGTTTTTTCTCCCTTACGCCCTTGACCAAGCGCGCGCGATGGCGCGGCCAAGAACGATGCCAGCGGCGTGGCGTTTGAATGCCACGGGGCCGCGGTTGTCTTCTGTTGGATCGATGTCACCCAGCATGGCGGTGACTGCGGCTTTCACGGCTGCCTCATCGCAATCCGTGCCGACCAAGGCTTGGCCTGCGCCTTCGGACCAGACCGGCGTATCGCTGAGGTTGGTCATCGCGATGGATGCCGCGGCAACTTTTCCGCCCTCTTTGGATATTTGCACGGCAGCAGCAGCCGTCGCGTAATCGCCAATTTTGCGCTTTTGCTTTTCATAGGCGAAGCCACCGACGGGTGCTGCAAAGCTCACTGCAGTCAGGACCTCTTCGTCCTCGCGGTCGGTCATATAGGCGGCCTCGTAGAAATCACGAGCGTCGACGGTGCGGTCCCCGTCAGGGCCCGTCAGGTGAAACTGAGCGTTGAGGCATTGCATCAGGCCAGGCATGTCGTTGCCAGGGTCGCCGTTTGCGACGTTGCCACCCACGGTACCCATATAACGAACCTGTGGGTCTGCAATTTGCAGGGCAGCCTCTTTCATGATGGGGGCAGCCTTTGCCATCTCTGCAGAATTAATGATCTCGTGCTGTGTCACCATCGCACCGATGGTGATGGTGCCGCCTGTAATTGCGATCCCGTTCAGACCTTCAATGGCTTGAAGGTCAATCAGATGTGGCACCTCGGCCATCCGCAGCTTCATCATCGGGATCAGGCTGTGCCCACCCGCGATCACGCGCGCATCATCTCCATGTTCTTGAAGCAGGGCGATTACGCCTGCCATGTCTGTCGGCCTGTAGTACTCGAACGCCGCTGGTATCATTGCTTCGCCTCCCGTTTCCGCAATTAAGTTCAGAACGGCAGACTGTACGCAGCGGTATGCAGGCGCTTGCGTTTATCAACGAAGTGATCGTGATTTTGCACGAAATGCGCCGCAGACTGCACGAAATGCGAAAGCCTAGAGACCCAATGCGTCGTGGACGTGCTTTAGATTCGAGCGGCTGACCGGAACAGACGGCAACGTGGCGTCGCCAAAGCTGCAAACACCGCTGTCTTTCAGCCGTTCGAAATGTTCGACCAACTTTGGATTCACCAAATAGCTACGGTGTGTTTTGATAAACCCAGCCCCTTCCAGCCGCGTCAACGCCTCGGTGATTGGCCAAGCACAGAAGTGCTGTTCTTTCAGGGTGTAGACGTTGGTGTAATGACCTTCCGCACGCACAAACGCGACCTGAGCGGGATCAATCAATTGCGTAACCCCATTGCGTTCGCAAGGAATGCGCAAAGTTATTGGTGCAGGTGCTGACGCCTGGTGCTCCTTGGAGGGACCTGCCGAAACGATAGACGGTTCCGGCGCTTGGGACGTGATGGGGTCAAGGAACGTTACTCCCACCCAGAGGAACGCCCCGAAAATGACAAAGCTTGATAAGATAACACCCATCGCGAGCGTTTCGTTACTCATGACTGGGCCGAATTCATTCAAAGTCGGAACAGCGACAAAATTCGTCCCAGCCATTGCAACAAAATGAACCGCGCTAACAGCGGCTCCAAAGCACAACGTTCCAAGTAAAATGCTGCGATTGGTCCGGTGGCCATAAGCAATCCAGAACGCGGCAATACAAAGCATGATTGCAGATGCGACAGCCAGAAGGACCCCGAAAGGGGTATAGACCGCGCGGCACAATTCCAGGCCGGCCATGCCTACATAATGCATCGCCACAATTCCAATCCCGACCAACGTGCCTGCCGTAGACAAGGTGACAGGAGTTCGTTCGCGAAAGTGCAATAACAGCAAAGCTGTCCCCACAATTAGAATAGCCAGCAAAGCAGATGCGAGTGTGATCGCCGCATCATAGTAAAAAAGGACGGGCATCTGAATGCCAAGCATTGCCACGAAATGCATCGACCAAATACCACCGCCCAAAGCGATAGCCGACATTGCTATCGACGCTTTACGGCGCAAAACGCTTTGCTTGGAAAGGTCCTTGGACAACGTCAAACCCGTGAAGCCCGCGATAAAGGCAACTACGATCGATGCAATAACAAGTGCAGTGTTATGACTAACGTCTAGAAATTCCATTTCGCCTGCATGCACCAAAATTTGTAAAAATCAAACCCATGAGTTGGCTTTCAACTCAATCTTGCGCCATCAACCAAGTGTGCAGATGCCGCCTACAGGCATTTTACTTTCGGTCTGAATACGCTTGTGGCCGGACAGGACACACCGGAAGGTCGACATAACTTTCGAGAACACCAGAGGCCCATATTGGCTTCGTTTTTTGATCTAAGTGCAAATATTGATCTGAGCAGGCGTTCTGGATTGTTCCGTTGCGCCGCTTGTCGGTAGTGCTGGGAAGCAGCCTCATGGATCTTGGTTTCAATAGCGCCAAACTTCAAGAAGCGGCCATTGGCGTAGACGCGGCGAAGTAGCGGTTTGTCCGCATCCTTCCCCTTCATCGCGACCGCGGCGAAAGTCCAATCTATGGTTACAGCAAGCAACAATCGTTTGAGTACGTAACCTAGAAATTTTGCTTCAATCGACATTGAGACCGCCAAAGTGGTAGGCGACTACATGATTAAGTACCAAGACATTGCTGATGACGACCCCGTTCTCAATCACCCACGCCTTCTGAAGTCGATGGAAAACGCCATTGTGGCGGGCGTGTCTGCAACTGGAAACCGATGGTATGGTCGACGTACCTCGTCGCCACTAAGGCTTTACTCAAGCTATTGGCATCAAAATTGAGCCCCCTGCCCTCCTTGCTTTGCGCAAGCGTCTTTGCATCATCTATTTTTGCGGCAGACCAGTGATCATTTGCAATCTCGATGACACAAAGCGAACAGATCAAGCTGGGGATCAGGGCATTTGAAACACAATCAATAATTGATCGTGCTCCAAAGCGCGCTCACCGGAAGGGCGAAGTTTCTGTCGCCAAAGGTGAGCTTTTCTTGGCCTAGATAAAACACGATCCCCGTGCATGTTTTATTGCGACCAGGCCCATCTTTTGAAAACCATTTGAGGTGTTTGAAATCATCTCCATTAACTGATGCTGATGCCTTGATCTCAACGCAGACCAAGTGGCTGCCACCGTCGATAAGAATATCAATTTCCCGCTGGTCTGCACTGCGCCAGTGATAGAGCCGGTAGTCAGCGTCCTGCATTGGGACGGCACGCTGGATCTCGTTCAGAACAAAGCTCTCTAGCAGGCCGCCAAGCGCCTGCGGGTTGTTGTCGATAGTGAAGGTATCTTGGGTGAAACGCCGAAGGGCACAGGCAATGCCAGTATCTGCAAAATGGTATTTCGGGTTCTTGATCTCCCGCCTGCCCTCGCCTGATGTCCAGGCACCCAGCTTGGTCAGCATTGACAACCTTAGCAGGATATCAAGGTATTGATCGACGGTAACCCGTTGCAGTTTCGTCAGTTTAGAAAGCTCGGACGTGTTGATTTCCTGCGCGGAGCGTGCCGCCATCTGATCTATCAGGATACGCAACGCATCCGGTTTTCGAACCGGCATGATATCAGCGACATCGCGCTCCACCACTGCGTCGATGTAATCCCGATATTGCCGCTGGCGGGATCTGATCGGTAGCTCTCTCACCTCTGGAAAACCACCTTCCAGAATGAAATCTATGTAGTCATGTCGACTGACCTGTTCTGGACCACCCACCTGCCCTAGTTTCGGTTCGTTTTGCATCGCCCAATCCATGATCCGATTGACGGGTGCCTTTTTGACTTCCGCGACGGATAGGGGCCAGAGCTTAAGTGTTCGCATTCTACCCGCGAGCGAGTCAGCCACATCAGTGGTTGTGAATACGTTGGAGGAGCCGGTAAGTACAAATTGCCCCTTACGCCGATTGGTATCGACGACCCTCTTGATCGCGAGAGCTAGTTTTTTGGATCGCTGGGCCTCATCAATGATAAGCGGCTCGCTGTTCAAATTTTCCGTTAAGCTGGTAAGCTGCCCCTCCGGGTCCGCTTCAATGGCCGCCAAGACAGCTGCGTCATCCAATGTGATGAAACGGCCATTGCCAAACAAGTCTCGTACAAGTGTTGTCTTGCCAACTTGCCTTGGACCAATGAGGTTGACCACACGTGCTGATGCAAGTGCATCTTCAAGCTCTGGGATGAGGTGCCTTGGCAGATATTCTTCTGTATCAGTCATGGACCTTTTGTCTCTCCCTCGCCTGATGAAGCCCAAACCGAAAAAGAGGTCCGCTTCCTTGTTACAGAATGCATATTAGAGGCCCCACCATTTGTCTATTAGATGTCTCACCATTTGTTCATTAGTGCATCTACAGTTTGCCTAGTACACAGGTTTTCTGGGAATTTCGTAAAGTTCACATTCACTCGCTCTCTGGGCTTTGCCAGGTCACGTGAGCTGTATATCTCGAACATCACCAAGAATTTCCTAGTGGTAAAATATGGAAGGGCGCTGATTGTAGGGCGTGGCGAAATGCGCGCGGTCCACTGATGCTCCTGTGATGCCATAACTGGTTGACGCCCTTCCCCGAGATTTACAATTGCTTGCCCTCGACAAGGCGCTTCAAAGAGTGCGAACTGGTCGTTCTCCCGGCTTTCTGAGCGACGCCGTTACGGATTATCTCGCGGCCGCATTCGGGTGCGCAGCATTGAAATCCAGGATAGCCTGGTCTGTGAGGACCATGAAACGAAAGTCTGAGAAAGCGAAACGATTAAGGCATTGAAATCGTACATCTATTACTGAGAACAGTTAAATCGTTCCAGCAGAAATGAAACGCAAATTGCTCGCATTGCGAAGGTAATAGTACAAAATACCAGAACGCAATCATGCTATCAGTCCTATTTTGACCTCGGTTTCTTCAGAAGCGTACGCCAATCAAGGCTCTTATTCGCAAGGTCCTGACACAATTTAAAGGCGTAACCACGGTGATTGCTGATCGTCTCTGTGCGTTCCAAGAGATATCCTAAGATCATGAAACTGAGCGCTGGACCAAAATCCTTTATCGAGAACCAAGTGTTCCCGAGGTTGAGATATCCGGCAAGATCATCCATTAAACGACGGCAGTCTTCTTG
>TARA_R110002049_G_C9176006_1_pt1 | contig 15295 bp, 17 predicted proteins | sample TARA_R110002049 | Tara Oceans TARA_R110002049 (sample SAMEA4396941) | marine metagenome | biome: Polar Biome; feature: [SRF] surface water layer (ENVO:00010504); material: water (ENVO:00002006), including particulate matter (ENVO:01000060) such as... | depth 5 m | reverse complement strand
TGGCGATTTATGTTACTTTAGAGGGGAAAATCCCTAGAACCCCAATTTACTACATATTCATCGTTACCATACCACCGTCTGAAATCTCCACCTTTCTGGTATGGGAACCATTTACATAGAGTTTCTATAGCTGATGCTCTATCTGTAGAAGTGAATGATATTTTATTAAACGAAAGTTCATACCAAAATCTTAAAAACTTATTATTGTCAGCTGTAGCCATGCCTAGGCGGGTATATGAGACATCACCTACTTTTTTATTTAGAAATGCATTTCTAGTATCCTTAGATAACCAGTAAGCCACTGGTGAACCAGGTATAAGCTTATACTCACTTAAAGAGCTATAACCAGTCTTTTCATTGATAGTAGGGAACTCTATAGGAACACCATTAGCATCATTTTCAAAATACCTAATACAGTAGCAATTTGCTTTGAAGTTATGATTGGGTACATTCTGAAAAATAGTTGCAGAAGTACCAAAATTGATTCCCATACTCGTACCTCCCTTTCCTATGTATGGCATATGAACCAGTGTTTTTATATGAGAACCTGAAAAAACATTGTTTCTAAAGTTTTCAAAACGAGAAAGAGACATCCAAGTTTCCATAGTCACTAATGCCGCATACCCCATTTTATCTATTAAAGCGAGGCTTCTTTCTATGAACATGGAATATGTATCAAATCTAGAGTCAATATAATTTTCTTTAGCCCAAGTTGCTAATCTTGGGTTCATTCCATTACCTCCAAGATAAGGAGGATTCGCTATCACAGCATGATATTGCGAGCTTAAATATTTAACTTGTTTTAAAACCTTCAAAACAGATTTATGGGTATCAGCCAAGAATAAATCAATTTGGGAGTTTTTTTCTTCAATAACAGTTAAAACATCAGCCACATTATGTAAAGTCGGTTGTATTAACGAGCCAAAATTATCAGCTTCTTCAAACTCCTTCAGTGTATTTCTTAAATCCTGCGTAAATAAATCACGGCCAATAAAGTCCATGTATTCTTCAAGTTCATTTTCTTCGATCTTTACATTTTCTAATCGACAAACATTAGGTTTTATAGGATTACGGAAAAAACGACGACGATTATTACCATCATCATTTGGATTGCCTTTAAGCGCTTTCATGCTTAATGCAAAAGCAGCAAGCTCAGAAGCTCGCTCATCGATTTCTATACCATATAAGTTCTTCGTTATTATTAACTCTGGAATGTCAATTGGATCATAGTTAGCATCGAGATATATCGCATAAAGTAAGTCATAAGCATAGGTGAGCATGTGGCCTGAGCCACAAGCAGGATCACATATTTTTAACTCTTCGGGACTAGAAATTATAAGAAAGTCAGCCTCCTCCTCAACAGGTTTAATGTAATATTCCATTTGCTCAATAACTTTGGAATTGGGATTATTGAGCATCCACAGACGGCCTAGAGAGTTTTCAACTAAGTACTTAACAATCCAGTGAGGGGTAAACAACTGTGTAGCAGCAGGAATATTTTCAGGTGTAATCTTTTTATTTTTCTTTAAGTCTTCAAATACTAGGTCTTTTTTTTCTGATATATAAAACTGATATAACCAGCCAATAGATTCAACCGATTTACAATTTTCAGGTGTCATTGCTTCACGAGTGTAAGCAAGAATAGAATTACCTGACAATAAATCATCAGGCATAAGTAATTCAGTGTAATCTTCAATGCGTTGAAACAAGAATGGCATTAGACGATGGTAATCATTGCATACAGCGACAATCATTAATCGATAGGCTTCAGACTGTCCATCTCGGCTTGGCACAGAACCACTTAAAAGCCCTTGAATTTTTTCTCGTGCTTTATCATTAAAAACAGTTTCGTCTAAATGACCCGCTTTTGCTTCTGCCAACATTTCTGGCTGAAATTGTCCTGAAATAGGCGACAACACCATAATACGGTTGTATTGATTTACATCCATAAATCTAAGCGCACAAAAACGGTTAAACCATGTGTAAGCCACTTGTTCGATAAGTTGTTCTTCAGCTTCTTTTTTATTTGAATACTGGTTTAGTTTTTGTTCTAAGTCTTTAACTGCCTTAGGATGCTCACGACGAGCAGCACTTTCATCAGCTAATACTAATTTTAATTTACTTTGCACTTGCTCCATTAGATTACGACGAGCAAATTGAGCGAATTTCTTTAATCTTGATGTATCCATAATTATTCTCGTTTTTATACAGCTATTCGTCTAACAGGCCATTTAGGGAAACTTGCATTCCATGAGTCTATATTAAATACCTGAACATTATTCACCACTTGTCTTTGCCATCTAGGTATATCGTGATTCATGGGGGGTAACTTAGCTGTAATTTCATCTGTTAAGTTCCCTAGTAATTCTTCTTCTAAAGTTACTAGGTTTATATAATGAATGGGCTTACTAGTTTTGTTCTCTGCCCACCTATAGATAAAACTATCCATATATTTAGATGCAAAAGTAGAACTTAAAATACCTTCATCCACTTCTTTTAAAAACTCACTTTTCTGCTTTTCCCTTGCATTCGGGTTATCGGGGTCTTTAACCTCAACAAACAAAATGGCGTTATCTAATTCAACAACGAAGTCAACTCGATGCATTGCACCTATACCATGATAGTTGGGTAGGCTTTTGTCTTTCATTTCATCAAAAACGATTGCTTCAATAGCATCAGTAAAATTAAACTCTAAATCCCTTTCCATTAAAATCACTGACCTAAACCTCCCATTTTAAGTTTTACCTGTGCTTTAGTAAGGTCACTGAAAGTATCTGATATTGCATTTACTGCTAATGACTTAAAGTTTTCAGCATGATCTAGTTGAATTTTTTTAGATTGTTTATCTTTATACAAAGCGTGATATCTAATTTGATCTCCTTTAGCTTTATCAGAAAGAAGGTCAAACCATTTAAGGAAAACATAGTCATGGGTTGCTATAACTATCTGCAAACCATTCCTTGATAGTTCTAATAATATTTTTACTAACATTTCCATTAACTTAGGGTTTAGGTTGGATTCAGGTTCATCCCAAAATAGAGTCCCTGAAATACCCGGTTGAATAGTTCCTGTTTCTAATAAACGAGCTAGCATTCCTGCTTTTCTAAAGCCTTCTGCAACTACATTGGCAGAGTATTCATTGTTTTCCGATTTGAAGGTGACTTTTCCTCCTCCATAAAAAACGAATTGACCACCAACGACTGAATTAATTTCATTTATTGCCCATTTTGATTTTTCTTGAAGTTGCTCTGCTTTTATTTCAGGTAAATCAAGAGATATGCAAATATCTTGATAGGTTTGATCAAATGACAGGCCAAAACGCTGATAAAGGCTTGTAAATCCTTTCATAAAAGAAAGTACTTCTTTGGTTGGTATATATACAGGGGCCGCTTCTGCTTTATCCAGATTTCCCGTACCAGTGATAGCTAAGTTTTGAGAATTATTAAAAAAGCTAAGTGCTAATTCTTTCTCATCAGCAAACTTTACTGTGATTTTTCCATTACTATCAGCGCCATTTCTGTGCAACTTACCAAGCTTGTCATCTAATGGTTTAAATAAATTGATCAACCTTTCAGTTAATTTTGATTTAACTATTTCGGGATCTAATGATGAAGCACCTATTTGCTCTGCTGAGCTACATGCTGCATATCCAGCCTTTAATAATTGAGTTTTACCGGTGCCATTTTCACCGATAATTATGTTAATACCGGGACAAAAATCTGCATTAATGCTATGAAATAAAGTAAAGTTCTCTAGTGAAATAGTATCTATCATAACTGTATGTGCTTCCCTTCTTTAATAGCTGCTAGTAATGCCTTTTTATATTCTTCTACATAGCCTTCTACATCACTTTCACTAGCAAGCCATGGTTTAGCGTAATCAACACGTATTTGTTTTGCGGATACACTTTTAATTTGTGGTTTGCTTTTTGGTAACGCTGGCTCTTGAACGGCAGGAGTAGACTCAACTGTCTCGCCACCTGGAAATATACCTGGTTGAGGCTCTGGTGACGGTTGTGTTGGTTTAGGCGCAGGAGTTGGTTCAGGAACAGGTTGAGACTATGTCATTAGCTTTTGCACTTGAGCCGAATAAATATGATCTTCGAATCGTCTCGCATCATCACGTAACATCGCAATCAATGTTTGTTGCTTCAATTTATCAATGGCACGAGTAAACTCGGTAAGCAGTTGTTCCTGTTTATCTTGTTCTAACGACTTGTATTCATCAAAACCTATTAACTTATCTTGTAAATGCTCAATTATTTCAACGGCTTTTGTGCGTTCTAAAACAACTTGCTCGGTAATTTTCTTTTCTAGTGCATCAGTCTCTGATTTAAGTTGCTGTATAGCACTGCCTTTAAAAATAGTTGGGCTAACTAAAGCATCTTTAATTTGTTGATACTCAGTTCCTTCTACATAATCAATATTTGCTTTTTGCTCTGTTACTACTTGTTTAGCTTTATCAAAGGTAGATTTTTGCGGACCTTTCATAAATTTAACAATAGGATCTATGGTTTTTTCTTTATAGTCGAACCATATATCTTCGTTTTGGGTAAGTTCGGTCATAAACCATGTATAAGGTTTATTTTTGAATTCTTGAAGTTTAGTTACAATATCCGTTAATACTCGCAAAAATGGATACTGTTCTGATTGTGACTGTAACTTATCAAGCTCAGTAGCCTGCTCTGCAAAGGATTCTTGTAGTTCTTTAGCAATTGCTTTCGCTTCTGTCGCATGAGCAACTTTCTCAAAATAGTCACTATAAAACTCTTTTACACCACGAATTTGTGAAGGTGTAAATTCCACTTGTGGATCAAGTATCAAGTTACCATGTGTAGCCATGTTTCTTAATGCACGAACCAGATCTTTATCATCAAGCAAGTTAGTGGATTCACGAACTTCAATCTTACCGCCTGCACATAAGGATGCGAGGTTACAAAGTATGGCTGCATAGGACCAGCCATTCGGTTTACTTTCAAACTTTTCAAGTAACGATTTAACCGTGGTACGGATTCCACCGCGACTATTACTTTGAATGAATGAAAACATCTCCTGCTGAGCTTCAGGAAGTTGGGTGTCATTACCTAGCAAGCCTTGCCCAGCTTTTTTAATAATATCGGCAATGTCATTTTCACTGTAAGTTATATCTCGCAGCATTTTTAGGTTTGGATAAGTGTGTTTTATTAGCTCACCAAACGCTTTAACCATTTTGCTCTGGCCATCTTCGCCACTTAATTCTATTTCAGCCCCCGCTACAAAGTATTTTGCCGTACCAACGAGTTTAGATGTTAGTGCTTTAAGCTGGTTTAAACGCTCAACGTTTTGAATGCCTTTTTCAGTGAGAATGCGTTTTATACTTTCTTGTTGTGTTGCTTTGGTTTCGTGAGCAACATATTTTTCGGTTCGTTTGTAGAGAAGTAAATCGGTTACTAGTCGGGCACTTTCTGGCAGGACTATACGCAACTCGTCATTAAATAACGTATCTGATTTATGTTTTTCAAATGCATCACGATGGTCATGAAATGAGGTGATAACATTAATCGCCAATTCATTTTCACGGCCCGATATTTTATCGTCTAATTTACGACTAAACGGATAATCTTGATTGTTTTCTACCCAACGAATTTTCCTATTTTTAAGTACACCGTCATAAATCAACTTTTCAAGTTCAGCAGCGATAACATCTGAGTCAATCTCTACATTTTTGATCTCTTTTTCGATGTCTTGTTCTTCATCTGTTAAGTACTCAAACAAGTCACCATTACGTTGAATGTAAGTTTCTTTTTCGAGTAGGTTTAGTGCTTCTTCTACTTTTAGTTTTAATGACGGAATATCACGGGTAAAACTGTCATGCATTAGTACGCATAAGTTTCTTACTGTGGGTTTAAATTCTTTCACGTACTTAACTAAGAACAGTGCCTTTAACACGGCAAGATCATTATAAATGGAACTTTTTACTTTAGTCGCGATCAGATCTCAATATAATACATTGAGGTAATTAACATGAGCGCGACTTTCTTGACCCACTTTGATTCAGTTTCTGATCCACGCATAGAGCGTTGTAAAAAACATAACCTGATGGATATCTTATTACTTGCGATAAGTGCCGTTATGTCTGGCTCTGAGGGCTGGGAAGATATTGAAAACTTTGGACATATAAAGCTTGATTGGTTGCGTAAATATGGTTCTTTTGAGGCGGGTATTCCGCGCCATGACACCATCGCTCGTGTAATTTGTAGATTAAAAAGTGATGAAATTGAGAAAGCATTTCAGTCTTGGATATATTCACTTGTCAAAAAAACTGGTTGCGATGTCATTGCTGTTGACGGTAAAACGGCACGACGTTCTTTTTCCACCAAAGATAGAAAAAGTGCTCTGCATACCGTTAGCGCTTGGAGTTGTCAGCATCAGCTGGTTTTAGGACAGGTGGCTGTAGGTAATAAAACCAATGAAATCACAGCAATCCCCGAGCTGCTAACGATGTTAGATATTGAAAATAGTATTATTACACTCGATGCCATGGGCTGCCAAAGTGAAATAGCCCAACAAATTATCAAACAAAAAGCTGATTATATTCTAGCGCTTAAGGGAAACCATTCAGGCATGCAGGCTGAGCTTGAGGCGTGGTGGCATAAAATGGAGCGAGAAGGTTTATCTGATGAAGTATTCTCCAAATACGGTGATGTCAGCTCAGGGCATGGGAGAATAGAAACAAGAACTTGCCAGCAATTATTGATTGATAAAGCCTGGTTAGATAAAAAATATCAGTGGAACGGTTTGAAAAGCATCATCAAAGTGACATCAGAGGTTATTGAAAAAAGTACAGGTAAAGAGACAAGGGAAACACGCTGGTATATTACCTCATTAAGCTTAAACGCCAAGCAAGCTCTAGATTCTGTACGAAGCCATTGGCAGGTAGAAAGTATGCACTGGGTACTTGATATGACGTTTAGAGAAGATGAATCAAGAATACGTAAAGCTCAAGGTCCGTTGGTATTCAACGTCATGAGAAAGATAGCTATGGCATTGTTCAAGCAAGATGATACAAAACGAGCCAGTATGGCTGCCAAAAAGAAAATGGCAGGGTTAGACGATGATTATCGCTCAACCCTGTTAGAGTCTGGGATTAAAATGCGCTAGCCGTGGTGCCTTTAACAGTCGTATTGCAAACTTGTTGTCTAATTGAAGTTCCGCTTTTAAAATTGACTGTTGGTTTGCTGTTTTAAGTGCAGTGCGAATACCTTCAAACATTAAATCAAACGTCGCTAGGTCACCAAGGTTGTGATCTTTTATGGCGATAGCAACTTCTTGGAAAACACCTAACATTGAACGCTCACCAACCGAACTATGCTTACCTTCAAACGCACTGTGAGTTGAGAGGTTTTGGATGGCCGATTGGAAAAGCCCGAATTGATACGGAATAAAAGGGTAGCTTTGTAAAAAGTGTTCTTTGTCTTTAAAGTTACGGTATGACTGTGAGCCATCGGCAAAATCAAACAAGGTTTTAAAGTTGTTTTCTTGCTGATGATATAAATCTGTTAACTGTGGAATGAATTCGTCTTTTTTCTCAAGCAAACGTTTTTGAATGACTTCTGCAACGTCTTGGCTGGTAAGCTTCATTCGGTTTTTAAAGCGAGCTTGAATTTTTGTAAAATCGTTTTCACTACTTTGATCAGCTTCACCTATAACTTTAGACATATCTTCTTGTGCTGTAACAATCACCCAAGCTTGCCCTTTACACTTAGAAGCTAAACTTTCAGCGACTGTTTGAAGATTCGTCATCAGCTTAATGTTGCCAGCAATATATTGCCCAACTTCATCCACGAAGAAGTTTAATCTAAACCCCTCTTCTTGCTTTTCAATATAACTTTGTACTTGCTCGGCGAAGTCTTCAATTGAAAGTCTATAATCTTCACGGTATTTATCTAGAATACTGGTAACAGACTGACCTGATACTTGGTTATAAGCTTTATCAACATCAGCGGCCATGCGTTTTGCTCTTGCACGACCTTTTATCCAGCTCATACTGCTGATAGATTCAAATGTATTGGTAAAGTTGTCTAGCAAGCCATCGTCTTTCAGTTCTCTCTCAAATTGTGCTATGTAAGCTTGTTTACCATAAAAACCACAATGCTCGTCGAACACTTTAACGAAAACAGCAACCAAGGCATCAAGTTCAGTTTTACTGATAACATCAGCTTTTTGATCGATATTAAAGAGGATACTTTGTGAAGGAATAGCAACAGCACGTTTAAGATCATTTGCAAAGATGCCACCTTCATTTAGTGGACGCTTCTCTAAGAAAATATCTAAGGGGCTTATATCCTCTATAGGTGTATTTTCTAAAAGTAAGGCGAGCATTTTTAATAAATGAGATTTACCTGAACCAAAGAAACCAGATACCCATACACCGTTAGCACCAGCGTAATTTAGGTATGCATCCAAAAAGATATCGAGTCGTTTAGCTATTTCATCTGTAATAACGTATTCATCTAATTCAAGATATAAAGCAACATCGTCATCCGCTTTAATGACACCTTCAATTGGTCTGTCTACTTCCTTTGCAAATAATTGAGATAATTTCATGATATGCAGCTAATTCCTATTTTTAACTTGTTATACGGCGCGATCTAAAATGTTAAATGCTCGGTAATATTTATCGTCTTCTAAAGTTCCAAATAAAACTAACGAAGTCCCTTTTTCAACTGAGTGCTTATATTGGCCTGGGTAAAACATTAGTGTGGGTTTTTCTTTGGCTTTAATTTGTAAGTTTTCAAGAAGGTTACTTGATCTAATATACGGATAAACCTCGCCAACCCCAGTAATGATTAAAATATCAAAAGTGTTCTCCGACATTTTTTGAACTATAGCCGGAATAAGAACCGTTTTAGTATCAATAATGCCTTGAATTTCTTCTTTAAATTCTTGTTTAGACATTGTGGCTTCATTTTCTAGCAGCCATTCCCAATCATCTTCTTCTTTACATAATTCTATTACCAAGTCATATAAGTTAATTTCTAAGGCTTTGACTTGTGCATCTATTAGATAATTTTTTATTTGCTTAACCAGTACGTTTATATCATTTTGTAACCTTGGCTCAAATGGACATATATGAAATGGAATATCACCATTTAGCCCTTCCATATTTTTAAAGGGATCACTTGCAAGCACATCTGTTAAATGTGAGTAAGCATGGCGGAAATTAACTTTGGTTAAAACACTATTAAATTTACCGGCCATTTTAACGATACTCTCCTGGAAATATTCCTAAATCATCAACATTGGTTTTCTGTATTAACTCTCGAAGTTTTGGAGACAAATATTGATGAAGAATCTCTTTGTCTTCATTCACTAATCCACATTCAACTAACATTTTAAACATAATTTGCTGGGCTTTATATCTTGACTGTTGAGTAATACTATCCAAGTTACTATGCCATTCAGCTTTTGCATTTAAAAAAGCAATATAATCTTCAGTGAATAATTGGAATCGGCTTTTATCGAAGTATTCTGATAAAACCTCAACTGCGAATTGATACGTGAATAAATATTGACGACAAATAGCTAACCAAACTAAATGCTTAACATCAGTGTCAGATTCTGTCATTAATGACATTTCATCATCTGTTAGATTTTTTAGGCGTTTAGATACTTCACCATATATTGTTTTTAGCGTACTTGCTGTTCTAGCTTGTAATAGATTGTTGCTCAGCACTTCATCACGAACCTGAGTCCAATCCTTAAATTTATTGTACTCTTCAGCAATGATTAAACTCTCGTGAATCATGGCAGGTCTCAAAGTCAGTGATAGCTTCTTTTTATTATCGTTATTCATTAGAGCCTTTAATTCTTTCAAACAAATCCTGCACTTCACAATCAAACAAGTCACATAACTTATCCATTGCTTCTAGATCTACACGTTGTGCAGTTTCTTTATATAAAAGCGTGATGGTATTTCTATTCAACCCCGTTTCGCGAGCAACATCCATTACCTTCATTTTATGTTCGCCCATTAATCGAGCAAGATGACATTTGATCACTTTAAAACACCTTAAATCAATTTTTGCCACCTTAAATGACAAAAAGCCTTGTTAAATTCATTTTAACTGTTATTATGTTATCTAGAATGACATTTATTCTTATTGAACGTCATTTATTGTCTTAGACTAACACTTGAAAAAGGAAATCGCTATGAATAATGAAACATATTTGACTACAGAAGAGTTGTCACGGGTTATTAAATACGATGTTAGAACCATTCGTGAACGTTTAAAGGATTCTGTATTGCTTGAAGGGATTCACTACATCCGTCCTTTTGGAGGGCGAAAAATTCTTTATCTATGGGAGCAAATCAAGAAAGACATGACGAAAGATTCTGCTTTATCGTTATCAATTCCTATGGCTAATGGAGGTATTGCACATGGCTCACATTAGGGTTCGAAAAGAAACAAACCGCTTATATTTTGATTTTAATTATCAAGGGATACGTTGCCGAGAACAAACTGCTTTAGAGAACACTCCGGCAAATGTCAGAAAGTTAAAAAAAATGTTAGATCGGATCACTGCTGAAATTTTGCTAGGACAATTTGATTATAGCCAGCACTTTCCTAATAGTAAGATGTTAGAGAAGCTTCATAAGAAAGAAGTAAGGTTACAACAACATCTAAATGGCACACCAACATTTGAAGACTTTGCAAATATTTGGTTCGATGAAGTGTCTGTAGCTTGGCGGAAAAGTTATGAGATATCGATTAATTTTATAATACAACGCAGGCTTATCCCATACTTTGGAGATAAAGATGTCGGCCAAATCAAAAAAGCTGATTTAATGCTATTTCGCACCCAACTGACCAAAGTAACGTGCGAAAAAGGTAATAACTTCTCAGCAGATTACATTAATAGACACATGAAAGTGTTACGAATGATATTAACTGAAGCGGCCGACAGATATGATTTTACCTCACCATACCGCAATATAAAACCGTTAAAAAAAGATAAAAAAGACATTGAACCTTTTTCTTTGGAGGAAGTAACTTTGATCATATCAACAGTACGCAAAGATTTTAAAAATTATTATGTTGTTCGATTTTTTACCGGTATGCGTTCTGGTGAGATTCATGGTTTAAAGTGGCGATATGTAGACTTTGAGCGTCGAGTCATTTTAATTCGTGAATGCTGGTTAAAAGGAGAGTTATCTTATACAAAAACTGATGGTAGCCAACGTGAAATACAAATGTCGCAACCTGTTTTTAATGCATTAAAATCACAATACGAAATAACAAAAAGTAGTGAATTTGTTTTTACTACTAATATAGGTACACCGCTTGGTGACAATGTAACTAAACGAGTATGGCACCCATTGCTAAGACACCTAGGTTTACGAGCGAGAAGCCCTTATCAAACAAGGCATACTGCTGCAACATTATGGCTTGCTAGTGGTGAAAACCCCGAATGGATTGCCCGACAAATGGGACATGCTAACACCGAAATGCTTTTTCGGGTGTATTCTCGTTATGTACCTAATTTGACCAGAAATGATGGTAGTGCTTTTGAAAACTTAATTAATTCAAAAGGTGATTTCTGATGGATATAATTAATGAGCATTTTAAAATCAAAGAATATAACCATCAGCTATCAGCATTTAACAAAGAAGTTATACTTTTACAGTGCAACTTAAACCAGCTGAAATCTAAATTAATAAACGAATCTAGGTTACTAGCATCATCATTATGCTTGTTATTGCACATAAATGAAGATGATTATGGTGTTGCACACTTACTGAGCGCCAAATCTATGAATAATCAGCAAGCTATTAGTCAATGGGCTTTAGCTAAGCTGGTTGAGGCGGGATTTCCTTATGAATCCTGTCCTATTAAAAGTTTAGCTACATCTTTAGAATTAAAGCTTAATCATTTATTACTTAATTAGGTATAAATGGGTAGGTACTACAGCTAATATAAGCTGTAGTACCTAAGCTTTAAGCTAGAAAATAACATGTGGCTGTATCACTCAATTTAATTTCGTACAGCCATCCAATTCCATGTAGGACGATTTTCATTCTTATCTGGGAAATTAGATCAAATTATGTACCGCCACTAAAATCAAATAGAATTTTTCACTTCATAAGAAATAACATTATCCGAAATCGAAGACGTCAATGATGGCGACAGTTAAGAGCCTTGAGTTCAGTCTGAATGACTACTATCCTCAACAAGGTAATTAAATTCCTTTTCAAAGACCAAAAGAATGACTATACTGTAATTTTGTACAGTATAGTCATTCTTGGTTATGAAGGTAATCCCCGTATACATTGAAGCAGGTATAACAGGTTTTGAATCGCCTGCTGCTGAATACAAAGAGCTAAGACTCTCATTAGAAGAATTACTTCTTCAGCATCCTAACGCCACATTTTTTGGTTTGGCTAATGGCCGTTCAATGGAAGGTCGAGGTATTTTTGATGGCGACGTACTTGTTGTTGATAGAGCTGAAAAAGTCACTAACAATGCAGTTATTGTTGCAAATTTCAATGGCTGTTTTGTATGTAAAATTATAGATACGAAGAATGCCTTGTTACTTTCGGCTTCAGGTGAGCACGCACCAATGCCAATAACAGATGCTGATAGCTTTCAAATTGAAGGTGTCGTCAATGTGTCATTTAGACTACATAAAAAAATCCCCTCGTTATTGTCATGTTTAGTTTAATCGACGCTGTTTCTTTTTATGCACGTGCTGAGAAGGTATTTGACCCTGCAATACGTGACAAACCCGTGGTTGTACTGACGAACAACGATGGCTGTATCTGTGCTGTTTGCCCATTAGCGCGTGAACTTGGTATCCCCAAATTTGTGCCTTATTTTAAAGTTAAGTCATTTTTAGCAAAACATAACGTAATAGTACGCTCATCTAATTATGAATTGTATGCTGATTTAAGTGAAAGAATGATGAATGTGATAGCTCGTTACTCTGATAGGCATTACATTTATTCTATTGATGAATCATTTCTCCATTTTAGGAAGTTCACTTGTATTGATGATTGGCATGCTTACGGTCATGTTATAAGAAAAGCTGTTTGGCGTGAAACACGACTGCCAGTAGGGGTTGGTTTTGGCTCCACTTTAACACTAGCAAAAGCAGCTAATCACGCTTCAAAAAAAATACCTGGCTTTGACGGCGTTGCTGTTATCAACGATGACATTGCACGTAAAGAAATTCTCTCTCGTATGTCGCTAACCGATGTGTGGGGTATTGGCGCTAAGTTAGGTAAAAAATTAAGTATTCTCGGTCTTAAAAATGGTTGGGATTTAGCAACACAATCACCTAAAGCAATGAAGAGTCAATTCGGTGTTACCGTTGAGAGAACAGTGAATGAACTTAATAATATTCCGTGTCTTAATTGGGATGAAATAGGACAAGACAAACAAGAAATATTTTCAACCCGCAGTTTTGGACAGCGCGTTACCGATGGTCATGCACTCAGAGCAGCATTATCGAGCCACGCAAGTACTGTAGCAAAGAAATTAAGGAAACAAGGCTCATTAGTTAAACGATTAGTGGTTTTTGTCTCTAGCTCGCCTCATGACGAGCAATACTATAAACGGTCAATGATTTACGAATTTCCTGTCGCTACCGATAATACTTTAAAAATTGTAGAAGCTGTATCACACGTTTTTGAAGCCATCTTTGCACCTGGTATTATGTTCTACCGCTGCGGAGTTGGCGCTGTAGAGTTAGATAATAGCCACTTTCAGCAACAAGATTTGTTTAATCCTAGTATTAACAACTTTCAATTAATGCAATGCTATGATGGGATTAACCATCGCTATGGCAGTGGTGTTATTGAAGTTGCAGCAGCCGAAAAAAGTAAAAAATGGGCAATGAGGCGTAGCTTCTTATCACCGAGCTATACTAGTAAATGGTCAGAAATACCTAAGATAATATGTTGAGGTTTATATGTGTGGACGATTTAGTGTAAATAAATCATTAACTCCTGTGGTGAGTGAGTTATTTAATATGGACTTTTCAGTAGAAACAAATACTAATACGAGTCCAAGTCAATCGATAGTAACTATTATTGGTAACACCTCAAACTATAAGCAGGTTAATGCCTTTTGGGGGATAAAGCCTGAATGGTCTAAAAAACTTATTATCAATGCTCAGGCAGAAACGGTGGCCACTAAGCCAACATTTAAAACTGCATTTCAAACTCAGCGCTGTTTAGTACCCTGCAATGGATAGTTTGAATGGAAAGATGAAGGCGGAAAAAAGTAAAGTACTTTTTTAAGCATGCCAATAAAATGCCTTTATACATGGCAGGTATTTTATTTCAGCATGAACAAACAGAGTTGGTGACTTTAACAACGCAACCAAATAATACCTGTGCCCAGTATCATAAACGCATGCCGGCTTTAATTTTAGCAAGAGATAAAGATGACTGGTTTAATGCCCCACCACAAGAGCTACCATCATTGTTAAAGCACATAGAAGATAGGGTAGTAAAAGTAATGCGTTCAGATAAATGGAATATAGATAATGAAAAAATTTAAAAAAGTAACGATTGAAGAAATAGCTTCAATCACCTGTGATAGGTGTGGTCTAGAAGCAGAATCGGATGATTATGCTTTTCATGAATTTATCAGTATTAATCATCAATGTGGCTATGGCTCGATACATAGGGATGGCAACCAACTAAACATTGATTTATGCCAACAGTGCTTTGCTGATATTTGTGGCGATACATTAGTCATCACTAACTCTACAAATGAAAAATAAAATAATGGAACACTTAAATTTAGCAATATCCTTGAAGCCATTACACAATCAAATTACTAACCAAGAAGAGTTAGCAATAACACTAAAATGTGCCGAGTAATTATGAGATGCTAAAAAAGGATGGTCAGCCTTATTCTAAATTAGAGCCTGAAACAAATATTGTAACAGGCTCTTTTTATATTTTAAGCAGCTCTTTGAGTTAACCTTTTGCTAAGCAAGCCTGAAACTATAAACAGGATTATCCATCCCATCGAACCACCACTTTTGTCTTCTTTAGGTTCTAATTTTGGAGACACAGGATCTGGCAAATTATTGATAGTTAGTAAGATATTATCACTGTCGGATTCAAAACCATCATTAACAGTAATCATAAACTCTAATATCTCATCGCTTGTGATTGCTGGAGCTGTAAATGTTAGTGATGAACTAGTGTCCGTATTTAATGTTACAGCTGGCCCTGAAACCTGTACCCATTGATATGATTGCGTATTAACATGAAGAAGATCGCCCAATAACACCCATGGAGA
>TARA_R110002049_G_scaffold1177_1_pt1 | contig 15301 bp, 14 predicted proteins | sample TARA_R110002049 | Tara Oceans TARA_R110002049 (sample SAMEA4396941) | marine metagenome | biome: Polar Biome; feature: [SRF] surface water layer (ENVO:00010504); material: water (ENVO:00002006), including particulate matter (ENVO:01000060) such as... | depth 5 m | reverse complement strand
GGCCAAGCTGTATGCCATCAATCGTCGCTTGCCATTTGTCGGCATCAATCACCAAACGTGTATCGCCCGACGCATGCTCGATCGCGCCGCCGGAGGGACGTCTGCGCAAGACCGCTCTGACCCGCGCAACAAGTTCGCGGGGGGAATACGGCTTGCACATGTAGTCATCGGCTCCAAGCTCGAGCCCCAGCAAGCGGTCGATCTCCTCCACCTTTGCTGTCGTCATAATGATCGGCACATCGGATGTTTTGCGGAGTTCGCGGCAAATCGTCATGCCATCCACACCGGGCAGCATCAGATCAAGGATGACCAGATCATGCCGCTGTTCAAGTGCCATCTCCACAGCGCCCGTGCCCTCGGCCAGTAAGTCGACGCGCATACCCTCTGCAATCAGATAATCCCGCACGACTTCCGCAAGGGTTACTTCATCCTCTACGATCAAGATGCGCGGCGCTGTCATGCGGTATCCTTCGGCAATCGTATTGTGATTTGCAGCCCGCCCAAGTCCGAGCGTCCTGCGGTAATCGTGCCGCTGTGGGCTTCGACGATCGCTTTGCACACGGACAGGCCCAATCCTGAACCACCCGATGCGCGTGATCTTGAACCTTCCACGCGGAAAAAGCGATCAAACAGCCGACCAACATCGGCATCCGGCGGCGCAGGCGGCGTGTCATCAACGGTGAGAACCGCAAAATCCTCTACTTCCCGCAGTCTTATGCGCACTTGTCCCGGTCCGTCCGTATATCTGCCCGCATTCTCAAGAAGGTTATCTATGACCTGACCAATTTGCCCACCGTCGCAGTCGATCAGTATCTGGCCCGCCAGATCAAGTTCCAGATCAATCCCCTGCGTAGCCAGCTTTGATCTCGCCGTCTCGGCGGACGCCCGTGCCATCCCTGACAGGTCTTCGCGGGCAAAACTGGCCGATAGTTCTGCCTCGCGTGCGTAAGATAGCGTTTTGAGGTCCTGGACCAAACAGGACAGCCGCATCAGCGCCGCATGCATCTCGGCCAGTGTCTTTTCATCGGGCTGTCGTATCCCGTCCTGAAGCGCCTCGATCTGGGCGCGCAGCACCGCGATGGGGGTCTGCAATTCGTGACTGGTGTTCGATATCCACTCCCGTTCGGCCCTTTCCGTCTGTTCAAGCGTTGCGGCCAGAGTGTTGTAGTGGCCGATCAACTGACCCAACTCATCCGTGCGATCCTGCCTGATCCGCGCGGTATAATTGCCCGAGACCATCGTTTTGGCTCCAGCTTCCAACCGCCTGATCGGCCCCAGCAACTGACGCGCGATGATATAGGCCGCAACGGCTGAAACGGCGATTGCAATCAAGGCGGCCAGCAGGAGAGACAGATACTGGCCTCGCAGAAAGAAGGCGTCACTTGCGTTCTCGGCTGCGACGGGTGCGCTCATTCCGAGATAGCCGAGAAGCTCTCCATCGGCGCAATTGCCCTGCGCACAAATCGGGCGACGGTCAAACACCTTGGTACGTTCCGGATTGCCTGCAATCTGGATGCCCTCGCGATCAAGTAGAACAAGCCGTTCGTCCAGTCTCAAGTCTTCACCACCTGCGCCAAAGGGTGGCGGCGTACCTGTCCTTGGCGGTGGCCCGCCGGGTGGAGGACCAGGCGGGCGGCCGCTGTCTATACCCGGCCGTGAGGCATGGGTGCCCACAAAATCGTTCCATTGTTGCCGATCATTCGCAACCTCGGCCCAACCGTCCGGATGTGCGTCAGCTAAAGAGGATGCCAATTCGTCGAACCGCGCCAGTTCCCCCCGAAGCAGATACTGGGCAAAACCATCCCGCATCCATGCCGCGACTATCAGCGCCATAACCAAAACGACCAACACAGAGGTTGCCGCAATAGCGGTAAAAATTTTTGCGAACAAAGACCTGCGGATATTCTTCATAATGGACGATATCGCATTAAAATGTGCAGAGTGTATGCAGGTTTTTATCCAATTCGACAGTTTTGCTCTTGCAAGTAACTCGTATAAAATCTGTGCTTGCTGACCTTTGGCGAGGATGTGATCCCAGCGAACAACACCTGACATGATAGCTCTGAGCCCAGATTGACCCACCAAAGCAATGCCAGACACAACGCAGGCAAGTCGCTAGATTACTCCGGCGGCGGGCCGTTCAGTGTGAATGCAGTTTTTCATTCTCCTGACGTTCCGGACCCAATCACAGCGGCGTCCTTTACAGATGCGAATGCGGAAGGTGTTGCAGAGTGTGCAGCGAAGATTCTCGCTATGACCTGCATAATGTCCGGTTTTCCCGCTGCACGGCGGCAATTAACCTTAAGACTATGCGGAATTTTTCGCGCTGCGAGCGCGTGCAGCAAGACTTCGTCACGTCTGCTGTGGGCTCAGCGCTGCCGTAGCAAGTATCAAACAAGCACGGTCGCTTTGAAATGGCGAATGGCAGGTGCCGTTCGCCAGCTTCCTTAAATGTCGATCTGTTCAGCGATACTCAACGCGTCTTCAAGTTCGACCCCCAGATATCGGACGGTGCTATCAACTTTTGTGTGGCCAAGCAGAAGTTGAACGGCACGTAGGTTACCGGTCTTGCGGTAGATTTCAGCCACTTTTGTTCGGCGCATTGAATGGGTGCCGTAACCGCTGGGTTCCAGACCAATCGAAACAACCCAATCGCGCACTAACCTCCCATACTGACGTGTTGAGATATGCGGGCGGTTATGAAAACGGCTGGGGAACATGAACTGACACCCGAACATTTCAGGAGACCTGATCCAGTTGCTCACTGTTTCTCGCGTATTTTCAGCCAGTTCAAACTGCACAGCCTTGTTCGTTTTGCTTTGAATGACGGACACTCTTTCGCGAATTCTGTCGTCCCTTACTATGTCAGAAACTTTCAACGTGACCAAGTCGCAACCGCGCAACTTGCTGTCGATTGCGACGTTGAACAAAGCCAGATCGCGGAGATTACCCGCGAGTTCAAGGCGTGCGCGGATGGCCCAGACCTGTTTGGGAAGCAGCGGACGCTTTTGCCCCACAAGGCGACCCTTGTTCCAAGCTCTGCGTTTCGGGGTGACGGCGGGAAGTTGGACTCTCGGCATGATTTGCCCTCCATCCAACCCTCCTGCCCAAACATCAACATAGCGCTGACGAAGTATCTTAGCCTAAAGTCTTAGGGTGCCTTCAAGATGGGCGCAGACATTGGGCTGGCACTTTCGGTGCGTCGAAGCTTTCCGTACTGTCGACGACTACAAATCCCGGAAATTCGATTTCCTCAATCTTGCTAATGGCGTCGCCAGGGCAGCATTGATACTTACGGGCTTTGCTGTCAGCAGCCCCGGTAAATTCAACTCAACTCAGCGCGAATGAACTTGCCCTGAGATGCAAATGATTTGGTCAGCTGTCAACCTGCTTTCACGAGTCCCCCGATTTCCAAGATTCGGCTAAGGACCTTGTCCCCTCCATCATTGTCCCGAAGTGCGCAAAAAACGTATGGACGCCCACCGCGCATTTTCTCGCAGTCTCGTTTCATCACATCCAATGATGCGCCAACATGCGGGGCAAGATCGGTTTTGTTGATCACCAGCACGTCCGACTTGGTCAACGCGGGGCCCCCTTTGCGCGGTATATCTTCTCCTGCCGCCACATCGATTACATAGATTGTCACGTCAGCAAGTTCGGGGCTGAATGTCGCTGACAGGTTATCGCCGCCGCTTTCGATCAACACGATTTCAAGGTCAGGATGCCGCGTGCACATCTGCGCAATGGCGGCCAAATTGATAGAAGCGTCTTCGCGAATTGCAGTGTGTGGACAGCCGCCTGTTTCAACACCGATAATACGGTCCTGCGCGAGGATCTGCATCCGCATCAATGCCTCCGCATCCTCTTGGGTGTAAATGTCGTTAGTGATCACCCCAATCGAAAAGTCTGCCTGCAAGGCACGGGCAAGGCAGGCTGTCAGCGTCGTTTTACCAGCCCCGACAGGGCCGCCGATACCGATGCGTAATGGGCCGTTAAGTCGTGTCATGAGCGGAATATCCTGGGTTGGAGGGTTTCATGTCGCATCGCGGCGATATCAGAAAGAAACGCCGTGCTGCCAAGATCATCCAGCGTGGCGCATTGCGTTTCCTGAACAATCTTTTCGCACAAGGGGATCAGCGCCGCGAGCACCCTTTGGCCTTCAGTTTGGCCCAAAGGGACAGCACGCACCGCCGCTGAGACCAAATTACTGACAAAGCCATGAAGATAGAATGCGGCCGTGAGATCAACATCCAGATGCATCCGCGCGGCTGCATAGCCAACGGCGACAGGGTAACAAAACTCAGCCCCGTCACCGCCCCAGATTACAGCCGTCGTCCGGGCGAAAGCACCACCCTGAAGCTGTGTCTCAAGAAGGCGTTCGGTGCATGCAGAGACCGCTATGGCCGTCTGATTGACCTCTTTCAACGATCCCGGAGCCTGAGCGGAATAAGCCGTGCGCAGAAGGACGCAATCGTTGCGCCCACTGCCATGCCTCAGTACATCGCTAAGCCAATCCTGCAGGTCGTGCGCCGTGGCAATCGTACCACTTTGAATTGCGGTCTCCAGCCCGTGCGAATATGCAAAAGCCCCCACAGGAAAGGCAGGCGACAGCCATTGAGCCAAAGTCAGAACGTCACTTTCAGTGGTCATGCGCGGTGGCGACGTGTTCGTGGGAATGGGTACGACCATGACCATAGGCACCGCCTTCAGGCGTAAACGGTGCCATCACCGGACCAACAACTGCGCCAAGGTGTTCGAGCATGTGACCAATCACGGGGTCGGCTTGGATCAACAGGTGATCCGCGTTTATCTGACACGGTGTATGACGGTTGCCGACATGCCACGCCAGCCGAACAAGGTCGGGGCCGGTGACTTTATAGAGGGCTTCAGCTCCGGCGGAGATCCGGACCAGCGCACCTGTATCAAGTTCCAACGCGTCGCCCTCGTTAAGCGAGGTGGTCTGGGCCAGATCTACGATGAAGGGTTCGCCAGATGCCATGGTCAACCGTTTGCGGCGTAAAAACCGATCAGTGTAATCCAGCTCGCAAGTTGTTGCAGGACCATTCCAATGGCCCTTTCGAAGTAGGGTTTGCGCGATAGGAAGCTGTGTCATATGGGCCTCTCAGAACATGAAATAGCGCTGCGCCATCGGCAGCACTTCGGCGGGTTGGCAGGTCAACAGAACGCCGTCTGCACGGACCTCATAGGTCTCTGGATGCACATCTATCTGTGGTAGGGCATCGTTCAGGATCATGTCTGCCTTGCCGATGCTGCGCGTATTTTTGACAGCGACAGTTTGCTTGGCGAGGCCGAGCGTATCACCAATACCTGCATCTTGCGCGGCACTGGAGACAAAGCTGACAGACGTATTGCGCAACGCAGAACCATAGGCACCAAACATCGCGCGGCTGTAGACCGGTTGTGGTGTGGGGATCGACGCATTCGGGTCACCCATTTGCGCCACAACGATGGTACCTGCCATCAGCACCATTTCAGGTTTCACGCCGAAAAACGCCGGGTTCCACAGCACCAGATCAGCGCGCTTGCCGACCGTAATGTCGCCCAAAATATGGCTCACCCCTTGGGCAATCGCGGGATTAATCGTGTATTTCGCAATATAGCGGCGGACGCGCATGTTGTCGTTGTCGCCGGTTTCCTCCGACAACGGCCCACGCTGTTTCTTCATCTTGTCTGCTGTTTGCCATGTTCGGATAAGGACTTCACCGACGCGCCCCATGGCTTGTGAATCGGACGCGATGATCGAAAACGCACCCATGTCATGCAGGATATCCTCGGCCGCGATCGTCTCGCGCCGGATGCGGCTTTCGGCAAACGCGATGTCTTCGGGAATTGATTTATCAAGGTGATGGCAGACCATGAGCATGTCGAGGTGCTCTTCCAGCGTGTTCACCGTGAAGGGTCGCGTCGGGTTGGTTGAAGACGGCAGGACGTTGGCATCACCGCAGATCTTAATGATGTCCGGCGCATGACCGCCACCCGCGCCTTCGGTATGGAACGCATGGATTGTCCGACCCTTCATCGCGGCAACCGTGTGCTCGACAAATCCGCTTTCGTTCAGGGTGTCGGTATGGATCATCACCTGCACATCCATGCCGTCGGCCACCGACAGACAGCAATCAATCGCAGCGGGTGTGGTTCCCCAATCCTCGTGCAACTTCAGCGCGCAGGCACCTGCGTCGACCATTTCGACCAAAGCATCGGGTTGGCTGGCATTGCCTTTGCCCGACAGGCCGATGTTCATCGGGATGCCATCAAAGGACTGCAACATCCGCCCGATATGCCAAGGCCCCGGCGTGCAGGTGGTTGCCAACGTACCATGGGCGGGCCCGGTGCCGCCGCCAAAACAAGTGGTCACGCCGGAGTGGAGTGAATCCTCCATTTGCTGAGGACAGATAAAGTGGATGTGGCTATCCATGCCACCTGCGGTCAGGATGCGCCCTTCGCCAGCGATCACTTCGGTGCCTGGGCCGACGATAATATCGACACCCGACTGTGTATCGGGGTTGCCTGCCTTGCCGATAGAATGGATCAGCCCGTCTTTGAGCGCGACATCAGCTTTGTAAATGCCAGAATGATCAACGATCAGCGCATTGGTGATCACCGTATCGACCGCACCACCCGCGCGGGTGACTTGGGATTGGCCCATGCCATCACGGATGGTCTTGCCACCGCCGAATTTCACCTCTTCACCGTATGTGGTCAGGTCGCGTTCCACCTCGATAATCAGATCAGTGTCGGCAAGGCGTAAGCGGTCGCCCGTTGTGGGGCCATACATCGCGGCATATTGCGCGCGTGGGATTTCAACAGGCATTATAACTCCCCCATAATTTGACCATTAAACCCAAACACCCGCCGCGCACCGCCAATGGGGATCAACTGCACCTCGCGGCGCTGGCCGGGTTCAAACCGAACGGCGGTGCCGGAAGCAATATCGAGGCGCAGGCCACGCGCAGAGGTGCGGTCAAATTCCAACACGGGGTTGGTCTCGGCGAAATGATAGTGACTGCCGACTTGAACGGGGCGGTCACCGGTGTTGGCGACCATCAGCGTAATGGCTTCGGCATCAGCGTTCAGGGTTAGTGCGCCTGTCGCGGGAATGAGTTCTCCGGGGATCATCGCGGGCTCCTATCTGATGGGATTATGCACGGTGACCAGCTTGGTCCCGTCGGGAAAGGTGGCCTCGACTTGCACGTCGTGGATCATCTCGGCGATGCCCTCCATACATTGATCGCGGGTCACGATATGGCCACCGGCTTCCATCATGTCTGCCACGGACCGCCCGTCCCGCGCGCCCTCGACAACCGCATCCGTGATCAGCGCAATCGCTTCGGGGTGGTTCAGCTTGACACCACGCGCAAGGCGTTTGCGCGCTACTTCGGCGGCCATGGCGATCAGCAGCTTGTCTTTTTCGCGGGGAGTGAGTTGCATGGATTACAGTCTCCAGGACGTTGGTAAAGTGTTCTGTGTCAGATGCTTGAGGATAGGGATGAGCGTGCGGCGCAGCTCGAAGCTGTCGATGGCAAGTTGTCGGATCACCAGCACATCCTCGGCCAGCATGCTTGCACCTGCGGTTTCAGACAGCAGGGCGTGCACGGGCTTTAGATGGGCAGCAGCATCGGGTGACACCATCACGACGCTTGCCATGGCACCGGCACCACCGGCGATGGCGGGGCGGGCCAGATGTGCAGTCGCGTCGCCGCGCAAGTCCACCCCGTCTACATAAAGCGGGGCTCCTTCGCGGGTGATCCTGATGCGGTCTTGAAACCTGACATCGCGCAAGACTTCGGGCATAGCAGCGCGGCCAAAAACGACGGATTCTACCATCAAAAGGCGTGCTTGGGGGTGCAGATCAATGAGCAAACGCCGCCGCAACGCGCAGCCATCGAACAGGATCAGCTCTTGCGGAAGCCAGTTCAGACTGGCCCCATCGTGCACTGTTATATCCGTCGTGACGCGACCAATCTCGTCGATTTGGGCGCGATACGCGCGTTCAGCGGCTTGAGTGGTGAGGCTCAACGCGCCACCTGTCTGCACCTCGATATTAAGCGAAAACGTATCACCGCCCGTGATGCCCCCGGCTGTATTGACCAAGATCACCTCAGCATCAGGCCTATGGGTCTTTGGGAACACCAGCTTGAGCGAACCTGACTGGCGCAGGTTGCGCAGCCGGGTACGGCCGCTTTCATCACCGTAAACAGACAGCTTTCCCGTGCCGATTGCACGCGGCTGTGACAGGCCCGATGCGGGCTGTTCGATATGTAGCGGTTGGTTGATGAGCAGCCTCGGCAGTCTGTGGGTTGCCTGTATTTCCATCATAATGACGCGCAAGGGGGCAGAGATTAGCATCCAAATACCCAGCCGAATCGCACAAACGATTAATTTTGCGGCACATCGCGTCAATTTCACCCAAGATTTGAGCATTCTATGATGCGGGCCGATTTTGTCGAAGGACACATTTGCGCTTCATGCTGCAACGCAGCAACGATGGCACACCCCCAACCGTCGAATCGCGACGGCATAGAATAAGGGGGTGTGTGACGACCAGATGAATTGGACCTCAGACCAGCCGCCACACGGATTGCAACATTTAAGTTGCCGGGAACAGCTAATGCCCCTGTCGTGCGAGAGCAAGATGCGGCGGTTGTCCTTGCAAGGAGATATCACATGAAAATGACAACGGCTCTTGCCGCCACCCTTGCCACGTTTGCGGCCCTGCCTGCCCTGGCCGCTGATTGCCCGATCAAAGTGGGTGTGCTGCACTCGCTTTCCGGCACGATGGCGATTTCTGAAACGACTTTAAAGGACACGATGGAAATGCTGATTGACCAGCAAAACGCCAAAGGTGGTATTTTGGGCTGTCAGCTTGAAGCGGTCGTCGTCGACCCGGCCTCCGACTGGCCGCTGTTCGCGGAAAAGGCTCGCGAATTGCTGACGGTTCAAGAGGTCGACGTCATTTTTGGCAACTGGACTTCTGTGTCGCGCAAATCTGTGCTGCCCGTTATCGAAGAGCTGAACGGCTTGCTGTTCTACCCCGTGCAATACGAGGGTGAGGAAAGCTCCAAAAACGTGTTTTACACGGGTGCTGCACCAAACCAGCAGGCTATCCCTGCAACGGATTACTTTCTCGAAGAGCTGGGCATTGAAAAATTCGCCCTGCTCGGGACCGATTATGTCTATCCCCGCACCACAAACAATATTCTCGAAGCCTACCTGAAATCCAAAGACATCGCGGAAACTGATATCTTTGTGAATTACACGCCCTTTGGCCATTCTGACTGGTCTAAAATCGTGGCCGATGTTGTGGCTCTTGGCGCGGACGGCAAAAAGGTTGGTGTGATCTCAACCATCAACGGCGATGCGAACATCGGCTTTTATAAAGAACTGTCGGGGGCGGGTATTTCGGCGGATGACATCCCGGTTGTGGCTTTCTCTGTCGGGGAAGAAGAATTGTCCGGTTTGGACACAAGCAACCTTGTCGGGCATCTTGCTGCGTGGAACTATTTTCAATCCGCAGATACACCGGCCAACGCCGAATGGATCGCCGCGTGGAAAGAGCGCATGGGCGACGACCGCGTAACCAACGACCCAATGGAGGCGCATTATATCGGTTTCAATATGTGGGTGAACGCGGTTGAGGCTGCGGGCAGTGCCGAAGTTGATGCCGTGCGCACGGCGATGTACGGGCAGCAATTCCCGAACCTGACCGGCGGCACAGCCGTCATGCTGCCCAACCACCACCTCGCCAAGCCGGTGTTGATTGGCGAAATCACGGCCGAGGGCCAGTTTGACATCATCAGCCAGACCGCTGAGGTGCCCGGCGATGCCTGGACTGACTTCCTGCCAGAATCCGCCAAATTGGTGTCGGATTGGAAGAACTTGGGCTGCGGTATCTACAATACCGAGACAAAGAGCTGCGTGCAGACTTTGTCCAACTATTGACCCAACCGAGAGGGCGCGCATCAGCGTGCCCTCCACCTTTGATTTACCGGAATAGAATTATGAAGAACTTGCTGCTGGCCTTGTGCTTTGCGCTGTCCTTTGGTCACTTGGCAAAAGCCCAGACGACACCCGTTCAAGACGTGTTGCAAAGCCAGCGTGCCTTGATCGAAGAAAGTTCTCGCCGCACGATCCGCCCCGCGATTGACGCGCTGGTGGCTAGCGGATTGCCACAGATGCAAAGGGTGCTTGAGGTCTGGCAGGCCAAGGAGATGTGGCAGCGCAAGGCGGATGGCTTGTTTTTTGCGGCGACCGAGAACGCGGACGGCACCTTTACGCTCCACGGCTTTGATGAACGCCGCGCGGTGGGCACCGCGGGCTCCGCCGATTTGAACCAACTCAAACCCAACAGCGGAGTGCGGGCGATGATCGCAACGGCGCTTGTGCAATTCCAACTGTCCGATCCTGACCCCGCCAAACGCGCCGATGCGCTGGATTCGATTGCCCGTGATCCTGAGGTGGCGTTGCTGGCACCGCTGCGCGCATCCATGCAAGCGGAGCCAGACCCCGACATCCTCGCCCGCAAGATACGGTTGGAGCGGTTGCTGACGATGGCCTATGACGCCTCTGTGCAGGATCGTGTGACGGCGATCACCGTCATGTCGGGGGATCTGGGTGTCGATTTTCGTGCCACGCTGAACCTGATCCTGAGCACCACAAGAGTTGTCGCGCAAACCCAACCGGATGCGAATATCGCACGTGAGATCCCTGTCGGCAGTGATTTGCTGCCCCGTGCTGACGCCTATGCGCTATTGGTGGCGGCAGGTGATGCGCCTATCATGATCACGGCGGACGCCCGCGACGCCACGCTTAAAGCGCAAATCGAAGGGGGCCGGATCGCCGGTTTTCCCGTCGCCCAACTGTCCACGGAACATGCCCGCGACAAAGCGTATGATGCACTGGTTGAGCGTGGCTTGGCCGCTTCTCGCGTGACACAGGCGGACATTGATGCAAGCCTTGCGTCCTATCGCTTCTTTGACGTTTACGCAGAACCGTCGCACCTGGTAACCAACGCCGCCGAGGCCGCCGTTTCTGCGTCACAGACCCGCGTGGCGATCAGCCAGGCCGCTGATCTGGGGCTCGATGCACTGTCGCTCGCTTCGATCTATTTCCTTGCTGCGATTGGCCTTGCCATTACCTTTGGCGTCATGGGCGTGATCAACATGGCGCATGGTGAATTCATCATGATAGGGGCCTACACCGGATATGTCGTGCAGCAATTTGTGCCCAACCACACGGCCTCAATCCTGATTGCGGTGCCCTTGGCATTTATCGTGACCTTCGCCGCTGGCGTCGCCCTTGAACGACTAGTTGTGCGCTGGCTCTACCATCGTCCGCTTGAAACATTGCTGGCAACTTTCGGCGTCTCCATCGCGCTGCAACAACTGGCGAAGAACATTTTTGGCACGCAGGCACGCCCGCTGACCTCGCCTGCTTGGCTTGACGGCGCCTGGGCCATCAACGATGTGGTGTCCATCAGCTATATCCGTATCGCGATCTTTGTCCTCGCGCTGCTGTTTCTGGCGTTGTTCCTGTTCATCATGAAGCGGACGCGGCTGGGTCTTGAGACCCGCGCGGTTACCCAGAATCCGAAGATGGCCGCCAGCATGGGGATCAATCCCGACCGCGTGAACATGCTGACCTTCGGGCTTGGCTCTGGCATCGCGGGCATTGCGGGGGTGGCCATCGGGCTATTCGCCAAGGTGACCTCGGAAATGGGCAGCGACTATATCGTCCAAAGTTTTATGACCGTCGTTGTTGGCGGCGTCGGCAACATCTGGGGCACGTTGGCGGGGGCAGCGATGATTGGCGGCTTCCAAAAGGGTGTCGAATTCCTGAACCCTTCGAACACCTTGGCGGCACAGACCTATATGATCATCTTTATCATCATTTTCATTCAGTTCCGGCCAAGGGGCATTCTCGCCCTCAAAGGCCGCGCGGCGGGGGATTAACGCCATGCATAGATCCTTCATTGCGCGCAACCCGTCGGTCCTGATCTTCCTCGCCATATTGGCGCTATTCACGCTGGGGGTCACGGTGCTGTCCGAAGGCTTTGGCATCGGCCTCATCTCGACCAGTTTCGTAAAAGTCCTGGGCAAGACGCTGTGCCTGTGCCTGATCGCAATCGCGATGGACCTGATCTGGGGGTATGCGGGTATCCTGTCGCTGGGCCATTTCGCGTTCTTCGGCCTTGGCGGTTACATGATCGGAATGTGGTTGATGTATGAACGCACCCGCCAGATTGTCGTGAACGCGCTGTCCGACGGGGTGTTGCCGCCCACACCCGAAGAGATCACCGCAGGCATCGGCAACCAGATTTTCGGTGTCGTGGGCAGCAGTGACTTTCCGCTGATCTGGGCCTTCGCCGACAGTCTGGTTTTGCAGCTGGCCTTTGTGGTGTTGGTCCCCGGCATCCTCGCGCTGGTGTTCGGCTGGCTGGCGTTTCGCAGCCGCGTCACGGGCGTCTATCTGTCGATCCTGACTCAGGCGATGACACTGGGCCTGTCACTCTATCTGTTTCAAAATGCCAGCGGATTGCGCGGCAACAACGGCTTGTCAGGGCTACAGAACCTTCCCGGCATCACAGCCCCGCAATCGGTCGTCTCGCTATGGTTTTTCTGGGCCTCGGCACTGGCCCTCGGGCTGGGCTATCTGCTGGTGGCATGGGTTGTCTCCGGCAAATTCGGCTCCGTTATTCGGGGCATCCGCGACAACGAAGCGCGCGTGCGGTTTCTGGGCTATTCGGTGGAGACCTACAAGCTGGCCGTTTTCACGCTCACTGCCTGTATTTCCGGCATCGCGGGGGCGCTGTACTACCCGCAAGCAGGCATCATCAATCCCGCCGAAGTCGCCCCGATTGCCTCGATCTACCTCGCCGTTTGGGTGGCCATCGGTGGGCGCGGCAGGCTTTACGGCGCGGTGATCGGAACGGCGTTTGTCAGCCTTGTCTCAAGCTGGTTTACAGGCGGTCAGGCGCCGGATGTGCCGCTTGGGTTTTACACGGTTAAATGGGTGGATTGGTGGCTTGTCCTGCTGGGCCTCAGCTTTGTGCTGGTCACGCTCTATGCGCCTAACGGGATCGGCGGTTTGATTGATCTGTTAAAACGCAAGCGTAAGGAAACACAACCATGAGTACTCTACTCGAAGTGTCTGGTGTCACCGTCAGTTTTGACGGGTTTCGCGCCATCAACAACCTGTCGTTCCAGATCGCCGATGCAGAGTTACGCGCTGTGATCGGGCCGAATGGCGCAGGCAAAACGACGTTCATGGACATCGTTACCGGCAAGACCAAGCCGGATTCTGGGCATATCCTGTGGGGCGATAAAAGCCTGTCCTTGATCGGCATGTCAGAGGCCAAGATCGCGCAAGCCGGTATTGGCCGGAAGTTCCAGAAGCCGACCGTATTCGAGGAACAAACCGTGCAGGAAAATCTGATGATGGCCCTGCGCAAAGACCGCGCGCCCCTGACCGTCCTGTTTTTCAAACCTTCCAAAACCGACTTTACCCGCGTTGAAGACCTCGCCGACCAGATCGGCCTTGCTGACGCGTTGCTGCGCGTATCGGGTGAACTAAGTCACGGGCAGAAACAATGGCTGGAGATAGGGATGTTGCTGGCACAGGAACCGCAACTTTTGCTGGTGGATGAACCCGCTGCTGGCATGACCCCTGCGGAGCGTGAAAAAACCACGGCCATCCTTGTGGACGCCGCAAAGACCCGCGCGGTCGTTGTGGTCGAACACGATATGGAGTTTGTGAGGCGTCTCAACTGCAAGGTCACTGTGCTGCATGAAGGCGCTGTCCTTGCGGAAGGCTCGCTTGATCATGTCACCAAAAACCAAGACGTCATCGACGTTTATTTGGGACGATAGAATATGTTGGACGTAAAAAACCTCACCCTACACTACGGCAATTCGCGAATTCTTTATGATATCTCAATGCATGCCAGATTAGGTGAGGTGACCTGTGTTATGGGCACCAATGGTGTCGGTAAAACCAGTCTGCTCAAGGCGATTTCCGGCACGCATCCGCGCTCAACCGGGGATATCACATTTGACGGTAAACTGTTGGGTCAGTCAGGGGCGCATAAGATGGCCCAGATGGGTGTCGGCTATGTCCCGCAGGGGCGTGATATTTTTCCATTGCTGACAGTGCGCGAAAACCTGCAAACGGGATTTTCGTGCCTGCCCAAATCAGAGCACTTTATCCCCGACGATATCTTTGAGCTTTTCCCGGTCTTGAAAGAAATGGCGCACCGTCGCGGTGGCGATCTGTCGGGCGGGCAACAGCAACAACTGGCTATTGCCCGTGCGCTGATCACCAAGCCAAAACTACTGTTGTTGGATGAGCCAACGGAAGGCATCCAGCCCAACATCATTCAACACATCGGACAAGTCATAAGCCTGCTGCGTGACCGTGGGGATATGGCGATTATCTTGGTCGAGCAGTACTTTGACTTCGCATTTGAACTGGCGGATCAGATTGTTGTTCTGAGACGCGGCGAAATAATAAAGAACGCCACCAAAAACCAGATCACGCGTGAAGACATATTAGCGGTAGTGTCGGTCTAAATTGTAATTTCTAAATTTGGCTACTTAAATATTGTCATCCTCTGCTTCAAACACTTCCAGCGCGGCGTTCAATGCGTTTATCGCTGATGGGAAGCCGCCATAAAGCGCCATCTGCCAAATGACTTCTGCGATCTCTTCCTTTGATAATCCGGCTTTGCGACCACCTGCGATATTGACGATCAGCTGTGGTCTTGTCTGCCCACCCAATGCAGTCAAAGCGGCGATGGTTGCCAGATATCGGTCACGCAGGGGTAACCCTGGCCGAGCATACTGGCGACCATATGCAAAGTCGACGACCCCCTCGGCCTTACCGGGCAGCAGATGGCCATAGCGCGCATTAGCGCGTCTTCCATGCCCGGGTTCAAACGTTCGGAAAGGTCTCTGCCTGTTTGTGTGGTATTTTTTGTCATGATGTTACCTGTTTTTGAGAGATTCCATGTTCCAGTGATTAAGACCCCGTCATTTTATATTCTGGAACATCCCGGAATTGACGCACAAGGAAGTCAATGAACGCACGTGTTTTGAGCGCAAGGTTGCGCTTGTCGGCAAACATGACTGCGATGTCGGTACTTGGGGGCGCGTATTGCGGCAAAACATGAACCAAGTCACCCGACTGGAACTTTTGGTCCGCCATGTAACAGGGCAGCCGCGCAATACCGATCCCGGCAAGTGCTGCGCGGTAGATAACGTCGGTGCTGTTCCCCTCAAAACGTCCC
>TARA_R110002049_G_scaffold19876_13_pt1 | contig 15304 bp, 14 predicted proteins | sample TARA_R110002049 | Tara Oceans TARA_R110002049 (sample SAMEA4396941) | marine metagenome | biome: Polar Biome; feature: [SRF] surface water layer (ENVO:00010504); material: water (ENVO:00002006), including particulate matter (ENVO:01000060) such as... | depth 5 m | reverse complement strand
TCCATTTAACGCTTGGGTTTTATCTAAAAGTCTAGAGACTTTAGCTATTAGAGTAGAAAAACACGCGGAAAATGCACTTAAAGTAGCAGAGTTTTTAGAAACCCAAAAAAATGTAGAGTTGGTAAAGTATCCTTTTTTGAAATCACATCCTCAATATAAAGTAGCTATTAACCAAATGAAATTAGGTGGAAATATTGTTGCTTTTGAAATTAAAGGAGGTATTGAAGCAGGAAGAAAGTTTTTAGACAGAATTAAAATGTGTTCTCTTTCTGCAAATTTAGGAGATACAAGAACAATTGTAACACATCCTTCCTCTACAACTCATGGTAGACTTTCTGAAGAAGATAGGTTAGAAGTTGGTATTACAAAAGGTTTGGTTAGAGTTTCTGTAGGTTTAGAAAATGCAACAGATATTATTGCAGATTTAGAACAAGCATTAAATGGATAAACTAATTTTAAATTCCGTAATTTTGTTTTATGCTTTCTAAAAAGACAAAATACGGAATTAAAGCCCTTACATATTTGGCAAGACAGGAAAATAAAACTCCTGTGGCTATTGCTACAATATCTAAAAGTGAAAATATTTCATTAAAGTTTTTAGAAAGTATTCTTTTAACGCTTCGTAAAAACGGAATTTTAGGTTCTAAAAAGGGAAAAGGTGGTGGTTATTATCTACTAAAAGATCCGTCTGAAATACCTATGACTATTGTTATGAGGGTTTTAGAAGGGCCAATTTCTATGGTACCTTGTGTAAGTTTAAATTTTTATGAAAAGTGTGATGATTGTCCTGATGAAAATGCTTGTTCTGTTCACAGTTTAATGATAAAAGTAAGAGACAATACACTAGAAATCTTTAAAAATACATCATTAGCAGATCTTTGTAAGTGCTAATTTTTATTCTAAGAAGAACCGTTTTTATATAACATTTCTCCAACTTATTAGCTTATAGCGTTTGGATATTCATAATGTTTTTGTGGTTTTTTTATTAATCTACTAAATCTATAGGGTTTATGTAATTATTTAGAATTTGAAGAGTCTAAGTATCAAAAAATAGTGTAGGTTTGTAATGTCCTATTAAATAAGTAGGGTATTGAATTAGTTACTATGATTTTAAATCAAATCATTTTTAGTAAAAAAGCACAAAGTAAGGGTTTTGAAGAAGATAAAACTTCTGAAAAACCTTTACGAAGTGTGATAAAAGCTCTTAGTTGGAGGCTTATAGGAACGTTAGATACTCTTGTAGTATCATATGTTTTAACGGGTGAAATTGGTTTAGCAACCTCTATAGCATCTGTAGATTTTGTAACAAAATTAATATTGTATTTCTTTCACGAAAGGGTTTGGAATAAAATAAAATGGGGAAAGTAAAGTATATGAATTTAATAGAAATAAATAAAGAATTACAAAACAAGAATCCGCAAGAGATAATTGCTTGGGCAATTTCTATAGGAAGTAATCCTGTGGTTACAACAAATTTTAGACCCTACGAAGTTGCAATTTTAAATGCGGTTTCTGAAGTAAAAAAAGATATTAAAGTTATTTGGTGCGACACTGGTTACAATACTGTTCAAACATATAAACATGCTGAAGAAATTATTGAAAAATTGAATTTAAACATTCAGTTGTATGTGCCAAAACAAACGGCTTCTCATAGAAATGTTGTTCTGGGTGTTCCTTCAATAGAAGATAAAAAACATGTAATATTTACAGAGCAAGTAAAGTTAGAGCCTTTTAAAAGAGCAATGAAAGAACATCAACCAGATGTTTGGTTTACAAACTTAAGAAAAGGACAAACTGCTTTTAGAGATAGTATAGATATTGTTTCTAAAAGTAAAGATGGTGTTTTAAAAGTAAGTCCTTTTTATCATTGGGCAGATGAAAAACTAGATGCTTATTTAGAAGAAAAAGGTTTGCCAAATGAGTTTACGTATTTCGACCCAACAAAAGTAGAAAGTAATAGAGAATGTGGTTTGCATATCTAAAAGACATGATTATGAGTGAAAGAACAATACAAGTAGACGCTTTAGAAAGTGAAGCAATTTATATATTTAGAGAAGTAGTAGCGCAATTTGAAAAGCCTGTGTTGCTTTTTTCTGGTGGAAAAGATAGCATAACATTAGTTCGTTTAGCACAAAAGGCATTTTTTCCCGCAAAAATTCCTTTTCCATTAATGCATATAGATACAGGTCATAATTTTCCTGAAACGATTGAATTTAGAGATCGGTTAGCAAAAGAATTAGGTGTTGAGTTAATTGTTAGAAATGTACAAGACAACATAGATTCTGGAAGAGTAAAAGAAGAAACGGGTAGGTATGCAAGTAGAAATATGTTGCAGACAGAAACTTTATTAGATGCTATAGAAGAATTTGGTTTTGATGCTTGTATTGGTGGAGCAAGAAGAGATGAAGAAAAAGCCAGAGCAAAAGAAAGAATTTTTTCTGTAAGAGATGATTTTGGTCAATGGGATGAGAAAAACCAAAGACCAGAGGTTTTTGATATGTTAAATGGACGTATAGATTTAGGGCAAAATGTACGTGTTTTTCCAATTTCCAATTGGACAGAATTAGATGTTTGGTCTTATATAGAAAAAGAAAACATAGAAATTCCATCAATTTATTTTGCACACAAAAGAAAGATTTTTGTGAGAGATGGTATGATTTGGTCTGCAGATGATGAAGTTGTTTTTAGAGACGAAGAAGAAGTTGTAGAAGAAAAAATGGTTCGTTTTAGAACTGTAGGAGATATGAGTTGTACGGCAGCAGTTTTATCAGATGCTGTAGATATTGCAAAAGTAGTTGAAGAAATTAGAGATTCTTCTATTTCAGAAAGAGGTGCAAGAATAGATGACAAACGTTCTGAAGCAGCAATGGAAAAAAGAAAACAACAAGGATATTTTTAAAGAAAGAAAGAAGATGAACGTATTAAAAATAGCAACAGCAGGTAGTGTAGATGATGGTAAAAGCACCTTAATTGGTCGTATATTATATGATACAAAATCATTAACAGACGATAAATTAGAGGCCATTGAAGAAAAAAGTAAACAAAGAGGTTTCGATTATTTAGATTTTTCTTTAGCAACAGATGGTTTAGTCGCAGAAAGAGAACAAGGTATAACTATAGATGTAGCTCATATTTATTTTTCAACAAGAAAAAAGAGTTTCATTATTGCAGATACACCAGGTCATATAGAATATACAAGAAACATGGTAACTGGTGCTTCTACTGCACAAGCTTCTATTGTTTTAATTGATGCTAGAAATGGTGTTGTAGAGCAAACTTACAGACATTTTTTTATCAATAATTTATTACGAATTAAAGATGTTGTAATTGCCATTAATAAAATGGATTTGGTAGATTTTTCAGAAGAAAAATACAACATTATTAAAGGGGAAATAGAATATTTAGCAGGTAAAAGCGAATATAAAAACCAGAACTTAACTTTTATACCAATGTCTGCTTTACAAGGAGATAATGTGGTTACAAAATCTGAAAATACACCTTGGTATTCTGGAGAAACATTAATGCATCATTTAGAGAGATTAAACTCTGAAGATGTACAAGAAGCTACACAAGTTCGTTTTCCTGTGCAAACTGTAATTAGGCCAAAAACAGATCAATATCATGATTTTAGAGGATATGCAGGTAAAATTTATGGTGGAGATTTAGAAGTTGGAGATGCTGTTACGGTATTGCCTTCTCAAACAAAATCTACTATAAAAACCATTAACTTTTTTGATAAAGAGTTTGCTAAAGCAAAAAATGGAAGTTCAGTTACAATTACATTAGAAGACAATGTAAATGTAAGTAGAGGAGATATGTTGGTAAAAGTTTCTGAAGAACCAACAATTACCAAAGAGTTAAATGCAACTATTTGTTGGATGGATAAAGAACCTTTACAAGCATCTCAAAAATACTTTATAAAACATGGTGTTAACGATGCGCAAGCAAAAATAACACAGTTGTCTAGTATTATAAAAACAGATTTTTCAGGAAAAATAGACAATCCATCAGAATTAGAGCTAAACCAAATAGGAGATATTCAATTAAAATTAAGTAAACCATTATTGGTAGATCCTTTTAATAAAAACAAATCTAATGGTTCGTTTATCTTAATTAACCCAAAGACAAATAATACAGTTGGTGTCGGTTTTATCCGATAATAAAAAGAATAATTATGCAAAGTTTTAGAACCGAAATAGAAAATCCAGTTGTAGAAAAAGACATTCTAGAATTAGAGAGAAAAATTCAGCTTTTTAAAGAAGGAAAAATAGATGAAGAACGTTTTAGAAGTCTACGTTTAGCAAGAGGAGTTTATGGGCAACGCCAATTTGGTGTACAAATGATTCGTATAAAATTACCTTATGGTAAAGTTACAAGCGAGCAGTTACATAGAATTTCTAATGTTTCAGATGAATATTCTCGTGGAAGATTGCATATAACAACAAGACAAGATATTCAAATACATCATGTAAGTTTAGATAGAACTCCAGAATTGTGGGCACAACTAGAAAAAGATGATATTACTCTACGTGAAGCTTGTGGTAATGCTGTAAGAAATATTACTGCATCAGAAACTGCAGGAATAGACGTTAACGAACCTTTTGATGTTTCTCCTTATGCAGATGCAACTTTTCAGTTTTTCTTAAGAAACCCAATTTGTCAAGAAATGGGACGTAAATTTAAAATGTCTTTTTCTGGGACAGATGATGATACTGCAATTAGTTTTATACATGATTTAGGTTTTATTGCAAAAGTTAAAATAGAAAACGGAATAACTAAAAAAGGATTTAAAGTTTTATTAGGTGGTGGTTTAGGGTCGCAACCAAGACATGCAGATGTTATTTATGATTTTTTAGAGGAAGATGTTTTAATACCAACAATAGAAGGAGTTTTAAGAATTTTTGATCGTTTTGGGGAGCGAGCAAAAAGAGCAAAAGCTAGATTAAAATTTCTAGTAAAAGATTTAGGTGTTGAAGCTTTTTTAGAATTAGTTTCAAAAGAAATTAATGCTTTAGAAAATAAAACTTTTAAGATAGATACATCTGCATTTGAACAACCAATTTCTTTTCAGGAAGTAACTATTCCTTCAGTAAAAATAGAAGATGAAATTGCTTATAACAAATGGAAAGAAACAAATGTTATAGCACAAAAACAAGATGGTTTGTTTGCTATTGGAATTAAAGTTCATTTAGGAGATTTTTACACACCAAAAGCAAGGTTATTAGCAGATTTAGTAAAAAAATATGCAGCAAATGAAATCCGTTTAACGTTACGCCAGAATATTTTAATTCGTCATATTAGAGAAGAATTATTACCGTTTTTTTATCTAGAACTTCAAAAATTAGGTTTTGCAAATGCAGGTTATAATTCTACTGCAGATATTACTGCTTGTCCAGGTACAGATACGTGTAATTTAGGTATTTCTAGTAGTACAGGAATTGCTGTTGTTTTAGAAAAAGTTTTAGAAGAAGAGTATCCTAAATATTTAAACAATAAAGAAATTGCTATAAAAATTAGTGGTTGTATGAATGCTTGTGGGCAACATAATATGGCACATATTGGTTTCCAAGGAATGTCTATAAAAGTGAGCAATTTACAAGCACCTGCATTACAAATTTTAATTGGTGGAGGTATTTTAGGAAACGGAAAAGGACGTTTTTCTGATAAATTAGTAAAAATACCAAGTAAAAGAGGACCAGAATCTTTACGTATTTTATTAGATGATATTGAGAAAAATCAACAAGAAAATGAAACCTTTTTAGAATATTATGATAGACAAGGAAAAATATATTTTTACGATTTATTAAAAGGATTATCTGATACAACCAATTTAGAACCTAGTGATTTTATAGATTGGGGACATTCTGAAAACTATGTGAAAGCAATTGGAGTAGGAGAATGTGCAGGTGTTGTTATAGATTTAATTGCAACACTTCTATTTGAAAGCGAAGAAAAAATAACAAACTCTGAAGCTTCTTTTAATGAGAAACAATTTTCAGATAGTATTTATTATTCTTACACTTCTATTGTAAACACAGCAAAAGCATTATTAATTGCAGAAAATATAAAGACAAATACACAAGCAGGAATTATAAATGATTTTCAAGAACACTTTATAGCAACTAATAAAATTGAATTTGAAGGAAATTTTCAAGATTTTGTGTATCAAATTAAAAATGAAAATCCAACAAAAGAATTTGCGCAAAGTTATTTAGATAATGCAAAAACATTCTATAAAAAAGTAGATGCTTTTAGAAAAACAGCTGTAAGTCATGTATAACGAAACTCCAAAATTAACAGTTGTTGGTGCAGGACCTGGCGATGTAGATTTAATTACAGTAAAAGCAATTAAAGTTTTAAAAATTGCAGACGTAGTTTTATACGATGCTTTGGTAAATGAAGAATTGTTAGAATTTATAAATCCAGATGCAGAATTAATTTTTGTAGGAAAACGACGAGGTTGTTATAGATACCAACAAGAACAAATTAATGAGTTAATTGTTGAAAGAGCAAAAACACACGGACATGTAGTTCGTTTAAAAGGAGGAGATCCGTTTATTTTTGGACGAGGAGCAGAAGAAATGGAATTTGCTGCAAGTTTTGGAATAGAAACAGCAATGGTTCCTGGTATTTCATCTTCATTAGCAGTTCCTGCATATCAAAATATACCAGTTACAAAACGAGGAAGTGCAGAAAGTTTCTGGGTAATTACAGGTACAACAAAAGAGCATAAACTGTCTAACGATGTTGCTTTGGCAGCAAAATCTAATGCAACAGTTGTAGTTTTAATGGGAATGGGAAAATTACCAGAAATTGTAAAATTATTTCAGAAAGAAAATAAAAATAATTTACCAGTTGCCATTATTCAAAACGGAACAAGATCTAATGAAAAGGTAGGAATTGGAACTGTAGATACAATTTTAGAGATTGTTAAAGAACAAGAATTAAGCAATCCAGCAATAATTATTTTGGGTGAAGTTGTAGAACATAGAGCAATTTTAGCAAATGTAAAGCAGGAATATTCTAAAGAATTAATTGCATAATTTATTCTGATGGAAAGAAATAATTTATATCCCATTTTTTTAAAAACAAAAAACCTACAAGTTTTAATTATTGGAGGAGGTTTTGTGGCAGAAGAAAAGCTTACTTTTTTGCTAAAGTCTAGTCCAGATGCCAATGTAACAATGGTTTCGCCAATGTTTAGAGAAGGTACAACTAGTTTAGCTAAAAAAGGAAATGTAAAATTAGTTCACAAAAAGTATAGTAGACGTTATTTAAAGGGGAAGCACATTGTTGTGGCAACAACAGATATACCTGCCATAAATGAAACCGTTTATAAACATTGTAGAAAACGAAGCATTTTGGTAAATGTAGCAGATAATCCACCTTTTTGTGATTTTTATATGGGAGGAATTGTAACCAAAGGAAACGTAAAAGTGGCAATTTCTACAAACGGAAAATCGCCAACAACAGCAAAAAGATTACGTCAGTTTTTTGAAGATGTAATTCCAGAAAATGTAGACGATTTGGTGAAAAATTTAAATGAATTTAGAAAAACAATAAAAGGAGATTTCGAGCAAAAGGTAGAAACGCTAAACGAATTCACTAAAGGATTAATTGAGAAAAAAGAATCTTAGAATGATTACAACAGATATATTAATTATAGGAGCAGGACCAACAGGTTTATTTACAGTTTTTGAAGCAGGTTTATTAAAACTAAAATGTCATTTAATTGATGCATTACCACAACCTGGTGGGCAATGTTCAGAAATTTATCCGAAGAAACCAATTTATGATATTCCTGCATATCCAGAGATTTTGGCAGGAGATTTAACGCATAAATTAATTGAACAAAGTAAGCAATTTGAACCTGGTTTTACTTTAGGGGAAAGAGCAGAGACTATAGATAAACAAGAAGATGGTACTTTTATTGTTACCACAAATAAAGGCACAAAACATCATGCTAAAATAGTTGCAATAGCTGGTGGTTTAGGTTCTTTTGAACCAAGAAAACCTTTAATTCCTAATATTGCAGATTTTGAAGATAAAGGTGTAGAATACATTATTAAAGAACCAGAACTATACAGAGATAAAAAAGTAGTTATTTCTGGTGGTGGAGACTCTGCTTTAGATTGGGCTATCTTCTTGTCTGATGTAGCTTCAGAAGTAACTTTAATTCATAGAAGAAATGAATTTAGAGGAGCTTTAGATTCCGTAGAAAAAGTACAAGAATTAAAGAATTTAGGAAAAATTAGATTAATTACACCTGCAGAAGTAAAAGGAATTTTAGGAACAGAAAAAGTAACAGGGGTAGCTGTAGAAAAGAAAGGCGAAGATGCATTTATTGTAGATGCAGATCACTTTATTCCTTTGTTTGGTTTGTCGCCAAAATTAGGTCCAATAGGTAATTGGGGCTTAGAAATCGAGAAAAATGCTATTAAAGTAAATAACGCTTTAGATTACCAAACTAATATTCCAGGAGTGTATGCAATTGGAGATGTAAATACATATCCTGGTAAATTAAAATTAATTCTTTGTGGTTTTCATGAAGCAACTTTAATGTGCCAAAGTGCTTACAAAAGAATTTTTCCAGATAAAAAATATGTAATGAAATACACAACAGTTGGTGGCGTAGATGGTTTTGATGGAACAAGAAAAGAAGCACCAAAAGCAGTTGTAAAAGCAATAGAATAGTAAAACATTTGTTAGGTTTACGTAACTTTGCAGACAATATTATTAAAAAGAAAAATAGATGCAAGACATCAACATAAAAATAACAGATAGAAATGGCGTAACGCATGATGTTGTTGCACCAACAGATATGGCAATGAATCTGATGGAAGTTGTTCGCTCATACGAATTAGCAGAAGAAGGAACCATTGGTATTTGTGGCGGTATGGCAATGTGTGCATCTTGCCAATGTTATGTAAAATCTGATCATGAATTACCTGAAATGACAGATGATGAAGATGCAATGTTAGCAGAGGCTTTTAATGTTGAAGATAATAGTAGATTAGGTTGTCAGATACAAATGACTTCAGCAATCGATGGTTTAGAAGTAGAATTAGCTCCAGAATCTTAAACTTAAGAATGAAACAAGTAGCATCAAAAATAATTTCTAAAAATTACAGCATGTGTTTAAGAGATGCTGTAGAGGTTTTTACAAAAGAGTTAATCAATTGTTTGTTTGATCAAAATTATCAACAAGAAAAAGGTGAAGCTACTAAAAATAAGTTTTTAAGAATTTTAGAAAGGTTATCTATAGAAAATAAAGATTGTTTTTGGTTAGATTTCGAGAAATCGTTTAAAGAAATTAGAAGAAAACTAGATTTAGATGCATTGTTTGCTTTAAATAGCGATCCTGCAGCAAAAAGTTTAAGAGAAATTTATTTAGCGTATCCTGGGTTTTATGCAATTGCAGTTTACAGATTAAGTAACCAATTATTAAAACAAGAAATACCTGTTTTACCAAGAATGATGAGTGAGTTTGCACATAGTACAACAGGTACAGACATTCATCCAGGAGCAGAAATTGGAGATTCTTTTTTTATAGATCACGCAACCGGAATTGTAATTGGAGAAACAACAGTTATTAAAAATAATGTTACTATTTTTCAAGGAGTAACTTTAGGAGGTATTCAAGTAAAGAAAAGTATGGCTTCTACTAAAAGGCATCCAACAATAGAGAATAATGTTACAATTTATGCAAACGCTACTATTTTAGGAGGAGATGTAGTTATTGGAGCAAATTCAGTTATTGGAGCAAATGTTTGTGTAACAGAATCAATTTTAGAAAATTCTGTAGTTACAGTTCAATCAGAAAATAAAATTTTTCAAAGAAATTAATTAGATGAAAACAAAAAGTATCATAGATTTTGTAGGAAATACACCTTTGGTAGAAGCGCAAAATATCTTTAAGAAAGAAGGTGTTACTTTATTGCTAAAGTTAGAAGGAAATAATCCTGGTGGAAGCGTAAAAGATAGAGCCGCTTATAATATGATTTCTGAAGCTTTAAGAAGAAAAAATATTAAAAAAGGAGATACTTTAGTTGAAGCTACTAGTGGAAATACCGGAATTGCATTGGCTTTAATGGCTAAAGTTTTAGGTGTTAATATGGTTTTGGTTTTGCCAGAAAACTCAACAATAGAAAGAATTAAAACAATGCGTGCTTACGGAGCAAAAGTTATTTTAACTCCTGCAGAATTAGGTATTGAAGGTTCTAGAGATTACGCTTTAAAATTAAAATATAAAAAAGGGTATTTTAGATTAAATCAGTTTGATAATACAGATAATTCTAAAGCACATTACAAAACTACAGGTCCAGAAATTTGGAGAGATACAGAAGGTGAAGTTACTCACTTTGTAGCTGCAATGGGTACAACAGGGACCATTATGGGGGTTTCAGATTTCTTAAAAGAACAAAATAAGGAAATTAAAATAGTTGGTGCACAACCTAAAGACGGTGCTAAAATACCAGGAATTAGAAAATGGCCAGAAGAATATTTACCAGCAATTTTTACAAGATCTAAGGTAGATGAAGTTATAGAAGTAAATGAAGATGAAGCCAAAGCTATGACACAAAGATTAGCTTCAGAAGAAGGTATTTTTGCGGGTATGAGTAGTGGAGGTTCTGTTGCAACTGCTATAAAAGTTGCAGAAAGGTTAGATAAAGGTGTTGTTGTTGCAATTATTTGTGATAGAGGAGATCGTTATTTATCATCAACATTATTCGAAAAATAGTAATATATATTTAAGTAACTTGTGTTTTTGATGAGAATTGTAAAAGTATAAGTTATTTAAATTTTTAATATAATAATTCTGCAAATAAATAAATAATGCGTTTATTTGTAGTTCAGTTCATAAACTTATTGATTTACGTTATCACGAAAGGCAGAGGGATTAGACCCAATGAAGCCTTGGCAACCTCTCATTATTGAGAAAGGTGCTACATTCTACAAGTTTTTTAACTTGACAGATAACAGAGAAAAAAACACCTTTCCTGATGACATATATTGATAAAAATATCAAAAAATGTCAGAAATATACAAAGCTTTACAAGAACGAATTTTGGTTTTAGACGGTGCTATGGGCACAATGTTACAAGCCTATAAATTCACCGAAGAAGATTTTAGAGGAGAACGCTTTAAAGATTACCCAACTCCTTTACAAGGAAATAACGACTTGTTGTCTATAACGCAACCAGAAGCTATAAAAACAATTCATGCAAAATATTTTGAAGCTGGTGCAGATATTATAGAAACTAACACTTTCTCTGGCACCACCATTGCAATGGCAGATTATCAGATGGAAAACTTAGTTTATGAGTTAAATTACCAATCTGCAAAAATAGCCAAAGAAGTAGCCAATAGATTTTCAGAAAAAGAACCACATAAACCCAGATTTGTAGCGGGTTCTATTGGTCCAACAAATAGAACAGCTAGTATGTCTCCAGATGTAAATGATCCTGGTTATAGAGCTGTAACTTTCGATGAGTTAAGAATTGCTTATAAAGAACAAACAGAAGCTCTTTTAGATGGTGGTGCAGATTTATTATTAGTAGAAACTGTTTTTGATACTTTAAACGCAAAAGCAGCTTTATTTGCCATAGAAGAAGTAAAAGAAGAAAGACAAATAAATGTTCCTGTAATGTTAAGTGGAACAATTACAGATGCTTCTGGTAGAACTTTATCTGGGCAAACAGCAGAAGCTTTCTTAATTTCTGTTTCACATATTCCCTTGTTATCTGTAGGTTTTAATTGTGCTTTAGGAGCAAATTTACTACAACCACATCTAGAAGCAATTGCAAACAAAACAGATTTTGCAATTTCTGCACACCCTAATGCTGGTTTGCCAAACGCTTTTGGTGAATATGATGAGACTCCTGAAGAAATGGGAGAGCAGATTGAAGAATATTTAAAGAAAGATTTAATCAATATTATTGGGGGCTGTTGTGGTACTTCACCAGAACATATTAGCGTAATTGCAAATATTGCAGCAAAATACAAACCAAGACAACATTCAGAATTTGTTGTAAAATCTTACTAGAAAGACAGAAAGAAGATGAAAGTGAAACAAACTAAATACATGAAATTGTCTGGTTTAGAACCCTTGGTTTTAAATGAAAACAGCAATTTTATAAATGTAGGAGAAAGAACAAATGTTGCAGGCTCAAAAAAATTCTTACGTCTAATTAAAGAAGAAAAATTTGACGAAGCTTTAGATGTTGCAAGACATCAAGTAGATGGTGGGGCACAAATTATCGATATTAATTTTGATGATGGTTTAATTGATGGAAAAGAAGCGATGGTTCGTTTCTTGAATTTAATTGCAGCAGAACCAGATATTTGTAGAGTTCCAATTATGATAGATAGTTCTAAGTGGGAAATAATTGAAGCTGGATTAAAAGTTGTACAAGGTAAATGTGTTGTAAATTCTATTTCTTTAAAAGAAGGAGAAGAAAAGTTTATCTGGGAAGCAAAACAAATTAAACGTTATGGTGCAGCAGTAATTGTAATGGCTTTTGATGAAGTTGGACAAGCAGATAATTACGAAAGAAGATTAGAGATTGCAAAACGTTCTTATGATGTTTTGGTAAATAAAGTAGGGTTTCCATCCGAAGATATTATTTTCGATTTAAACATATTTCCTGTTGCTACAGGAATGGAAGAGCACCGTAAAAATGCTGTCGATTTTATTGAAGCAACACGTTGGGTAAGACAAAATTTAGAAAATGTTTCTGTAAGCGGAGGTGTAAGTAATGTGTCTTTTTCTTTTAGAGGAAATAATGGCGTTCGTGAAGCAATGCATACTGTATTTTTATATCATGCAATACAAGCTGGTATGAATATGGGAATTGTAAATCCTGCAATGTTAGAAATTTATGATGATATTCCTAAAGATTTATTAGAACATGTAGAAGATGTAATTTTAGATAGAAGAGAAGACGCAACAGAACGTTTATTAGATTTTGCTGAAACTGTAAAAGGATCTAAAGTTGGTAAAACAGCAGATTTGTCTTGGCGAGAAAACCCGTTACAAGAAAGAATAACTCATGCTTTAGTAAAAGGAATAGATGCTTTTATTATTGAAGATATAGAAGAAGCTAGACTAGCAGCAGCTGCACCAATAGAAGTTATTGAAGGAAATTTAATGACAGGTATGAACGTGGTTGGTGATTTATTTGGAGCAGGAAAAATGTTTTTACCACAAGTTGTTAAATCTGCTCGTGTAATGAAAAAAGCGGTAGGCTATTTAAATCCTTTTATAGAAGCCGAAAAAGGAGATAAACAAGAGCCAGTTGGTAAAATATTAATGGCAACTGTAAAAGGAGATGTGCATGATATTGGTAAGAATATTGTAAGCGTAGTTTTGGCTTGTAATAATTACGAAATAGTAGATTTAGGTGTTATGGTTCCGCCAGAAAAAATAATTCAAACGGCTATAGATGAACGTGTAGATGCCATTGGTTTGAGTGGGTTAATTACACCTTCTTTAGATGAAATGGTGTATTTAGCAAAAGAAATGCAACGTCAAAATTTTGAATTGCCTTTACTAATTGGTGGTGCAACTACTTCTAAAGCTCATACTGCAGTAAAAATAGATACACAATATAAAAATGCAGTTGTGCATGTAAATGATGCCTCTAGAGCTGTAACTGTTGTTGGAGATTTGTTAAACAAGAAATCTAGCCATTTATATACTGCAAAATTAAAAAAAGATTATGATGAGTTTAGAACCAAGTTTTTAAAACGAGGAAAAGAGAAATCATATATTTCTATAATTGAAGCAAGAAAAAGGAAATACAAAGTAGATTGGGAAACTTCAGAAATTGTAAAACCTAAAGAATTAGGTGTGCAGGTTTTAAAGCAATTAAGTTTAAAAGAATTATTGCCTTTTATAGATTGGAGTCCTTTTTTTAGAAGTTGGGATTTGCATGGGAAATTTCCAGATATTTTAACAGATAAGGTTGTTGGCGAGCAAGCTACTATTATGTATGCAGAAGCAAACGAAATGATACAAGAAATTATTGCTAAACAATTATTAAAAGCAAAAGCGGTTTTTGGTCTATTTGAAGCTAATTCTATAAATGATGATGATATTTCTGTTCAGAAAAAAGGAGAAGAAATTGCCGTTTTTAGAACACTAAGACAGCAATTAAAAAAACGAGAAGGAATTCCTAACCATGCATTGTCAGATTTTATTGCACCTAAAGAAACAAGCAGAACAGATTATGTAGGGGCTTTTTGTGTAGGAATTTTTGGAGCACAAGAATTAGCAGATTCATACAGAGCAAAAGAAGACGATTATAATGCAATTATGGCGCAAGCAATTGCAGATCGTTTTGCTGAAGCAATGGCAGAGTATTTACATAAACAAATTAGGATAAAACATTGGGGTTATTCTTCTGATGAAGGTTTAACAAATGACGATTTAATTAAAGAAAATTATAAAGGAATTAGGCCAGCGCCAGGTTACCCTGCTTGTCCAGATCATTTAGAAAAAGAAACTATTTGGGACTTACTTGAAGTAGAAAAAAATATAGGAGTTACGCTTACAGAAAGTTTAGCAATGTGGCCTGCAGCAGCAGTTTCTGGTTATTATTTTGCAAATAAGGAGGCTAAATATTTTGGTTTAGGTAAAATTACAGATGACCAAGTTAGAGATTTTGCAACTCGTAAAAATATAACAATAGAAAAAGCCAGAAAATGGTTACATCCTAATTTAGCAGAAGCATAAATTTAGACTACAGATTTTTCAAATAAAACAATACAATAAATTAACAATTTATTCCATTTTAACTAACAAATAATACGAGAAGAAATAAGAATTTTGCAGAAAAAATAAACAAGATGAAAAAATATAGATTAGAATTATCGTTCTTTCTTAAACTTTTAACTTTATCATTATCTGCATTTATAGTTGCTTATTTCTTCTAGATTACTGAAATAAATTCAGCAAAATGAAGATTACAGATCACATTAAAAAAGCAGACGGAAAAACATTGTTCTCTTTTGAGATTATACCGCCAAAAAAAGGGAATAATATTCAAGAATTATATAATAACATAAATCCGTTAATGGAATTTAAACCTCCGTTTATAGATGTTACAACTTCAAGAGAAGAATATGTTTATATAGATAAAGGAAATGGTTTATTAGATAGAAAAATAACCAGAATGCGCCCTGGAACTGTTGGTATTTGTGCAGCTATTAAACATAAATATGATGTAGATACTGTGCCACATGTTTTGTGTGGTGGTTTTTCTAAAGAAGAAACAGAGTATGTTTTAGTAGATTGCCATTA
>TARA_R110002049_G_scaffold15993_13_pt1 | contig 15304 bp, 13 predicted proteins | sample TARA_R110002049 | Tara Oceans TARA_R110002049 (sample SAMEA4396941) | marine metagenome | biome: Polar Biome; feature: [SRF] surface water layer (ENVO:00010504); material: water (ENVO:00002006), including particulate matter (ENVO:01000060) such as... | depth 5 m | reverse complement strand
CGGACCGTGACGGATTCTGCCCTGATGCTGCGGGTGATGAGCGGGCCGGATGCGCGCGACTGGACGACATTGCCCTTCGTCGACACAGACTATGTTGCGGCCCTGTCCGCCTCGATCAAGGGAAAGCGGGTTGCCTATAGCCCAACGCTCGGCTATGCGGCCGTGGATCCGGAGGTTGCGGCGGCGGTCAAGAGGGGGGCTGAACTCTTCGCGGAACTTGGCGCAAATGTTGAAGAAGTAGATTTTCTTTTTGAGAATCCCTTGCCGATTTTCAATGTTCTCTGGTGGTCGGGCGCACGCTTTGCCCTTCGAAACCTGACGGACAAACAGCTGAACGAGCTTGATCCCGGTCTGCGCCGCGTGTTCGAGGGGGCGGCCTCCATCACGCTCACCGATTACTTGGAAGCGGTTCAGGCACGCGGTGAGCTTGGCAATCGAATGAAGCAGTTTCACGAGACCTACGATCTGCTGCTGACGCCTTCGCTTGCCATTCCGGCATTTGAGGTCGGCAAGCTCGCGCCGACAGAACTGGAAGAGGTTGGCGGCTGGGTGGACTGGACGCCGTTTTCCTATCCCTTCAATCTGACGCAGCAGCCAGCCTGCTCCATTCCCTGTGGTCTTAATTCAGAGGGGCTGCCGATCGGGTTGCAGATCGTCGGGCCAATGCAGGATGACGCAGCGGTTCTCAATGCGGCCTATGCCTTTGAACGCGTATCGCCCGTCGCCTCGGCGCGGCCGGACCTCACAAAAATAGTCTGATAAAATGTCTCTGCCGACCGAACTGCTCAGCGTTGAGGAAATGTATCTGGCGGACCGCCTTGCGATTGACGGCGGTGTGGCGGGTTCCATGCTCATGGAAACGGCCGGTGAGGGGATTGCGATTCAGATACAGCGAAAATGGCCGCCTGGTCGCGCACTCGTTCTATGCGGACCGGGGAATAACGGGGGGGACGGTTATGTTGTCGCCCGCCGGTTGCAGGAGGCGGGCTGGCAGATCGATCTTGCGTCCATCGCCGATCCGGAGTTGCTGAAAGGGGATGCGGCGCTTATGCGGGACCAGTGGAATGGCCCGATTTTGTCGCTTGCACGGGCCGAGGTGGCTGATATTGATCTTGTTGTGGATGCCGTCTTCGGAGCAGGCTTTTCCCGCTATCTTGAGAGCGATCTCGCCTCTTTTTTTGCGCGGATAAAACGGGAGTTGATTCCGGTCGTCGCCGTCGATATGCCAAGCGGTGTCAATGGAGATACCGGCGCGGCGGATGCAGGCGCCATTCCGGCGGCGATGACCGTCAGCTTCTTTCGCGCTAAACCGGGACATTTCCTCTACCCCGGCCGCACCTATTGCGGCGAGTTGAAGATTATCGATATCGGCATCGATGCGGACTATCTTGAGGAAATTGACCCAGAGACACATTTGAACGATCCGGAGCTTTGGCGGGATGATTTACCGTCACTCGGACCAGAGATACAGAAATATAGCCGTGGCCATGCGGCAGTTGTTGGCGGCGGCATTGCCTCAACCGGGGCAGCGAGGTTGGCGGCGCGCGCAAGTCTGAGGGCCGGGGCAGGGGCGACAACTGTCGTCAGTCCGCCATCGGCGCTGCAAACATATGCGGCCGCGCTGGAGGCCGTAATGGTCATCGCCCTCTCAGAAGGGCAGGCATTTGAGGACTGGCTTCGCGATAAGCGGATCGGAACTGTCCTTGTCGGTCCGGGCAATGGGGTTACCGAGCGGACACGAAAATTTACAAGCATCGCACTGGAAAGCCCGGCGAATGTCATTCTCGATGCGGATGGCCTGACGGTCTTCAGGGATGACCCCGATACGCTGTTCTCGCTCATCGCGGAGAAGGAACATGGGGAAGTGGTGATTACACCTCATGAGGCGGAGTTCGAGCGTATTTTCTCACTCGCAGGATCAAAACTGGAACGGGCGAGAACAGCGGCGTCTTTGTCAGGAGCTGTGGTCCTGCTGAAAGGGGCGGATACCGTTATTGCAACTCCCGACGGCAAGGCCGTCATTAATTATAATGCCTCTCCATATCTTGCGACGGCGGGATCCGGCGACGTTCTAGCGGGCCTGATCACGGGATTTTTCTCGGGCGGAATGAGCGCATTTTCTGCCGCCTCGGCAGCAGCCTGGATACATGGCGAGGCAGGCAGTATGATAGGGCCCGGATTGATTGCCGAGGATATTGAAACTGTCGTTCCGTCAATTTTGCGCAAACTTTTAGACAGTCATAAAAAAGCCTAAAATGCGATGCACTTTTCAACAGTTTTTTTACGAATTTCCCGTATTGATTATTTATAGCGGAAAAATTCGGCATTTTATTTTGGGTGAGTAGCATGTTTTTCAAGAAGCAAAGTTTACGCGATCGGATCGCTTCGGGCGACATTTTTTACCGCGGCATGATGTTGAGCCTGCAAGAACAGGCAAAAGTTCTTCGCATTACAGATGATGACCAGGGTATTCCGCATGTCCATTATGAGAAAACCGTTCTTCGGACCGGATATCAGGAACATGCCGGAACGAATGTACTGGCCCTTGCGATTTTCGAGCGGGATTTTCACGCGGCATAATTCAATTGTTCCCGTGTGACGGTCATTCGGCTTTTGGAAACAATCCATTTCCAATGTCCCTGTTTCCTTACTGAGAGGTTGTAATCGGCGTTGATTTCACCCTGCCGATAGATGCCTTTTCCGTTGTTTTTACTTTTCTCGCCCTTTATTGGGAATTCCCCTAGTCAATCCCAGAAATCATATGCTATAGACAGCCGCTCCCGGTTCGGGCGGTTGCAAAATTTTGTGAGCGCCGCCGGGTTTAAATTCGAGATGCGGGTGTGGCGGAATTGGTAGACGCGCTGGTTTTAGGTACCAGTTTCTTACGAAGTGGGGGTTCGATTCCCTCCACCCGCACCAGGATATAAAGGAAGCTTTCGGGCTGGCGTTTCTCGTCACAGGATGTGAGGAGGAGCGTTTATTGCTAAATAAAAGATGACGGGCGATCGTTCATGCAAATTACACAAACTAACTCTGACGGCCTAAAGCGGGATTTCACGATTGTTGTTGAGGCTGCGGAAATCGACACCAAGGTTACGAACAAACTGACCGAGGTTGGCGCGGATATCAAACTTCCGGGGTTTCGTCCGGGGAAAGTGCCGCTTGCCATTTTGCGTCAGCGTTTCGGCAAATCCGTCATGGGCGAAGTGCTTGAGCAAACGGTCAATGAGGTAAGCCAGAAGGCGCTGGATGACAACTCCCTGCGCCCGGCCCAGCAGCCAAAGATCGAAATCACAAAATTCGATGAAGGGGAAGATCTCGAATTCACGATTGAAGTTGAGATTATGCCGGACTTCGAGCCGATGGATTTTTCAAAGCTGAAGCTGGAAAAACTTGTTGCTGACGTTGAGGACGACAAGGTCGACGAAGCCTTGACCGAAATTGCCGGTCAACAAAAGAATTTCGTTGCCATCACCAGCAAACGCAAATCGAAAGAAGGCGACGCGCTTCTGATTGATTTCGTTGGCAAGGTGGATGGGGTCCCCTTTGACGGCGGATCCGCGGAAGGTCATCAGCTGGAGCTCGGTTCCAATTCCTTCATTCCCGGCTTTGAAGAGCAACTCGTTGGGGCGAAGGCCGGTGATGATGTCGAGGTCAAGGTGACGTTCCCGGAAAATTACGGCGCGGAAAACCTGGCGGGCAAGGATGCTGTATTCGATGTCAAAGTCCATGAAGTGCGTGAAGCGGCGGATGTCGAGATCAATGACGAGTTCGCGACCAAACTCGGCCTTGAGAACCTTGATGCCTTGAAGGACGCGGTCCGAGGTCAGATCGAGCAGCAGTACAACCAGCTTTCACGACAGTCCCTGAAACGCAAGATGCTGGACGCCATGGCGGAAGCACATGATTTCGACGTTCCTCCCGGAATGAAGGACAGTGAATTCGAGAATATCTGGAAACAGTTTGAGCAGGAGCTGGAGCAGTCCGGCCAGAAGCTGGAGGATCAGGATCAGTCCGAGGAAGAACTGCGCGAGGAATATACAGGCATCGCCGAACGCCGCGTGCGTCTTGGGCTGCTGCTCGCGGAAGTCGGCCGGATCAACAATATCGAAGTCTCTCAGGAGGAGGTCAACCAGGCCATGGTGGCGCAGGCCCGCAACTATCCGGGTCAGGAACAAATGATTTTTGAGATGTTCCAGAAACGCCCTGAAATGCAGGCGCAGCTTCGCGCACCGATCTTTGAAGACAAGGTTATTGACTTCATCTCGGAACTGGCAACGGTCACGGAGAAAAAGGTCTCGGTTGACGAACTGATGAAGGATCCGGACGAGGAAGAGGCCGCGAAACCAAAGAAAAAGCCAGCCGCCAAGAAAAAGGCTGCGGCTGAAAAAGGGGAGACGAAGAAAGCCACACCCAAGAAAGCGGCGCCTAAGAAACCGGCTGCGAAAAAACCAGCCGAAAAGAAATCGGCCGAAAAGAAATAATCCGAATTTCATTGATGTGGATTTACAGTTGCGTTCGTCGCTCCTATATGCTGACGTGGCGCAACTGCTAAACTTAAGGAAAATCGAGAATGGTTGATGTCATCGACACCTATATGAATAATCTGGTTCCAATGGTCGTGGAGCAGACAGCTCGCGGAGAGCGGTCTTACGATATTTTCTCCCGTCTTCTGAAAGAGCGGATTATTTTTGTCACCGGACAGGTTCAGGATGGCATGGCGGGGCTGATTACAGCGCAGCTTCTGTTTTTGGAAGCGGAAAACCCGAAAAAGCCGATCTATATGTATATCAATTCTCCGGGGGGCGTGGTTACGTCTGGCCTGGCAATCTATGATACGATGCAATATATCAAGCCGGACATTGCGACGGTTTGTATCGGTCAGGCTGCGTCCATGGGCTCATTCCTGCTGACAGCCGGGACCAAGGGCAAGCGCTACAGCCTTCCCAATGCCCGTATTATGATCCATCAGCCGTCAGGTGGTGCGCAAGGGCAGGCGACGGATATCGAAATCCAGGCTCGTGAAATCCTGAAAGTCCGGGCGCGGCTGAACAAGCTCTATGTCGAGCATACAGGGCAGCCGCTCGATGTGATTGAAGCCGCGGTGGAGCGGGATAACTTCATGACTGCCGAAGAGGCAAAAGAGTTTGGCCTCGTCGATGAAGTCGTTGTTAAACGTCCCAGCCTGGATGATGAGGACGATAAGAAGTCCAAATAAGCCAGTTTTTGCGCAGGCGGGTATATAATTTTTTCGTAAAGCAGGCGGTTTTGACGTCCTGTTAACGGAAAGTTGAGTCAAATTCCGTATTATGCAGGTTCGGGACAATCATGGCGTTTCGCATTGCGTGATTTCGCCAAGGTAAACATTATTGTTGTCGCCCGCGACGACGACGGCTAATATGCAAAGTCGAACGGACTATTGGAGTATTTATGACCAAATTAAGTGGTGGAGATTCGAAAAATACCCTGTACTGCTCCTTCTGCGGCAAAAGCCAGCATGAGGTCAGAAAGCTGATCGCGGGACCAACAGTGTTCATTTGCGATGAGTGTGTTGAGCTGTGCATGGATATCATTCGTGAAGAACACAAAAGCACCCTGGTAAAAACGAGCGATGGTGTTCCGACGCCAATGGAAATCTGCAAGGTTCTGGATGATTATGTGATCGGCCAGTTTCATGCGAAGCGGGTTCTTTCCGTCGCGGTCCATAACCATTACAAGCGGCTTCATCATAGCGGAAAGTCGGACGATGTGGAGCTTGCGAAATCCAATATCCTGCTGATCGGCCCGACGGGTTGCGGCAAGACGCTGCTGGCACAGACATTGGCGCGTATTCTGGACGTCCCCTTTACCATGGCCGACGCAACAACCCTGACTGAGGCCGGCTACGTTGGTGAGGATGTAGAGAATATCATCCTCAAACTATTGCAATCTGCTGATTATAATGTTGAGCGGGCGCAGCGCGGTATTGTCTATATTGACGAGGTCGACAAGATCAGCCGTAAATCCGACAATCCGTCGATTACCCGGGATGTATCGGGTGAGGGCGTTCAGCAGGCATTGTTGAAGATTATGGAAGGAACCGTTGCCTCCGTTCCGCCGCAGGGGGGTCGCAAGCATCCGCAGCAGGAGTTCCTGCAAGTGGATACGACGAATATCCTGTTTATTTGCGGCGGCGCGTTTGCCGGACTGGACAAGATCATCGGTTCACGCGGCAAGGACACCTCAATCGGCTTCGGCGCTTCAGTGGAAGCGGAAGAGGATCGTAATGTCGGTGAAACATTGAAGGATGTCGAACCGGAAGATCTTTTGAAGTTCGGACTGATCCCGGAGTTTGTCGGGCGTTTGCCGGTTGTCGCGACGCTTGAAAACCTGGATGAAGAAGCGCTGATCGAGATTTTGACGACGCCCAAGAATGCGCTGGTCAAGCAGTATCAGCGGCTGTTCGATATGGAAGATGTCAATCTGACCTTCACGGAAGACGCCCTGTCGGCGATCTCGAAGAAGGCGATCGTCCGTAAAACAGGCGCCCGGGGCCTCCGGTCGATCATGGAAAATATCCTTCTGGATTCGATGTATGATCTTCCTTCGCTCGAAGGTGTGGAGGAAATCGTTATTAACGCCGAGGTGGTTGACGGTGGTACCCAACCGCTCCATATATATGCTGATCGACAGGACGCGACGAGTAGCGCGTAGTCCTGCCTTTAGGGGGAAGGACGTTTTCCTTCCCGCTCTTTTTTTTAGTCAGGACCAGCATATATTTCCCGCCCGTGCGGGCACTTCAAATCGCCGGTCCCAGAAGGCAACATGATGATTGATACACCCCGTACGCAGATTTTTCCGGTTCTCCCGCTCCGTGATATCGTCGTTTTCCCGCATATGATCGTGCCGCTGTTTGTTGGCCGCGACAAATCCGTGCGCGCGCTTGAGGACGTGATGAAGGACGACAAGCAGATCCTTCTTGTGGCGCAGAAGAATGCGAGCCAGGACGACCCGGGGGAGGATGACATTCATCGTGTCGGAACCATTGCTTCCGTTCTGCAGTTGCTGAAGCTCCCTGATGGGACGGTAAAGGTCCTGGTTGAAGGCGGCGAGCGTGCGCGGATTGATGAGTTCCTCTCGAACCCGGATTTTTTCCAGGCCCATGCCGAAATTATGGAAGAGAAGGACGCTGATACGCCGGAGCTTGAGGCGCTGGCCCGTTCTGTAATTTCCCAGTTCGAGCAATATGTGAAGCTCAACCGCAAGATCCCACCGGAAGTGCTTGTCTCGCTTAACCAGATTGACGAGCCGTCTAAGCTTGCAGATACAATGGCATCGCATATGGCGTTGAAGATTTCAGAGAAGCAGGAACTGCTGGAAATTGAATCGGCAGCCGAACGGCTGGAACGGGTCTATGCGCTGATGGAAGACGAAATCGGTGTTCTGCAAGTTGAGAAGAAAATCCGTAGCCGGGTCAAACGCCAGATGGAGAAGACCCAGCGCGAATATTATCTCAACGAACAGATGAAGGCGATCCAGAAGGAGCTTGGAGAAGGCGAAGATGGCCGCGATGAACTGACGGAGCTTGAAGAGAAAATTGCCAAGACAAAGCTGACGAAGGAAGCGCTCGAAAAATGTAATCAGGAGATGAAGAAACTCCGGAACATGAGCCCGATGTCAGCAGAGGCGACAGTTGTCCGCAATTACCTCGACTGGATCACCAGCCTGCCTTGGAACAAGCGGACCCGCGTCAAGAAGGATCTTGTGCGCGCCGAAAAAATCCTGAACGATGACCATTACGGGCTGGAAAAGGTCAAGGAACGCATCCTTGAATATCTTGCCGTGCAGCAGCGGATGAAGAAGATCCGTGGCTCGATCCTTTGTCTTGTTGGTCCTCCCGGCGTGGGTAAAACTTCGCTCGGTAAATCTGTTGCGAGAGCGACAGGCCGTAATTTTGTCCGCGTGGCTCTTGGGGGCGTGCGGGACGAAGCGGAAATTCGCGGTCACCGTCGGACCTATATCGGCTCGATGCCGGGCAAGGTCATCCAGTCGATGAAAAAGGCGAAATCCAGCAACCCGCTTTTCCTTTTCGATGAGATTGACAAGCTGGGGAATGACTTCCGTGGCGATCCGTCTTCGGCGCTGCTTGAAGTGCTCGATCCGGAACAGAACACAACATTTGCCGACCATTATCTCGAGGTCGAGTTCGACTTGTCCGAAGTAATGTTTATTTGTACGGCAAACTCTCTCAACATGCCGGGGCCGCTGCGCGATCGTATGGAGATCATCCATCTTTCGGGGTATACCGAAGATGAGAAGGTGGAGATTGCCAAGCGCCATCTCGTTGAAAAACAGATGAAAGCCCATGGCCTGAAGAAGACCGAATGGTCGATTACCGACGATGCGATCCGCGATCTTATCCGCTACTACGCCCGCGAAGCCGGCGTGCGTAACTTGGAGCGAGAAATCGCGAAACTGTGCCGGAAATCGATCAAGGAGATCATTACCGATGGCGTCAAGTCAGTCGCCATTACGTCTGATAATCTTAAAGACTACTCCGGTGTCCGGAAGTATCGCTTCGGCGAGGTAGAGGAAACGGATCAGGTCGGCCTGACGACGGGACTTGCCTGGACCGAAGTTGGCGGCGAACTGCTGACGATCGAAGCGGTCAAGCTTTACGGCAAGGGCCGGATGCAGATTACCGGTAAACTTGGTGATGTGATGCAGGAATCCGTACAGGCTGCAAAAAGCTTTGTGCAATCGCGCTGTCTGGAGATGGGCGTGAAGCCAACAGATTTTGACAAGCATGATATTCATGTCCATGTGCCGGAAGGGGCGACCCCGAAAGATGGCCCGTCCGCCGGTGTGGCAATGGTCACATCGATTATCTCGGTCCTGACAAACATTCCGGTGAGCAAGGACCTCGCCATGACCGGAGAGGTTACCCTGCGTGGGCGGGTGCTGCCGATTGGCGGCCTGAAGGAGAAACTACTTGCTGCCCTACGAGGCGGCATCAAAACAGTTCTGATCCCGAAAGATAATGAAAAGGATTTGGCGGAAATTCCTGACAATGTAAAAGCGGGTCTCAAGATTATTCCGGTTTCGGAGGTTTCAGAGGTGTTGAAACATGCTCTGACAAAACCGCTTGTGCCCTTGAACTGGAGCGAGGAAGAACTGGCGAAAGAGCTTGCCGGGGCGTCGGCTCAGCGAAAAGTTGAGGATGGGGTAACAACCCACTGACTTTAATCAAAAACCGGGTCAAAACCGCAGAAAAGTTGGGGATATCTTGATTTTTCCCTTTGACCCGGCGCAACCGACAAACTAGTATGCGACCGTCTTAAACGAATTTATTGATAAGATATGTTCAAGTCTAAATTGAAGGGGGCTTATAGTGAATAAGAATGATCTCGTTGCCGCAGTTGCTGATATTTCAGGCCTGGGGAAAGCAGAAGCAGGGAAAAGTGTTGATGCGGTACTCGAAGCGGTTTCCAAAGCTTTAAGCGGCGGTGACGAAGTGCGCCTGGTCGGCTTTGGTACGTTCAGCGTCGCTGATCGCAAAGCCTCTGAAGGCCGCAATCCTCGCACTGGTGAAACCATCAAGATTCCGGCTTCTAAACAGCCGAAATTCAAAGCTGGTAAAGCTTTGAAAGATACGGTTAACAAGTAACACAAGCGGTTACGGTAAAATATGGAAGCCAGATCCAATTTTCTGGATCTGGCTTCATCTTTTTTACTTCCCATTGCCGGTGTTGATTGATATACACGGGCTCGCTTGAATATGGGTGATTAGCTCAGCTGGTTAGAGCATCTCGTTTACACCGAGAGGGTCGGGAGTTCGAATCTCTCATCACCCACCATTTTCCCACAAACACTTCAATTTAATTCGCCGCTGTGCAAGCACCGGTATTCGCGATTGCTTTGGTATAATACCCATGAAACGGCGGAATGATATTGCTGATTCCTGGTTTGCTTTTGATAAATGACGGTGCGATTTACTTGAGTGGATCGTGTGGTGATTTTTGAAAACTTGGGTATTTTTAAAAGCACAGTCAGAGCTCAAAAATTAATTCTGAAAATATGTTTATGCTGCTTGACAGCACCGTTTGGGTCCAATACAAAACAGCGTCCCTGCGGGGGTGTAGCTCAGTTGGTTAGAGCGCCGGCCTGTCACGCCGGAGGTCGCGGGTTCGAGCCCCGTCACTCCCGCCACTTTCCCCCAAATGATAATCGCTCGCAACTGACCTGTGTGAAATAATCGTGGGCACTCCAGTGGCTGCCGTGCATTTTCAATTAAGGCGGAATTTTGTTGCTAAATCGGTTTTCTTCCGTATAACCCGACACTATAATGCTGTATGTATTTGGTAGGAGGGATTGTCACCCGCCAGGCCAATCAAGGCCTGCCTCAGGGTGTCGGATTGTAATATTATGGAAGCCTTGCTTATAGAATATTTACCCATCCTGATTTTCTTGGGGTTGGCGGTCGGGTTGTCAGCGGTTATCGTGATTGCCTCGATGATTGTGGCGGCGCAGCATCCAGATGCCGAGAAGCTCTCTCCCTATGAATGCGGCTTTGAGCCGTTTGATGATGCCCGTAATCAGTTTGATGTCCGGTTTTATCTGGTCGCCATTCTGTTCATTATTTTCGATCTTGAGGTGGCGTTTTTGTTCCCCTGGTCGATTTCCCTGGGCGGGGTGGGGCTGTATGGTTTCTGGTCCATGATAGTGTTCCTTGGCATCCTGACGATCGGCTTTATTTATGAATGGAAGAAGGGAGCTCTGGAATGGGAGTAAGTTCTGAACCGGTCGGTGTGGAACCTCGTCCCGGTGCACAAGATCAAGATTCATTCTTTCGCGAGATTGGCCATGAGCTGGACGACAAGGGATTTGTCGTCACCCAGGTCGACAAACTGGCGAATTGGGCCCGGACTGGCTCACTGTGGCCGATGACGTTCGGTCTTGCCTGTTGTGCGGTGGAAATGATGCACGCTTGGCAACCCCGCTATGACATGGAGCGTCTGGGCGTTGTCCCGCGCGGATCGCCCCGTCAATCCGACGTAATGATCGTCGCGGGAACACTTACCAATAAGATGGCACCGGCACTCCGCAAGGTTTATGACCAGATGGCGGAGCCGCGCTATGTGATTTCAATGGGGTCCTGCGCCAATGGCGGGGGATATTATCACTATTCCTATTCCGTTGTTCGCGGATGCGACCGGATCGTCCCTGTCGATATTTATGTGCCTGGATGCCCGCCGACGGCGGAAGCGTTGATTTACGGCGTGTTTCAGCTGCAGAAGAAAATTCGTCGCACCGGAACATTTTTGCGCTAATCGGAAGGGATCGTCAGTAACATGAATGAAGCGCTTGAAGAGCTGGGCGAGTTAATCGCGGCCGAGAATTCCGCCGACGTCATTTCGACTAAGGTGGCGTTCGATGAGCTGATCGTCAATGTACGGGCGGAATCGATTGATAAGGTGATTGAATTCCTCCGCAATGATTCTAATTGCAAGTTTGAAGTTTTATGCGACGTTTGCGGTGTGGATTATCCGACACGTGCCAAACGCTTTGACGTCGTTTATAACTTGCTGAGCCTGCGCCATAACCAGCGTGTTATTGTGAAGGCGGAAACAGATGCCCGTACCCCGGTTCCTTCGGTAGTCGGTTTGTTTCCGGGCGCCAACTGGTTTGAACGGGAAGCCTGGGATATGTATGGAATCATGTTTTCGGGCCATCCGGATTTGCGCCGTATGCTGACCGACTATGGTTTCGAGGGACATCCGCTGCGCAAGGACTTTCCGCTGACCGGGTATGTCGAGTTGCGCTATAGCGAAGACGAGAAGCGCGTTGTCTATGAGCCGGTCAATCTGACGCAGGAGTTCCGCAAGTTCGACTTTGAAAGCCCCTGGGAAGGAGCCAAGTATGTTTTGCCCGGTGATGAAAAAGCGGAAGGGCAGGGCTGATGGCTGAAATTCAGATCAAGAATTACACGCTGAACTTTGGACCCCAGCATCCGGCCGCCCATGGCGTGCTCCGTATGGTGATGGAGTTAGACGGTGAAGTTGTTGAGAGGATCGATCCGCATATCGGGCTTTTGCATCGTGGTACGGAGAAACTGATCGAGCATAAAACCTATATGCAGGCGATGCCCTATTTCGACCGGCTCGACTATGTCGCGGCAATGAGTCAGGAGCATGCCTTTGTTCTGGCGGCGGAAAAGCTACTGGGTTGCGAGGTGCCGTTACGCGCACAGTATATCCGCGTCCTGTTTTCAGAAATCTCCCGCGTTCTCAACCACATCATGAATGTCTGCGCGCAGGCCATGGATGTCGGAGCAACGACGCCGATGCTCTGGGGCTTTGTTGAGCGGGAAACGCTGATGGAGTTTTATGAGCGGGCAAGCGGTGCGCGCATGCATGCGGCCTATTTCCGAGTTGGTGGTGTTCATCAAGATATTCCGGAAAAGCTGGAAGAAGATATTCGCACCTTCATCAAGCAGTTCCCGTCCATTCTGGATGATATCGAGGCCCTCCTGACCGAGAACCGTATTTTCAAGCAGCGGAATGTGGATATCGGGGTTGTTTCGCAAGAGGATGCGATGGCCTGGGGGTTTTCTGGCGTGATGTTGCGCTCCACCGGTCTCGCATGGGATTTGCGGAAAAGCCAGCCCTATGATGTCTATGGCAAGATGGATTTCGATATTCCGGTGGGCCTGAATGGCGATTGTTTTGACCGTTACCTGATGCGGATGGAGGAAATGCGCCAGTCCTTGCGGATTATGGAACAGTGCCTCGATCAGATGAAGCCGGGCCCTGTGCTCTCAACGGATCCGAAAGTGGCGCCGCCGCGCCGCGCGAACATGAAAACGTCGATGGAAGCCTTGATCAATCACTTCAAGCATTATACCGAAGGGGTCAAGGTGCCGGAAGGCGAGACCTATACGGCGGTGGAAGCGCCCAAGGGTGAATTTGGTGTCTATCTGGTGTCGGACGGGTCGAACAAGCCCTATCGCTGCAAGATCAGGGCGCCGGGATTTGCTCATCTGCAGGGGATGGATTTCCTGACCAAGGGGCATATGCTGGCCGATGCGTCCGCAATTTTGGGAAGTTTGGATATCGTATTTGGTGAGGTGGATCGGTGAGTCAGGTCATTGAAACGGGCAAGGCGTTCGAGTTCACGCCCGAGAATGTGAAAAAGGCGAAGGTCTTTATCGCCAGGTATCCGAAGGGACGCCAGCAGAGCGCGGTGATGCCGCTGCTTGATCTGGCGCAGCGCCAGAACGAAAACTGGCTCTCCAGAGAAGCATTGGAATATGTCGGGCGGTTTCTGGATGTGCCGTATATGCGGGTGCTGGAGGTCGCGACGTTTTATACGATGTATAACCTGAAGCCGGTCGGGAAATATTTCCTCCAGCTTTGCCGGACGACACCCTGCTGGTTGCGCGGGAGTGATGACCTGGAAGCAGTCTGTAAGAATAAACTTGGCATCGCTAATGGCGAAACGACAGAGGATGGCATGTTCAGCTTGCTGGAGGTCGAATGTCTTGGCGCCTGCGTCAATGCACCTGTGGTACAGATTAACGACGATTTCTATGAAGACCTGAATGCTGAAAATTTCGAGGCTGTTCTCGATAAGCTCGCCAATGGGGAAGATGCGCCCAAGGGACCGCAGATAGACCGGATCAATTCCGCACCAGAAGGTGGCCCGAAAACATTGCTGGAAAAGACGGGGGACGCCTGATGCTGAAAGATCAAGACAGGATTTTCACCAACCTTTACGGCATTCATGACTGGAAGCTTGCAGGCGCAAAATCCCGCGGTATCTGGGACAATACCAAAGCTCTTATCGAGATGGGACACGACGGCATCATTGATGCAGTCAAGGAAAGCGGCTTGCGTGGACGCGGGGGCGCAGGCTTCCCGACGGGATTAAAATGGTCGTTCATGCCCAAGGAATCCGATGGCCGCCCAAGCTATCTTGTGGTCAATGCCGACGAATCCGAGCCCGGCACCTGTAAGGATCGGGAAATTATGCGGTTCGATCCGCACCGACTTCTGGAAGGATGTCTGGTTGCCGGTTTCGCCATGCGCGCTATTGCGGCCTATATCTATATTCGCGGCGAATTCGTACAGGAAGCCATCAACCTCGAGATTGCCATTCAGGAAGCCTATGAGGATGGCCTGATCGGCAAGAATGCGTCCGACTCCGGCTATGATTTCGATATCTACCTGCATCGCGGGGCCGGGGCTTATATCTGTGGTGAGGAGACGGCGCTTATTGAAAGCCTTGAGGGCAACAAGGGCCAACCGCGTCTGAAACCGCCGTTTCCGGCGAATGTCGGCGTCTGGGGCTGTCCGTCAACGGTCAATAATGTGGAGAGTATTGCGGTTGCACCGGAAATTCTTAGGCGCGGGGAAGGCTGGTTCTCCGGTCTTGGCCGCCCGAACAACACCGGAACCAAGCTTTTCTGTATTTCGGGGCATGTAGAAAAACCCTGCAATGTCGAAGAGGAAATGGGCATTCCGCTGAAGGAACTGATCGAGAAACATGCGGGCGGTGTTCGCGGTGGCTGGGATAACCTGCTGGCGATTATTCCCGGCGGATCTTCCGTGCCGCTGCTACCCAAGGAAACCTGCGATACGATGCTGATGGATTTCGACAGCCTGCGCGACGCCCAGAGCGGTCTTGGCACGGCGGCGGTCATCGTTATGGACAAATCGACGGATGTGATCCGCGCGATCGAGCGTCTTTCGCATTTCTACAAGCATGAAAGCTGCGGCCAATGTACGCCCTGCCGGGAGGGAACCGGCTGGATGTGGCGGGTGATGCAGCGTCTCGTCTCCGGGGAAGCGGAGATCGAGGAAATTGACATGCTGATCAATGTATCGAAACGGATTGAAGGTCATACCATCTGCGCCCTTGGCGACGCAGCGGCATGGCCAATTCAGGGGCTGGTGCGGCATTTCCGCCCGGTCATCGAAGAACGTATTAATTCACGGAAAGCCGTCAAGGCCGCCTGAGGGTTGTCTTGAGCGGGGAGCGAAGTATGCCGACACTTACAGTAGATGGGACAGAAGTCACAGTCGATCCGGGAACAACGGTGCTTCAGGCCTGTGAAGAGGCGGGCGCGGAAATACCGCGTTTTTGCTATCATGAGCGACTGTCGATTGCCGGCAACTGCCGCATGTGCCTGGTGGAGATGGAGAAGGCACCGAAGCTGATCGCCTCCTGCGCCATGCCCGCGAGTGACGGTATGGTAATCCATACCAATACCCAGAAAGTGAAGGAAGGCCGGGAAGGGGCGATGGAGTTCCTTCTGATTAACCAT
>TARA_R110002049_G_scaffold287626_1_pt1 | contig 15309 bp, 9 predicted proteins | sample TARA_R110002049 | Tara Oceans TARA_R110002049 (sample SAMEA4396941) | marine metagenome | biome: Polar Biome; feature: [SRF] surface water layer (ENVO:00010504); material: water (ENVO:00002006), including particulate matter (ENVO:01000060) such as... | depth 5 m | reverse complement strand
CAGATATCTTTTATATCCAATCAGAGGCAGACTATACCGAAATTTTCACCACTGAAAAGAAACATTTGACCTCCCACTCCTTAAGGTATTGGCTGCAAACCCTACCCGAAGACCAATTTGCACAAGTTCATAAATCCTATATTGTGAATATACGGCAGATCATGAAGGTATCCGGAAAACGTATCTTTTTTGATAAAGCGACAGATGTTCCTATTGGACGGGCCTTCAAGGAGGGTTTTGTGGAAAAGTACTTGAAGTAATTGGTTAAGTCTGGCTTGGGATATTAAAACTTTGGACAAAGAAGTATTTATAAGGATTTTAATATTGACAAATAGCGCTTAATATAAGTTGTTTTTGAGACCACGGATTTCTATTATTTTAATTTCCGGAAAATAAACCAAGTTAAATTTGATATATAAATTATGTTGAAAGCCAGAACTTTATTATATTAGTACAATCGATTGCATAAATCTTAATGTTATGAATGTCAGCCTTCGCTTTTTTCTAAATACATCACTCATTATTCTGTTTATAGGTTCTGTTGCCAATGCCTGTAAGAAGGCACCAAAAGAGCAAAAGGAGGTTGTGGATGCATTTGCCGCTGCCGATAGGATAATTAAGGATATAGTAGTGCCTCAATTTCCGGATAGGGATTTTAATATAGTCGATTTTGGCGCCGTAGCAGATGGCGGTACAGATAATACCCAGGCCTTTAAATTGGCCATTGAGAGTTGTAATAAAGAAGGCGGAGGTAAGGTGATTGTTCCGGAAGGTAGTTTTTTAACCGGGCCTATTCACCTAAAAAGCAATGTGAACCTACATTTGGAGGAAGGCGCTGTGGTTTTGTTTACAAAGGATTCCAGTGCCTATCTGCCCGTTGTCCATACCTCTTATGAAGGCGTGGAACTCATGAATTATTCGCCCTTGATTTACGCCTATAAACAAAAGAATATTGCCGTTACGGGAAAGGGAGTTTTTGATGGACAGGCAAGTAAAACAAATTGGTGGCCTTGGAGCGGAGCGGAAGAATATGGGCATATTGATGGGCAACCGGAGCAAAAAGATGATCACAACTTGCCTAGGTTGCGTAAAATGAATGAAGAAGCTACGCCGGCTTTAGAGCGTTTGTTTGGGGAAGGTTACCAATTGCGGCCGAGCTTTTTTCAACCTTTTGATTGTGAAAATATACTTGTGAAGGGAGTAACATTCACCAATGCCCCATTTTGGGTTATGCACCCCATAAAATGCAACAACATTACAATTGATGGGGTAACGGTAACAAGTCATGGCCCCAACAATGATGGTTGTGATCCAGAGTATTCCAAAAATGTGCACATTACTAATTGCGTATTCGACACAGGCGATGATTGTATTGCCATCAAATCCGGTAGAAACGAAGAAGGAAGAAGAGTGAATATTCCAAGTGAGAATATTGTTGTAGAGAATTGTAAAATGAAGGATGGCCATGGAGGTGTGGTTATGGGAAGTGAAATTTCTGCAGGGGTAAGGAATGTTTACGTTAGAAACTGTAATATGGATAGCCCCAACTTGGAAAGGGCAATCCGAATTAAGACCAATACGCTAAGGGGAGGCTTTGTTGAGAATGTATTTGTAAAAAATATTCAGGTAGGGCAGGTAAAAGAGGCGGTATTAAAAATTAACACCTACTATGCAATCTATGGTAATCAGGACGGGAATTTTATTCCTACCATCAAGAATATCCATTTAGAGGATATAAAGGTGGAAAACGGTGGTGAATATGGCATTCTTATCAAAGGTAGGGCCGAAAGCCCGGTTGAAAACGTAAGCTTGACAAATGTTCATATCAAAGGAGCAAAAACTCCTTTATCTATTGAAAATTCACAACCTATTATATTTAAGAATACTACTATAAATGGAGTTGAGTATTAAACTATAAATAACTACAATGCATAAATTATGAAAAAAATCGCTGTACTATGTCTTGCCTTATTGGGGATCATGGCCTGTAAAGATAAATCGGTCAAAAACGAAACCATACCCGATGTTGGGGAAAGTGTTGGGGTCGCGGTCCATACACCGCTTAAAACTTACGCAGAAATCTCCATTAAGGAGGGCGGGGAATGGGTTGGAAGAAAGTATGTTGGGGGAGATGGCTTTAAAAATGTACAAGAATTGGAGGTTCCGGAAAATCATACAGACCATTCTTTTTTTATTCGGTATGAGGGCCCGGGATGGGAAAATAATCAAATTGGGTATAGGATATATTTGGATTGGAGAAATGCCATCGACATCTATGGCAAAAAAGTGGATTCTTTGGTCTTGCCCTATGTTGGTCAAGACGGTTTCGATTCCTACCACGAACCTGCAGACTGGGGACAGGACATTCTAAAGGCGGGGAAATCTATGGGAATAGGTGGTTATGGTAGACTTGTAAACGATACCGTGGCCCATTTTAGAAATGTGGACAATACCCATGTCAAAATTGAAAACACGGATAATAGCTCTACGGTACATATAGATTACAAGGGCTGGGAAACCGGTGATAAAAAAATCGATTTGGAAGCAACATTGTCCATTTTTAAACAAGATAGGTACACACTTGCCACTTTGACCCCCTCCAATGCCATTTCAGGTATTTGTACAGGGATAGTAAAATTCAAGGATATTGAGTTGAAGAAAAAAGAAGGGATTAAGTGGGCATATATTGCAACATATGGAACCCAGACTTTGGTGAGTGAGACCGATAAATTGGGAATGGCTATTTTTTATAGGATTGATGAAGTAGCAGAACAGAAAGAGGGTATCAATGATCATCTTGTTGTATTTAAGCCAACTACAGATAAAATTACCTACTATTTGCTTGGTGCATGGGACCAGGAATCCAATGGCATTAAAGATGAAGAATCGTTTATTTTGGATTTGGATAAAAAATTGGAAAGGCTAAACACTACTAATTCATTAAACTTATAAAGCATGAAAAATTTAAGAACATACCTTTTACTCTTAGTATTGGCTATTGGTTTATCGGCCACTTCCTGTAAGGACCACAAGGCGAAACCTGAAGGGGCAAAGGAGGAATCCGATGCAGTATTAATTGTTCCTGAGAACCTAAAATGGTCCGAAAGAATGTTGATTTCAGAAATTGAACGTTTTCCCGATGCCACCAAGCTCGACTTTGTGGACAAACCTAGATGGAGCTATACTAATGGACTGGTGCTATCTGCCGCCATAAGAGTGTATGAGGAAACCAAGAAGCAAAAATACTATGACTATATCTACGCTTATGCCGATGATTTAATTGACAGTACGGGAACCATAAAAACATATTCTTTGGAAGACCAGAACCTTGACATGATCAAGTCTGGTGATGTTTTATTGTACCTATATGATAAAACCAAGGAAGAAAGGTTTTTAAAGGCCATGCAGACCTTAAGCAGCCAAATGGATTCCCAGCCAAGAACTTCGGATGGAGGTTTTTGGCACAAGAAGCGATATCCCTATCAAATGTGGTTGGACGGATTGTATATGGCAGAGCCCTTTCATGCGCAATACACCAAAATTTTTGAAAAGGACGAGGCTGAGGTGACCAAGGTGTACGATGATATAGTGCATCAATTTGATTTGATCCAAAAGCATAGTCTTGATAAAAATACAGGTCTTTTGTACCACGGATGGGATGAAAGCAGGGAACAAAAGTGGGCCGATAAGAAAACCGGGACCTCACCTCATTTCTGGTCCAGGGCCATGGGCTGGTACGGTATGGCTATGGTAGATGTTATGGATTTTTTACCTGAGGATCACCCTGGCCATGAAAGAATTATTACCTACCTGAATCAATTTGCAGAAGCGGTTACTAAATATCAGGATAAAACTGGCCTCTGGTACCAAGTGTTGGATCAGGGTGATCGTGAAGGCAACTATTTGGAGGCTTCCGGTAGCTCCATGTTTACCTATGCCTTTGCCAAAGGTGTCCATAAGGGATATTTACCGGAAAAATACTTGGATATTGCAGAAAAGGCATACTCGGGAATATTGGATAATTTAATATCTATTGAGGAAAACGGTGTTGTAAACCTCAATAAAGTATGCGGAGTGGCCGGTTTGGGAGGCGACCCATATAGGGATGGATCCTATGAATATTATGTAAATGAAATTATTCGCCCCAACGACCCAAAAGGAACAGGTCCGTTTATGTTGGCCAGTCTGGAATTGAACAAATAATTTGGTGGTAAAGGGGTGAAGTGCTTTATTAATGTAAAACCTATTGGAGTATTATTTTGAATTTTAAAAATTGGACAACGGGTTACATGCTAATATATAGTCCATTTGCTCAATGTACCCAAAATATAACCCCTAAACCAACAGGCCAACGGGCAGGCGATATTATCAGGCGCCAGCTAGTAGACAGTTATCTTTCTATTTAAAATGGGACATAGGTGGTGGATGCGGTTATTAGCATGTTATCTATCACTTTGGCATATATAATGCCAGTATCAACAATTACCAAAAATACTAAAGAAGAAAGAATATTGATTCAGATAAAATTTTGGTCATTTTTTTGGAGTCTTATATTGTTTGGTTCTTTACTAAGGGGCCAACAAAAACCCTATGTGATCGAAACATATACCATTGCTTCCACTTATCAAAAATTAAAAGTGGAATATCCTTTTGTTAAACCGATAAAACCTTTAAGGTCCACTAAAATTAGGACAAAAAAGAATGTGGTATATAAAAGGAATGGAACTAAGAAATTAAGGGCCGATATGTATTTTCCCAAATCAGGGAAGGGCAAAGTATTACCGGCTGTATTATTGATTCATGGCGGGGGATGGATTACGGGGAGTAAGGAAAATTTAGGGGTAATGGCAGAACATCTGGTACTTAACGGTTATGTTGCCATTACGCTATCCTATACCCTGAGTACGGAAGCGCCCTATCCGGCCAGCGTTATGGATTTAAAAACGGCAATTGGATGGATGCGCGCTAATGCCGAAAAATATCATTTGGATCCAAATAAGATTGCAATTTTGGGAACTTCGGCCGGAGCCCAATTGGCGACCCTTGTAGGGCTTACCCCCAATTCGTCCGTTTATGGAAAGAATCCGCTTTTTTCAGATAGAGTGCAGGCCATTATCAATATTGATGGCATAGTTTCCTTTATACACCCTGAGGCATATGAGGAAGGTAAATCGGCCGGAATATGGCTTGGGGGTTCAAAAACGGAAAATTGGAAAAATTGGCAAGAAGCCTCGCCCTTGGGCTATGTAAATGAAAAATCGCCCCCGATCCTGTTTGTCAATAGTGCAAAACCCCGTTTCCATGCTGGCAGGGACGATATGGTCTCAATTTATAATGAATATGGCATTTATAATGAGGTGCATACCATTTCGGATAGTCCCCATTCATTTTGGTTACTGCATCCTTGGTTTGGCACCACCCTTCGCTATACACTTGAATTTCTGGAGAAGGTCTTGGATTCAGGGAACTAAGGGGATACTTACTATATGTCAATCAAAATTCAACAACATTACGGTAGGGGATTTTTGGGCAAATTGTTGTGCTAATTTTCCACTTGGGTCACCGTTGATGGCCATTCCGGTAAAGGAACCCAAAAGCAATTCAGGAAAGTTGTTTTGATCAAAATCCGTAGGCTCCATGATGAGCCATCGTCCCGAAGAGGCCTGTTCAAAGGTGTGAAGCTTACCTTTAATATTATCACCGCTACTTGTGTTTTCCAGAAAGATAAAGCCCTCCCTAGGATTTTGCAATACATCGGGAAAGAACGATATCATGGCAATATCTTGGTCCCCGTCATTGTCAAAATCGTGATTTATGGCCTTATAGGCTCCATTTTGATGTTGAAAAAAGGCTTCGTTAAAATTGTTTTCGCCATCGTTGAGGTATATCCTGAGCCCGTGATAGGGTTTTAAAAACCTTGAGAAATCGGCATTGTCCCCATTAACATAAATAATGTCCTCATGACCATCAAGGTTCCAATCCACCAATGAAAAAGACACTGAACCATAGGAGGGGGGGAATCTTAATAGGGTACTAACGTTAAAATTACCTTCGCCCAGATTATAGTGTACGTCTATTCTTTCGTTGCCCTGGGACATTAAAACAATAATGTCCGGCTTGCCGTCTTGGTTCAAATCCCTTATCTCCACGGCAGCTGCACCGGGATCCGAGGATAGTATTTTTCTTGAGTACTCACCGTTGGCCTGTTTAATAAAAAGGCTAAGTTTACCAGTGTGATTGCCATATTCACAAACAATAATATCCTCTAAATGGTCCCCTGTTAATTCCGCAAAAGTAGTTTGGACAGGTCTTTGCAAATTTTTTAGGATGCTCATAAATCCACGGTATTCCTTCTCTCCTGGCCTTTTGAATATCTTTACAACACTTCCGGAGGGATTGTCGGTGGGCATAAATCCACCCATTAATGTAGCAATAATGGTATCTGATTTACAATCCAAATAGGAAATAGGGGAAGGGAGGGCCAAGGTACTGACAGACTTTAAATTTCGATCCAAAATATTTATGGCGCTATAATCTGTTTTGGTATCCGCTACGTAAACCTCATTTAGTTCGGAATTGTATTTAATTGCGGTGACCATTGGAGGGGAGATATGAAACTCGGGTACTTTTACTTTTAGTCCTTTGATCCCCATTTGTATTTTCTTGTTTGGAATCACCAGGCTATCCGGGGCATTATTGTAATAATAATTTTGGATCAGTTTCCATTGACTTTTTGATAGGATAGGTTTTGGGGGAAATATATTTTGCCCCTCCACAAGCGGGCCCCCTGGATTGGTTTCTATAAGGCTTTGTCTGGTTACGTCTTCATATATTCCCATTCTATGTCCCATTTGGGGGAGGACGCCCAATTGCCAAGTTTTTTTATCCAACAATTCCGGCTCTGGAAAAACATGGCAGCTTGCGCAATGGTTCTTTGCCAAGTTTTCTCCACTAATCCCCTTTATTTCCTTATCTATTAAAACCTCAATGGGTTTTGCTTCCGGTTTTCCCTTGCAGGAGATGAGCAGTATTTGTAGGCAGCCCAGAAAAATATATAAGGTATAACGCATAGGAGGTATCAGTGAGAATGTATTTCATATAAAAATGCAACAATTTCGGTACTTATAAAAGAATTTTCCCAAAAGTTGAACAGGTTTTTCGTTAAAGATGGGAGTGTATAATGTGTTCATTTATTTTACAAATAAAAAAGGGGAGAATTTAATCTCCCCTTTAACAACTTTATTATGCCATAGATTCAAAACAAGTTAATATCCAGGGTTTTGTACTAGTTTGGGGTTCTTGTCCAAGGCTGTTTGCGGTAATGGGAAAATGGTATTATGGGCATCGAGCTCATAGAACGTAAGATTGGGCGAATATTGTGCTATTCTGTCCAACAAGGCCTGATCTGGTGTAAATACATCTCCATTATCATCATACATGGTAGGTACCGTATAAGTGGCATATGCCGTTTTATTGGTCAGTAATTTGCCCTGCCTTACCAATTCTTCATAGTCTTGTCCTTCAAAGCAAAGTTCCTTTCTAAATTCGAGATAAATGGCTTCCCTAAGTTCTTCCTTGGTCAAACCTGATAAGTCGTCCAGGCCTGCCCTTTCCCGTACTCTGTTCACATATTGATAAGCATTTCCCGGACCCTCGTCTTCGTTTGTAGCTTCGGCCGCGGTAAGCAGCACATCGGCAAATCGTAAAACTTTTATGTTATAGGCCATACCATCACCAACCTTGTTATCCGGGTCCCTGTATTTGTTTATATGGGGTAGCGGGTAGGTGTTTTCCTGCCACTGTACCAGTTCGCCTCCACCGTTCAATTTAGGAAATTCGGTTAGCCAAGTGGCGGGCTTTCTTTTATCGTTTTCCTCAAACTGATTGAACCACCAGAGGCTTCCAATTATTGTTCCCCACTGCCCGGGTCCATATCCGTTGTTATTAGGTTCATAATTGTTGCCCAAAGCATGGCCCTGGGGAGAAACACCATTGTATTGAACTTCAAATACACTTTCTATGTTATTGTCCACATCACCATTGCCCATCCACCAATTGTCTTTTGGGTCATCCATAAGGTCTAGGCCACTTGGGGAATTTATAACGGCTATGGCGTTGGTTTTGGCATTTGGCCAATCTTTTAGATAAAGTTGGACTTTGGCCAAAAGGCCCTGCGCAGCTTCTTTGGATGCCCTTCCCACATTGTTGCCGGAATATGTGGATAGGTTGGGCAATGCGCCCATGGCCTCGGTAAGGTCTATAACAATTTGGGCATATACTTCGGCCTCTGTATTTCGTGCAACCTGTAACTCTGTAATATCAGAGGACTTGGTTTCAGTCAAAATTAAGGGCACGCCTCCCCATCTTCTTACCATATTGAAATAGGTCAATGCCCTTAAAAATTTGGCCTCCCCTATGATCCTTGATTTGAGGGTTTCGTCCATTTCAATATCTGGAACGTGGTCTATTACGGCATTGGCACGGTTAACGGCTTGCCATACGGCTCCCCATATCGCAATATTATAGCGTGGGCTTTTTACCATTCCGGCATCGTTTAACTGTATTATTTCGGCTCTATCCGAGGTAGTGCCAAGACGGGTGAAGACTCCATCGGATGCCAGAGCACTCGAGGTCATCCAATATCTGGAATAATAGTCGTTTACCCTTAAAGCCGCATAGGCGCCGTTTACTGCGGATTCTGCATCCTGATCCGTTTGATAAAAATTTACGGGCGAAATGGAATCCTTTGGAATCTCATCAAGATAATCAGAGCATGCGCTTGCAAGGATTGCAATGCACAACATTATTAAGAATTTTAAATTTTTCATATCGTTTGTTTTTTTATTAAAAGTCGATTTTCAATCCCATTAAAATGGTCTTGGCCAATGGGTAAGAACTGATGTCCCATCCAAATGAGCCCCTTACATTGGCACGCCCATTGGTGTCCGGGTTATAGCCTTTGTAATCTGTTATTGTGAACAAGTTCTGACCGGTAACATATATAGATGCATTGGCATTGCCCAATAGTCCTTTAGGTAACTCATAGTTAAGGGTAATTTCCTTCATTCTTAGATAGGTAGCGTCTTCAAGGAAAAAGTCCGAATCTCCAAGACTTGCAGAACCGCCTATGGACGGAGGAGTTTGTATTGGAGTAGGCCATAGGGCATTGGGGTTGCTGGAAGTCCAATAATCCCCAACTTCCGCCAATATATTCTGACCTCTGGTAACACTTGAATTAAACCTTCTCATGGAATTGTAAACAAGTCCACCCTTCTGGCCTTGTAAAAAGAGCCTTAGTTCCAGGTTTTTATAGGATATGGTCGAATTTATACCGTAGGTAAAATCGGCATGTGGACTTCCGAGTACCGTGCGGTCATCCGTATTTATTTGACCGTCGTTATTAACATCCACATATCTGGTCATTCCAGGAATAACTCCTGGCCTTAGGGATTGCTCCGCATCGGCTTCCGCTTGTGAACGATATAGCCCATCTGTCTTGTAGCCATAGAAGACCCCTACTGGTTGTCCAACGGTTACAAAAGACCTTGGGGTGGAACCGGCAAATGTAGGTTGGGCTATTTCATAGGATTGGTCGCCATCTCCCACCTGGGCAGCTGATCCCAAGGAAGTGATCTCATTTTTGTTTTGGGAAATGTTGAACCCAAGGTCCCATTTAAAGTCATCATTTTGGATCACAGCTCCGTTCATGGAGAGTTCCCAGCCAATATTTTCCATCTCACCCAGGTTCTGAACCGAAGGATCTAGAATACCGGATGTTTCGGGAAGATTAACTTCCAGCAATAGGTCCTGGGTCTTTTTGATATAATAATCAAATGAGGTATTAAACCTACCACGTAACAGTGATGCATCCAGACCAATATTGGTTTGGCTTGTTATTTCCCATGTTAAGCCGGGTACAGCAACACGCAGGGGCGCAAATCCACTTACGATGGTGCCATCCCCAAAATTATAGGGGTCTGCCTGTAATAGTGCCAGAGACCTATAAGTGGGTAATTCTTGGTTACCTACTTGTCCCCATCCAATCCGTACTTTTAAATTATCGAAGAAATCCGATTCTGCCATGAAAGCTTCGTTGGAAATCCTCCAAGCTCCTGCCACAGAAGGGAAAAATGCCCATTTATTTCCTTCAGCAAATTTAGAAGAACCATCACGACGTCCGGTTGCAGTGATCAGATAACGATCTTTATAGTTATAGTTGACCCTTCCAAGAAAGGACATTATACTAAATTCGGCATACTGTGAATCCACTGCGGGAGCCACTGATCCGGCACCCAGGTCAAAAGGTCCTGTTATATCGGTTGCAAAACCACTAGCTGTGATCAATCTGTATTCTTCGGTTTCCTTTTGCACTGTAAAACCGGCCAATGCCTGAAAGTTATGGTCCCCAAAATCTTTATTGTAATTTAAGGTGTTCTCGTTTAATAGGGACGTTCTATTCACCGCGCTCACATTGGCGGTATTAATAGGGTTAACAGCATCGAAGAGGGAAGTTCTATATACATGTCTATCCCGGTTCTCCAAGTCAGCCCCCACACTGACTCTAAACTTTAAATCGTCCAATAAAGCATATTCCCCGAATAGGGAGCCTAGGATTCTAGTGTTTACGCTTTCATCAGAAAATTCATTGATAAAGGCCATAGGGTTTCGAGTTCCCTGCGCATCCGGAACGGTCGAAGGCATATCGTTTAGAACAGAGTAAGTGCCATCGGGTTGATATACCGGGAGTATAGGTGCCATTTGCAAAGCCGTGGCCGTTATACTATTGGTTGCCTCTCCTTCTGTTTCCGCAGCATTGTTTATAGAACGGGAAACATTTAAGGAGTTGCCGAATTTTAATCTATCACTGGCATTGATGTCCAAGTTTACCCTTAAGGAATACCTGGTGAAATCCGATCCTTTTATAATACCTTCCTGATCAAAAACAGCCCCTGATAAACTATATTGTATGGATTCAGAACCTCCGTTTATTCCAATTTGGTGATTCTGTATAAGGGCACTCCTAAAGATCAAATCTTGCCAATCGGTATCGTTGGCCGGAGCGCTGCTAAAAACTACAGGATCAGGAGTTGGACTATTGGCCGCTGCTTCATTGTATATATTTTGGTATTGCTCGGCGTTCATCATATCAATTTTATTGCTGATAGTCTGTATACCTGCATAACCGTTATAGGATATTTTTGGTAAGCCTTTTTTTCCTCTTTTTGTTGTGATTAGTATAACACCATTGGCACCTCTTACCCCGTATATGGCTGCAGCGGAGGCATCTTTAAGTACCTCTATCGATTCAATATCGGATGGATTTAGCGCAGCAAGTGGGTTTTGGTTTACAGTGTAGTCCGTACCTGTACTACTATCCAGTCCCCTGCCGGCACTGGTAGCGAATTGCGACTGTCCGGTGACCGGAAATCCATCGATTACATATAGGGGTTCACTACCATTCAGAATAGAAGTAGTACCCCTAATTTTTACACTGATTCCACCTCCTGGAGCACCGGAGTTATTTGTAATGTTTACACCGGCTACCCTTCCTTGTAAACCCTGTTCCATGGAGGTTATAGGTGCTGCGTTTAGCTCTTCTGAGGAGAGCGACCCTACCGATCCAGTAAGATCACTTTTTTTCTGGGTACCATAACCCACAACTACAACTTCCTCAAGCTGGCTGGCATCTTCCAATAAATTTACATTTATTTTGGATTGGCCACCAACGACAACTTCTTGGGTCTTATAACCAATATATCTAAACACCAAAATATTGGTGTTGCTAGCATCAATGGAATAATTTCCATCAAAATCGGTTGCGGTACCCGTTGTGGTATTTTTAATAATGACCGATACACCGGGTAAAGGGGTTCCGGATTCATCGGAAACGGTTCCTGTTACAGTGGAGGTGTCCTGCGCATAAATGGGCAGGCATAATATTACTCCAAAAAGTAGGAGATAATATTTCATGTTTTTTTTTGTTTTCATACGAATTTGTTTAGTTGAGATTACTTTTAAATTAATTTTCAGGTGCCTTGATAGTGTGTACTTTTTCTTTCCATTTCTTTCTAATTTTTTGGTTAAAATATATTATACAATCGATTGTATTTTTGCTGTTATTTCGTCTTGGGGGGACATAATTTCAGCTATAGAAAAACATACAAATAGTCTGTTCAACTTTTGTAATCGATTACACTAAAGTAATTAAAATATCATATCCTGCAAAGAATTTGGAAAAAAATGAACATGAATTTTGAGGATTAGATAATAATGACCTATTAAAAATATCATTATAACAGGCCAAAAGCCTTATGTTTAATGGGATTTTACTATTTTTTAACTGTTATATCTTTTTTGAATTCTATAATTCTTTTTATAGGTGAATATTCAAAAAAACTCCTTTATAATCACAAAAGTCATGGCGACCAATACATGAGAAAATACCAATTCCTTGAGGTTGTGGTCCTAAAAAAATACTATCAATATTTTTTTTTAAATAATAAAGTGGCGCTGAAACCCAAGGAAAAAATGGAGGAGAAGGCCACAGAGATTTATTATTGCGAAGGCGATCATACATATACAACCTCTAAAGGGTCAACTCTTATATTCGGGCTGGAAACCAGGTTTCAATATCATCTCATATGCAGTACTGTACATAGTTATATTATTTAATTTCCACCTTATCTTTTGTGGTCATTATTACTGAATTTTGCATTCAATAGAACCATTGACCTTTCGGAAAGCTTACATTATATAACTATTAAGTGCTTTTTATTTTTTTATTTTTAGTTGTAGGGAACTGTCGTTTATCTCAAATTCATTGTTTTTCAGCAATAGGATTATTTCAGCTCCTGCAAGCATTACTGGACCATAACCGTGTGCTGCGAACACATTGATGGGCCTGTAATAATAAAATGCAGGATCAAACCCCATTCCTGTTCCTACACAAGTCCCTTCAACCTGTCCTTTAGCGTTTACCTTGGTGGCAACCGCATTCCATCCTAACAAGGCCATGGGTGCATAGGCCAATTTATCTATGTACCCTCTATTGATGGCCCTTGCTATGGCATATGTGTAGATTGCTGTTGCAGAAGTTTCCAAATACGTATCGCTGCGGTCTATAAGTTGGTGCCAGAATCCTGTTCCATTTTGATAGCTGGCCAATCCTTTGATATGATCCTGTAATTGTGTTAACACCATTATATAACCGGGATGGGTCTTCGGTAATACTTCCAGTAATTCAACCATGGTCATTACAGCCCAACCGTTGGCTCTTGCCCAATGATATTGTGGGTGATCTTCCATAGCCTTCACCCAGCCGTGCATGTACAGTCCATTCCCTTTATTGAACATTCTTTCGGAAAATTGGGCCAGCTGTTTTACGGCGTCATCAAAATATTTAATCTCTCCCGTCAATTTCCCCATTTGGGCCAATGCCGGGACACTCATAAAAAGATCATCTAGCCATAAAGTGTTGGGTTGAGGTCTGTTTCTGGCAAGTGTTCCGTCTGAAAACCTAAATTCCTTATTGCTTATATAATCTATAAAATTATCGATCAATGGTCTTAGGTCGGCTTTGAGACCTGCTCTTTCCACTTTTATCATCGCGGCACAAACCGCACCGGCATCATCCAATGCATGGGGTTTAAGGACCGTGGATATAGGAGAAGGGAAATCTTTATTTTTTTTAATCTGTTCTTTGTAAAAGGGGGCAATATCTGCTATGAGTTTAATTCTTTCATTGGTATAGTTGGCATATTTTGGGTTGCCAGTTGCTTCAGTAGCCAGAAGCATTCCTGCATAGGTAACTCCCCATTCGTAACTGGTAAGTCGGAACGCACCAGGTGCAAATATGGTATTTTCGTCCAGCTTTTTTAGATTGGTTACTTCTTGATTGGATTTGCTATCCACCAATTTTGCAGGGGTTGAAGCGTCCAGAAAATTATAGACCCTATCTAAGGTGGCTGTGATTTGCGCTACGGATTTGGTGCCGTAGGGAGTAGGATAGTCCGGTTGCAGCAAATGTAAGGGAGTGGTTACATCATTGGTGGGCTCCTGTGCAATTATTGGTGTTTGAATGTAAATCGCAACTATTAGAATTGATAAATTTTTGATGCTTATATATTTAGTTAAATTCATTCTATAATTTTCATTTAGTTTTTTACATCGATATTAATTTCTGCAGAAAGTTGATTGGTAATCTTTTTTAAGTAATCCGCAAAATAGGTTTCGTTTGTAAATTTTTCATCACTGAGCTCCCATCCAGCAATGGCAAAGTAACTTATTGGCTCGTTGTTGCCTATCTTAAGTTTTGCCAAATAACTATTGGAAAGATTTCCAGTTTTGGGAGCTTCCAAATACCCTAAATATTTATCTTTGGGTACAATTAGTGCCATTCCCAGGCACCATTCCTTATCATAGGTCTGCTTATCATGAGTATACAAGACTACATATTTGTTATTATCATCCAATATTTTCAAGGCGTTATCCGTATGAATGTTTACAAGACCAACACCCAACTGTTCATCGCCCTTTAGGCCAGATACCGCAACCGTATTTTTATAGCCATAGATCCCTGGCCAAATAGAAGTGGTTTCTTTTACAGAATAGGTCCTTTCATTGGGCGTCCATTGGTCGTATGTGTAAGATAATATTGATTTTACGGGTCCTTCGGCAACGATTTGGAAAGTCGTTTTTTCTACATTGTTTATAGAATCTTCTACGGTAACTCCCAGTCTCATAAATTCCTTCCCGTTAATAAGAGCATAGCCCCCCAGACCAGCGGAATTACCAACGGCAAGAATATCCCGGCCCCAGTTTTTCATAACATGGTAGTTATCCTCAACGGAACCATTTGCATTTAGACCTACATCCTCGGGCGATATCCCTGGGGTCTTTTTTCCAAAAAGGTCTTTGGCATTTCTACCGTCCAAATAATGTCTAAAGCCCACTTTGTCATTTTCCCAGGATGGCCCATCGGTCTGGTATTGCTGGTAACCTAGACTTTTGGGAAGTTCATTGGCCATCATGGTTTCACTGGTAGCCGGTTGTACAGGGGTGTCCGCAGAGGTTCTTTTGCCAAACCTAACACTGGTTCTAACCTTGTAAATTGGTTTTTGGTCCGTCCAAAAAAGCCTAACGGACTTTGATTCTTTTGGGTTAAAATCGGCAACAAAAAAAAGCTCGTCCCATTGCCCATCAATATCCGTATCATTTAATTGAGACGGAAGGGTGTCCCTATCAAATAGAACAAGAGGATATTTGCCAAGGCTGTCGTTAGGTCTCAGTAATTTTTTGTCAATGGAAATG
>TARA_R110002049_G_scaffold3795_2_pt1 | contig 15325 bp, 17 predicted proteins | sample TARA_R110002049 | Tara Oceans TARA_R110002049 (sample SAMEA4396941) | marine metagenome | biome: Polar Biome; feature: [SRF] surface water layer (ENVO:00010504); material: water (ENVO:00002006), including particulate matter (ENVO:01000060) such as... | depth 5 m | reverse complement strand
TGCAACATTTAAAAATAGTTGTATTTTTGCATCCGCAATGGAAACGTTGTGAGTTATTTGAAAAACGTGAAGTAAGTTTTTAAATTTATGTTGTAATTTTAAAAATTAAATTTATCTTTGCGCACTCAAAAACAAATGGCCCGTTCGTCTATCGGCTAGGACGCCAGGTTTTCATCCTGGTAAGAGGGGTTCGATTCCCCTACGGGCTACAATATTTATAATAATAAAAACAAAAAATGGCAAATCATAAGTCAGCATTAAAAAGAATAAGAAGCAGCGAAGCAAAGCGTTTGGTCAACAGATACAAACATAAAACAACTCGTAATGCTATCAAAAAATTACGTGAGTTAACTGACAAGAAAGAGGCTGAAACTATGTTTCCTGATGTATCTTCAATGATTGATAAATTAGCTAAGAAAAACATCATTCATACAAATAAAGCGGCTAACCTTAAATCTGGTCTTGCTAAGCATATTGCAACGCTTTAATTAGATTTGAATTTAAAATATTTAAAAAGCTTCTCAGTAATGAGAGGCTTTTTTTATTGTTTTTCTATAGTTAAAACAACTTGAAAAAATCATTAATAAATTGCTTTATTTGATTTCTAAAAAATTAAATTTGCAACTTAAAATAAGTTAATCATTTATATAAAATTACCCTTTTGGAAAATAAAGCAGCACTTAAATTGATAGACAAAATCCTGAACGACCTTGATAAAACAGGGATTAATTCTGATGCATTAATTAATGACATTAAAAAGTTAAGAACCTATGCCATAGAAGAGGAAATTCCTTTGGTAGTGAAGGTTCTTAGATTAACCTATGAGCACATAGAGGCCAATGGTTCATTTATGATCCCTATGCTTGAGGAAGAAGACGCAGAGAATGATGAGGATTTTGAAGTGGAAAATGAACCCGTTGAGAGTTTGAAATATTTAATTGCACTTATAGGGAATCTTAACAACAAAATCAACATTTCAGATTTAAAGGAATATAGAAATTTGCTAAATGCCTATTAACTTCTCAAGTTCAGTATCAAGTACAAAAAAAGCTGTAAGTAAGTATTGCGGCTTTTTTTTGTGCCTTGATTTTTAGGCAATATTCAAAGAACAGTAAAGATTGCCTAAAAAAGAAAAAAGCCTTAACGTTTAGTCAAGGCTTTTGAATTATAATATACTTTTCTGCTTTCTATCCATTCATAGAAATCAAAAACTCTTCGTTGTTTCTGGTTTGTTTAAAACGATCATTGATGAATTCCATCGCTTCCACAGGGTTCATGTCCGCAAGGTATTTACGCATCACCCACATACGTTGAATGGTGTTTTCATCTAATAATAAATCATCACGACGCGTACTTGAAGAGGTTAAATCAATAGCAGGGAAAATTCTACGGTTAGATATTTTTCTATCCAATTGAAGTTCCATGTTACCGGTTCCTTTAAATTCTTCAAAAATAACCTCGTCCATTTTAGAACCAGTTTCTGTCAATGCTGTAGCGATAATGGTCAATGAGCCACCATTTTCAATATTACGTGCCGCACCAAAGAAACGTTTTGGTTTGTGTAGTGCATTCGCATCCACACCACCACTTAATATTTTACCAGAGGCTGGTTGCACGGTATTATAAGCTCGGGCCAAACGGGTAATGGAATCTAAAAGAATCACCACATCGTGTCCGCATTCTACCAATCGTTTTGCTTTTTCCAAAACGATATCGGCAATTTTAACGTGTTCGTGGGCTTCTTTATCAAAGGTTGAAGAAATCACTTCGCCACGTACATTGCGTTGCATGTCCGTTACCTCTTCTGGGCGTTCATCAATTAATAAGATCATCAAATAAACCTCAGGATGATTCGCTGCAATAGCATTCGCCACATCTTTCAACAACATGGTTTTACCAGTTTTTGGTTGTGATACAATCATACCACGCTGTCCTTTCCCGATAGGGGAAAACAAGTCCATGATGCGTGTAGATATGGTACTTTGTTTTTCTGCAAGATTAAATTTTTCTTTAGGAAACAATGGGGTTAAATGTTCAAAAGATACACGGTCTCTTACAACCTCTGGTTTCTGACCATTTATTCTAACTACTTTTATTAATGGGAAATATTTTTCGCCTTCTTTTGGAGGTCTTACGTGTCCTAAAACCGTATCGCCTTTTTTTAATCCAAACAATCTTATTTGTGATTGTGAAACGTAAATATCATCTGGCGATGATAAATAATTGTAATCTGATGAGCGTAAAAAACCATATCCATCTTGCATGATGTCTAAAACGCCTTCACTTTCTATAATGGCATCAAATTCAAAATCAGGTTCACGGTAACGGTTCCTACTGTCTTTATTTCCAGCATCTACATTACCGTTTTTTTGGTTTTTGTGTTGATTTTTTTGGGGATTGTGTTCCCTTTTTTGATGTGGTTTTTGTTGGTTGTCGTTTTGTCGTTTTGGTTTGTTGTCCTGCTGTTTTTGCTCCGTTTTATTTTGTTGAGCGGGCGGGGCAGGAGTTTCTGTTTTTTCTTGAGACGCTTTAGTGTTGGTCTCGACCTTTTTTTCAACTGGCTTAACAGGTTTTTGAACCCGTTGTCTCGGTTTTTTTGCCGCTTGGGGCTTGGGTTTTTGTTCCGTGGCTTCCGTGGCTTTGGTTTCCTTTGGTTCTACTGCAGATGTTACAGCTTTGGGATCTGCGGCTTGTCTATCCAATATCTGATATACCAAGTCTAGTTTTTTTAATGAACGGTACTTAGGAACGTTCAGTTTTTGTGCAATCTCCTGTAAGTCAGAGAGTTTTTTTTCTTTTAATTGTGAAATTTCAAACATAAATGTTTATGGGCTATGTGTTTTGAATATAATTTTGAATAATTCTGAAAAAAATGAGTTAAATAAAGAAGAGTTAACAACCTGCTATATAGGATTGTTATGAATTATTACTGCAATTATACAACTTTATTTTAATTTTTATAAAAGAAACTATTATTTTTGTGCATTATTTTTTTTAAAATACACATGATACAACGTATTCAAACCTTATATTTATTATTAGCTGCGGTAGTTTCTGGAGGGCTCATTTTTGTTTTTCATCTGTGGGTTACAGAAGCAGGTGCACATATATATGCTAAAGATAATTTGATGTATTTAGGTTTGTTTTTAACCTCTACATTAGTATCTTTGGTGTCTATTTTTATGTATAAAACTAGGAAATCCCAGTTTGTTTTGGGGCGACTTAACATCATATTAAACTTTATTTTACTAGGATTTTTTGTATATCAATCTCTAAAGGTATCTGGAGAGACGGCGGTTTCTGAGAAAGGTATTGGGATGCTTCTTCCTGTTGTTTCTATCGTGTTATTGGCTTTGGCCAATAAGGCCATCAAAAAGGACGAAGACCTCGTAAAATCTGTAGATAGATTGCGATAAACCTAACATCTTAGTAGTATTAGTGCGTTAAAACCCAATGTGAAAGCTTTGGGTTTTTTTATGTTTTATCATTTGGGTGTTACCCCGAAAAGGGGTCGGGCTTTCCATTCCAAGTCCTCGCTCGTGCCTCGCTGTGGGCTTTCCACTGCAATCCCTAACGCAACTATCCGCTAGTTTATTGACTTTTCCAATGATTTTTAAATTTTTTCCAACCATTAAAAGGAGAATTTATGCTATAAAAAAGTCTGGAAATATTCCAGACTTTTTTATATATGTGATACTAAAACCTATTATTTTATTTCAATAAGCTCCAAATCGAATACCAAATCCTGTCCTGCTAATGGATGATTGGCATCTATAATAATATGATCTTCGTGAACCTCGGCTACACGAAATTGAACTTCAGAACCATCAGGGTTTTTTGAAGCCAAGCCCATACCAACTTCAGGGGTCATTTCCTGTGGTAATTGGTCTTTTTTCACTTCGTGGAACAATTCTTTTTGCACATCGCCGTAAGCTTCTGCAACAGGAATATTGATTGTTTTTTTCTCGTTTACCTTCATGTCTACCATGCCTTTTTCAAAACCGGGAATCAACATGCCTTGGCCCAAAGTAAACTCTAACGGCTCTCTTTCTAGCGAGCTGTCAAAAATTTGACCATTGCTTAATTTTCCTGTGTAATGAACTTTTACGGTATCATTCTCTTTTACTTGACTCATAAATATTGATTTTTTATGTTTTTAAATCGCTGCAAAACTACAATTTATGAATTGATTGCCACAATATTAGCCAATAAATGCTGTGGTTTAGGAAAATATTAACATAAAAACAAGAGAAAAAAGGAACCGTTTTTATTTAGTAAACACCTGTTATTTAGGGAATTCAATCACTTCCAGATTGTCAATTTTACTACCGCTAATAGTAAAACGCAACATGGTGCGCACTTTATGAAAACCGTGTTTGCCAACAGCACCGGGATTCATGTGCAATAAATTCAATGTTTTATCGGGCATCACTTTTAAAATATGCGAATGGCCGCAGATAAAAAGTTTGGGTGGGTTGGCTCTAATTTCATCGCGAATTAAAACATTATAAGCCTTTGGGTAACCACCAATATGGGTGATCCAAACATCCACACCTTCACACATAAACCGATTGTTTTCAGGAAATTCTTTTCTGATGTTTTTATCATCAATATTGCCATAAACCGCTTTTAGGGGTTTTAGTTTTTTTATGGCATCGGTCACTTCCAAATCACCAATATCGCCAGCATGCCAAACTTCATCAGCTTGTTTTACATATTTTAAAATGGTATCGTCTATATAGCTGTGGGTATCAGAAAGGAGGAGTATTTTTATCATGGATTATAGCTAAAAAATCTGGTCGGTAAAGTTATTGATAATTGTTTGAATTTTTTAAACTTGATTTTGTGAGAAAAAATGTCGTACTTCGTTTAACATTAGATATAAAACATTAAAACGATTTCATATCAAGTCGTTATGTGCAAGTTGAGAAAAAAAACCAGAACCAATTTAAAATGAGAAGAATAGAAAAATACATAGGATTTATTTTTAATGGAATAATCATGAACCTGACACCTAAACTGATACGATTTATATAATCACGGGAAGTAACTTTAATGCTGACAAAAATTAAAACAATAAACTATTTATTATGGGAGCTGTACAAATAATAATTATAATAACTATTATAGTCTTGATTTTTGGAAACTGGGTACGTCAAGGCTACTTGAGGAAAGAAAAAGAAGATACAAACCGAAAAATAATAAAAGAGCAGAATAGAATTAAATTACTAAAAGAAAAAGAAAAAACCGATTCTAAAATTGAAAAAGCCCATTTATTAAATGAACAAATCGAGGCAATAAAGAAAATAAACATACTATCAGTTGACGATTATAAAAAAATAATTGTGGAAAACGAAAATAGTATCATAAAAAAAGGTGGAGAAAATCAATTGTTTTCATTTTTAAAAATTGATTCTTTCTTAAAAGATTATCGTGGACGCATAGTTGCTGATAGTGAAGAATGGGGAAATTTAATCGATATAGATGTAATAATAAAAAGAATTGTTGAAGATTCTAAAAGAAATGATATAGAAAAAATACATGAAAATCTTCAATCAAATTTAGCCACACTTGAAGGAGGAAATCCAATAGGGTTTGATGCAAATTTAGAAAGTATGTTTAAAATTGGAAGATTTGTTAAACCTGCTATTGAAAACCAAATAAAAACATTAGAATTTTATAAAAACATGGCTGTTTCAATGATTGTTTTTTACCAAAACGACAGGAAAATAAGATATTTCGAAATTTATGAAGCATTTGAAAAATTAGGAGTTTTTGATAGTAGTTGGCAGAAAAACGTCTTTAGTAAACTTGATAAAATTGAAGTCAGATTAGCCCAAATCAGTAATCAATTGACCGATTTAAATCAAAACTTTGTTTCTTTAATAGAGTCTAGCGAAAATATTGCTTCAGAGCTTAAAGAAGTAAACAGTAGTATTATGACTAACAATATGCTTCAATCAATTACAGCATATCAGACATGGAAAGTTAATAGAAATACTAAATCTTTAAGAAACTAAAAACTGTATGGAAGAAATATTAAATAATTTGTTGGTTGGCGAAACTCTATATATAACAGCTAATGGAACTCATTATATATTTAATGGTCGAGACAATAATTTAGGAGTTACTTATACTATAAACGAAAATCAAAAAACTCTTCCCTTAAATACAATCAACGAAGCATTAGATTCTTTAAATATGGGAGAGATAATAAACACTCAATGGTATATTAATTACAACGAACATGAATATACTACAAGACGATGTAACCTTCAAGTATTAAATGCATTATTGCAAAGGCTATAACTTCTATAATAAAACCTGCACATAACACTGTATATAATTTATTGCTAGTTCTAGCCTACTTACGAAAATCCTCGCGGATTTCTATTCGGTTTTTATTTGCTAAATTACGTGCTTAACCACGCAACAAACCATATACAAACACGTTAAATGAACACTCCCCAAACCCCTCAATCTATAAACAGAACCCAGCAAACACTCGCGTTAGGGATTGCAGCGGCATCCTTTTTAAAACCTTAGGAGGTATTATTTTGGTTTGAAGAAGGATTTGACAAATTGCCGCGTCGCTCACTCCTCGCAATGACGTTTTAAAAAGATATAGCGAAAAGCCCGACCCTTTTCGGGAAACGCCCAAAAACAATTTAATATATAATTAAGATGGCTGGTCTTTTTAGGAATGGCAAAACTCTCTATCTTTACACTTTCAACAAAAGTACAAAAGCAAATTGCGATATTTTATAGAACTTTCTTATAATGGCAGCGCGTATCATGGCTGGCAATATCAGCCCAATGCCATAACGGTACAGGAAGTGGTTGAAAAATCGTTGTCCGTGCTTTTAAAAGAAAAAACCTCCATTATGGGAGCTGGCAGGACAGATGCTGGCGTGCATGCCTCGCAAATGTTTGCGCATTTTGATACAGATTTTGTTTTTGATGAAGCCGATTTGGTGTATAAACTCAATCTCTATTTGCCAAAAGATGTGGCCATTCACGCCATTTTTAAAGTCAATGAGAAAGCACATGCCCGTTTTAACGCGTTGAGCCGAACATATTTATATAGAATCACATTAAAAAAAAATGTGTTTATTTATGAAAAAGCCTATTACGTGAAGCAAGATTTAGATATTGAAAAAATGAATGCGGCTACAAAAATTTTGTTTGAGTATCATGATTTTCAATGTTTTTCTAAAGTTAAAACGGATGTAAAAACCTATAATTGCAACATCATGAAAGCGGTGTGGACCTTTGAAAATGACGAGCTTCAATTTGTAATTCAGGCAGATCGTTTTTTAAGAAATATGGTGCGGGCCATTGTGGGCACGATGATTAATATTGGCTTAGGAAAAATGAATGTTGAAGATTTACACGACATCATAAAATCTAAAAGTAGGAGTGAAGCGGGTTTTTCTGTGGCAGCACATGCCCTATATTTAACACATGTGGAATACCCAAATAATATCAAGATATAAGTGATTAAAACGAAAGAAAATATTTTTGATGTGCGCTTGTTCGTAAGGCTTTTCAAGTTTATGAAGCCTTACAAAATGGTGTTCACTTTTGTGTGCGTGGCCGTGGTTGCTATTGCTATTTTGTCTATTGCTACGCCTGAACTTTTACAGCGGGCTTTTGATGAAAATTTGGCTAAAAATAAAGAAGAAGGGTTCTTGACCTACATCCTTATTATGGTAGGGCTCTTGTTTTTGGAGTTCATTATGCAGTTGTTGTTTATTTTCTATTCAGGTTGGTTGGGACAAACCGTTGTTAAGGATGTCCGTGTGAAATTGTTCAACCATTTACTTCGTTTTAAAATGAAGTATTATGACAACTCATCGGTGGGCGTTTTGATTACGCGTGCCGTGACCGATATGGAACGTATTGCTGATATTTTTAGCGAAGGGCTTTTTATGATATTCCGCGATTTATTGACTATGGTAGTAGTTTCTGGATTTATGATTTATAAAAGTTGGCAATTGAGTATCATCGTTTTTTTAATGCTGCCATTGGTTTTATACGCCACCACGGTTTTTCAAAAATACATGAAAAAGGCTTTTGAAGAAGTGCGAAATGAAGTTTCCAATTTGAATTCCTTTGTGCAAGAACGTATTACGGGTATGAAAATATTGCAATTGTTTGCCCGTGAAGAGGTGGAATACAAAAAATTTAAAGTGATTAACGAACGGCACAAAAAAGGATGGCTTAAAACCATTTGGTACAACTCCATCTTTTTTCCTATTGCTGAACTCTCTGCGTCTATAACCATTGGTTTGGTGGCTTGGTATGGCGGGTTGAATGTGGTACTTGAAGGCACGATTTCGTTAGGGGTTTTAACGGCTTATATCATGTTGATTCCTAAATTGTTCCGACCATTACGTCAAATAGCCGATAAGTTTAATGCGCTACAAATGGGCATGGTGGCTGCCAATCGGGTTTTCAAAGTATTAGATACCACTTCTCAAATTGATGACATTGGCAATTTAGTAGCCGAAAACTTTAATGGTGCGATTGCTTTTGACAACGTATATTTTAACTATGTGGAAGATGAAACGGTTTTAAAAGGCATTTCATTTCAAGTAAACGCAGGCGAAACCGTGGCGATTGTGGGCGCTACTGGTGCTGGAAAATCAACCATTATCAATTTATTGAATCGGTTTTATGAAATACAAAGTGGCACGATTACTATTGATGCTGTGAATATTAAAGACGTTACCTTGGCATCTTTACGCACACAAATTGCTGTGGTGTTGCAAGATGTGTTTTTGTTTGCTGACACTATTTTGAACAACATTACGTTGAGCAATCCCGAAATTACAGAAGCCGAAGTGGTACAGGCCGCTAAAGATATTGGTATCCATGATTTTATTTCCAGTTTGCCAAATGGTTATCATTACAATGTGAAAGAACGTGGCGTGATGCTTTCTTCGGGACAGCGACAGCTTATTTCGTTTTTAAGGGCTTATGTGACCAATCCGAGTATTTTGGTGTTGGATGAAGCCACGTCTTCAGTAGATTCGTATTCTGAACAGCTCATCCAAAATGCGACTGATAAAATAACCAAAGGCAGAACATCTATTGTCATTGCGCACCGTTTGGCAACCATTAAAAAAGCAGATAGAATCATTGTGATGGATGCTGGAAAAATCATGGAACAAGGCACACATGAGCAACTTCTTAAACTGGAAGACGGGTATTATAAAAACTTGTATGAAGTGCAGTTTTTGAAAGAAGAAGTAGCCTAAACCAAATCCTTTTTTATCAGTTCTGTTAATTCTTTTACGGTTTCAAATACAATAAATTCTCCATCTTTAAAATAAGAAATATGTCCGGTTTCTTCGCTGACAACCAAGGCAAGCGCATCTGTTTTTTCGGTTACGCCAATAGCGGCCCTGTGGCGCAGACCAAAACGTTTCGGGATGCTTTTTTCATTATTTAAAGGCAAAATAACGCGCGTTGCTTTTACGATATTGTTTTTCACAATAATAGCACCATCATGCAACGGACTGTTTTTGAAAAAGATGCTTTCAATAATAGGTTGTGTAACGGTAATATTCATCTCATCGCCCGATGATGTTAAAAAATCCAAATTGTTATTGCGTTCAAAAACAATGAGTGCCCCTGTTCGGGAAGCCGACATTTTGTTGCAGGCCGAAATGATGGTTTCTACTTTCGTCTCGTCGCTGGTTTCTGTTTTTAGGAATTTAAACTGCTTGAAAAATTTTCGTCGCCCACTAAAATTGGTAGAGCCTACCATCAATAAAAATTTACGGATTTCGGGTTGAAAAACCACAATGAGCGCAATAATGCCCACTTTTATGAATCCATCAAAAATATTGTGCAGCATATACATTTCAAGAAAATCGGTCAGTTGCCAAACGGCATAAATAATGATGATACCAATAAAAATGTTGATGGCCACCGTGCCTTTTACCAGCTTGTAAATGTAATAGAGCAGTAAAGCCACCAGAATGACATCGATGATATCTACAACTTTAAATTTTAAAAGGTCATTGAAAATTTCCAAGAGAATTGGGTTTTGGTAAATTTAGTGAAATATGGTTAATAAATGAATTCGTTAGCTAAAATTAGAATAGAAGCATTTTCCAAAGAAAGTAACAATGTTTTGAAAGATATATATTCTTGAAAGGTCAAGTTTTTTTTAAAACACAATACTAGTTCTACATCTACTGTTTCATTCTTCATGATTTTTTTTAAATCATTAATAAAACTGGCTTTATTAGAGACTTTACGAATAGACTCGTCTGAGCCAAATGAAAGTTCAATTCTGTCATTCGAAAAGAATTCAGCTTGAATTTCAGAAAAAATCGAAATATCATTAATATCGGAAAAATCCGCATAAGGTACTTCATTATAAACCACATCCGTAAACTCAATAAACCCTAAATTTTTTCTACTCGTATCATTACAAGTAAAATAGTTTTTGGCACTTTCATTTTTATGGCTGGAATTTGCCTTTTTTTCTTGTAGAAATTTAATATGTGGAATGGCTTGTTTTAAGGTCAAACGCTTATCTACATTCACAAGCCAATTGGTGGTGCTAATCAAATTTTTCCTATTGAACTCAACGCTATCTTTTTTAGTTTCATCGTAAAATAAATAGGCGGCAGAGACATCGTGCAGTTCTGTAATATCTGAATGATTGATTTCTGGCAATTGAATGACTTTGTCTTTTCCACAGGAAAAAATAAAACCACAAATAATTAAAATGAATATTTTTTTCATATTTCTATAACGACTTGATAACTAATAGTTTAAAGACTCAACTAATTTGATGCATTCCGCAGCTTCCTTAACATCATGTACCCGCAAAATGGAAGCGCCTTTTTGGAGCGCTATGGTATTTAAAATAGAAGTGCCGTTTAGCGCATTTTCAGCCGAGGTTTTCAATAATTTATAAATCATGGATTTTCTTGAAATCCCAACCAGCATGGGTTTTTCAATCATTTTAAAAAGTTCCAGTTTATTTAATAGTTCATAATTCTGCTCTATGGTTTTTGCAAATCCAAAACCGGGGTCTATAATAAGGTCAACAATACCGAGTGTTTTGGCGGCAGCAATCCTTTCAGAAAAATAGAACATCAGCTCTTTTACTAAATTATCATATTCGGTTTGTTGCTGCATGGTTTTTGGGTTACCACGCATGTGCATCATAATATATGGCACGTGCAAATCGGCAATGGTCTGTAACATATTCGCATCCAGTTTTCCTGCGGAAATGTCATTGATCATACAAGCTCCAGCTTCAATAGATTGCTTCGCAACCTTACTTCTAAAGGTGTCAATGGAAAGCAAGGTTTTAGGGAATTCTTTTAAAATTAAATCTACGATAGGGAGGATGCGTTTTAACTCGTCCGTTTCGCTCACAAAATCCGCATTGGGGCGCGAACTGTAAGCGCCCACATCAATAAAGGTAGCACCTTCATTTAGCATTTGCTCGATATGGACTAGCACTTCTTTTTCATTTTTATGTGCACCACCATCGTAAAACGAATCTGGCGTAATATTTAAAATACCCATCACTTTTGGCGATGATACATCGATGAGTTGTCCGTTGCAATTTATGGTCATTATTTTAGTTTCGGGTTTTCTATTTAAAATTCAAAGTTATTAACATATTCTTAAATTTATGCACGCATTTCAAAACATTGAACATGGAACTTTGAACTTTAAACTATTTAAGCGAAATTTACACAAAATTCAATTTTTCCAATGCAAGATACTTCAAAACAATACGACGCCGTTATAGATACCTGCAAAAGTTTATTTACGAAAAAAATGAGTGATTACGGGAGCGCATGGAGAATTCTGAGATTACCATCATTAACTGACCAAATTTTTATAAAAGCGCAACGTATTCGAGGTTTGCAACAAAATGCCGTTAGAAAAGTAGATGAAGGCGAAGTGAGTGAATTCATAGGCATCATCAATTATTGTATTATGGCATTGATTCAGTTGGAAAAAGGCGTCGTGGAGCAACCCGATATGAGTACCGAAATCGCCATAGAATTATATGAAAAACATGTAGCCATAACCAAAGAACTCATGGAAAACAAAAACCATGATTACGGTGAAGCGTGGCGTGATATGCGCGTGAGCAGCTTGACCGATTTGATTTTGCAGAAACTGTTGCGTGTAAAACAAATTGAAAACAATCAAGGTAAAACATTGGTAAGTGAAGGTATTGACGCTAATTATCAAGATATGATTAATTATGCGGTTTTTGCCATGATTCATTTAAATGAAAAATAACTGTCATTCCTGCAAAATCACTGAGCGAAGTTGAAGTGGGAGTTCACTTTGAAAAAATAAATTTTATGAAAGTATTGGTAAGCATATCAAGAATTTTAGTCGGAGGATTGTTCATATTCTCAGGCTTTATCAAATTAAACGACCCTTTAGGGTTTTCATACAAATTACAGGAATATTTTAGTCCAGATGTATTGAATATACCATCTTTAGAACCCTACGCTTTATTGATTTCAGTCTTTGTAGTGGTTTTTGAAGTGGTTTTGGGCGTGTTTTTGCTCATTGGTTACAAGCCTAAATTCACGGTTTGGAGTTTGTTGCTGATGATTGTGTTCTTCACGTTTCTAACCTTTTATGCGGCCTATTTTGATAAAGTAAAAGATTGTGGCTGTTTTGGCGATTTTTTAAAGCTAAAACCTTGGGAAAGCTTTACAAAAGATGTGGTATTGTTGTTTTTTATTTTGATTTTATTCTTTGGGGCAAAACATATTAAACCGTTGTTCAGTAGTTTGCCAACAACTGTTTTGGCGTTGCTTAGTTTTATTATCAGTTTGTGGTTTGGTTATCACGTTTTGATGCATTTGCCAGCTATTGATTTTAGGGCTTATAAAATTGGAAATAGCATACAAGAGGGAATGAGCATTCCAGAAAATGCGGCAAAACCTGTGGTGGAATATTATTGGAAATTCAATGTGAATGGAGAAGAAAAAACCATTATGACCAATGGTTCTTATCCTGATGTAGATGGCGATTATATTGGTGTTGATACTAAAGTAATAGATGAAGGTTATCATCCGCCAATTTACGATTTTTCAATAGAAAATGCTGATGGTGATGATTTGACCGAACAGTTTTTAAATGAAGAAAACCTCATAATTGTGGTATCCTACAGTTTAGAAACCATAGAAAGAGATGGTGCTTTAAAATTGAAAGCCCTACAAAATAAAGCTAAAAAAAATGGTTATAAAATCATAGGTTTAACGGCATCGGGCGAAGACGCCAAACAGCGCATCAAAACAGCCTACGGGATAGATTTCGCTTGGTATTTATGTGATGAAAAAGCCTTGAAAACGGTGGTGCGTTCAAACCCAGGAGTTTTAGAATTGGACAAAGGCACCGTTAAACAAAAAGTACATTGGAATGATATTGAGGATTTGGAATTACCCAAAGTTGAAAGAAAGCCTGAGCCAAAAACACCCAATGAAATTATTGCGTATTTTATTAATGGAGAAACTTCAACCAAAGAGGAAGTAGAGGCTTTGGATACAGCAAAAATTGAAAGTGTTAATGTTGTTAAAGACACTATTCAATTAAAAGACTTAAATACTCAAAACAATACTCTTTTTACAGGAATAATTGAGGTAACACTTAAAGAAGACTAATTAATTGTAGTAATAATCAATTACAGTTTTCAGTTAAACAACTAAACACATCAACAAATACACTATTTGATTAGTTATCTACTAAATAAAATCTTCTATGCACTACTCACATTATTTGGGGTAGTGACCGTTATTTTCTTTTTGTTCAATGTGCTTCCCGGAGACCCTGCGCAAATGATGTTGGGACAAAATGAAGACAGCGAGCAATTGGTAACAGTCAAACAGAAATATGGATTTGATAAACCCATCAGCACCCAGTATTTTTATTATTTGAATGATTTATCGCCTCTTTCATTTCATTCAAAAAATTCCGAAGATTATACCTTTTTAAGACAAGGTAAGTATTCAGCTGCTGAATTGTTTTCCATAGGAAATACAACCATCGTTTTAAAGTTCCCGTATTTACGTGAATCCTTCACAAAACAAGGAAAAAAAGTAAGTCAGGTGTTGGCGGAAACGCTCTCAAATACGTTTGTTTTAGCGACAACGGCCATTATTATAGCCATGATTTTAGGGATTTTATTAGGCATTGTTTCTGCTTTGTACAAAGACACTTGGCTAGATAAAACCATCCAGATTTTAAGCACAATTGGTATGAGTGTGCCGTCTTTTTTTAGTGCCATTTTATTCGCTTGGTTTTTTGGCTATGTACTGCATAAGTACACACATTTGGAAATGACAGGCAGCCTTTATGAATTGGACGATTTTGGGGAAGCCATGCACATTCAATGGAAAAACCTACTATTGCCAGCCGTTGTGTTGGGCATTCGTCCGTTGGCGGTCGTTATTCAATTGATGCGAAATAGTTTGTTGGAAGTTTTCAATCAAGATTATATAAGAACAGCCAGGGCCAAGGGCTTAAGCGAATTTCAAATCATAAAAAAGCATGCCGTAAAAAATGCATTAAATCCTGTGGTTACGGCAATATCAGGTTGGTTCGCTTCCATGTTGGCAGGCGCGGTTTTTGTAGAGTATATTTTTGGATGGAACGGCCTCGGAAAAGAGATAGTAAACGCCTTAAATACCTTAGATTTGCCAGTAATTATGGGTTCGGTGTTAATTATTGCCTTACTCTTTATAATTATTAATATTTTTGTGGACATTATTTACGTTTGGCTAGACCCTAAAGTAAAACTAGAATAATTCCTGCGGGAGCAGGAATCTCACATACCTCAGAACATGAAAAAAATAGCAACTTTTATAATAATACTCCTAACGGTATTCAGCTGTAATAAAGAAGTCCCTACGCAATTCTCAGAAGCCGCACTAAACGATTCATTTCTAAATTTAGAAGGCCATTCTGTAGCGCTCAAAAATATTCTACAAAGCCACGAAGGCAAAACCATTGTTATTGATATTTGGGCATCTTGGTGTGGCGATTGCATTAAAAATATGCCAAAAGTAAAAGCATTGCAACAAGAATATAACGAGGTGGTTTTCGTATTTTTGTCTTTGGATAGAGGCGAAGAAGCCTGGAAAAAAGGCATTAAAAAGTATGAGGTTAGCGGTGAACATTACTACCTGCCATCAGGTAAAGACAGTGCTTTTGGAGACTTTGTAGATATCGATTGGATACCACGATATATGGTGGTTGATGCCAATGGGAACATAAAATTATTCAAAGCGGTTGAGGCCGATGATAATGATATAATAGA
>TARA_R110002049_G_scaffold69711_3_pt1 | contig 15327 bp, 13 predicted proteins | sample TARA_R110002049 | Tara Oceans TARA_R110002049 (sample SAMEA4396941) | marine metagenome | biome: Polar Biome; feature: [SRF] surface water layer (ENVO:00010504); material: water (ENVO:00002006), including particulate matter (ENVO:01000060) such as... | depth 5 m | reverse complement strand
GTAAAAGATCGCTTCCCGGTTATTCCCTCTCACTATAATATGCTGAGGATGCCCTGGTATAACGAACCTGGGTAATCTTGCCATACTGACCTCCCTGTCAACCGGCGTATTTTTGCGTCTATTTTATTTGCTGATAGTGGCTAGTCAACTATTTTCAAGCGAGTCTGACCCCGCTGGTTCGATAATTAGATCTGTCACCTTCCTTTTCTCAAACGGTAGAAGACATTGACGCATTACTACCATGGGCAATGAGGGAAAAAGAGAAATAACCAGAAAGGCCGACTGCAATCCATGCAACATCGACTTCCTGTCTGAGCCACCATCCTGGCGGGGCCTTCCTGGCACCGTGTTCTTCCTTTGAACACAATGCAATCATAAACAAATTAGAGAACTTAGTTTAGACCGCTGTCACATTCTTAAATATAAGTTGGGTGAGCTTAATTCTGCGCTTACGATTTAGTGAAGCTTACTTAACAATAGTGCACAAGATTCATCATCAAGACATAAGCATAACACTCACATCCATGTTTCTGGAATGTTTGTATCAGTTTTTGAGATAACCGGTATTTTCAAGCGAGCCTGACCCTAATACCGCTATGACCCTAATACCGCTAATGTTCTGGCCTAATGAAACCGTGCCTTCCAAGATAGCTATTTAAATAAACTTTAAGCGCTCAGCCAGCCGGCTAACAATATCTCGTTTTTCATGAATTACCCCAATTATGACTGGCTTAATTCGTTTTTTTTCAATATAAAAAACAAAATGATATCTATATTTCGTTACTACAATGTCTGGAAGCTCATTAGAAAGTGAATGACTTTGAGCTTCACCATTTGAGATAGCTTTAAAAGTAGCTTCCAACCCACTTCGATACTGATTGAGCACGTCTTTACCCCAATGTTTTAAAGTATAACGAGCAATCTGCCTCAGACCTTGTTCTGCCTCTTTAGTGAGTACGTACGATAACATTATTTATTTCTCTTCCTCTTTCTCAACTTCATCGAAAATATCAGAAATCGATTTTGAGGATAGATTACCCTTATCTGCAGACTCTACGCGTGTTTTTAAAAAGGCTTCCAGCTCTTGAAGCGCAGCTCGCTCATTAAAATCTGGGATAGTTCTTTCAAGTACATAATCTTTAATCGATTTTGACTGAAGTGCAGCTGCTGCTTTTAAACGTTGATGCTGCTCTGGCGAGATTTCGATAGAAAGGCGCATAGTAATAATCTCATAAAATTAATTAAACCCACTTAGCCTATACTTAAAACAACAAATGTTCAATTACATACAAATGTTGTCAGCTAAAAGAAACAAGAGATCACCCCCAACCTTACTAGGCTGACTTGAGCTTCCCGTCTTTTCTTCAATTTTAGCTTTAAAATAATCACTAACTAATACCCATGCTTATTAGAAGATTTATATCTACCCTCCCAGAGCGTAACCGTTCTATGGTATTAATGATTGAAGTATTGTACATAAAAACGCCCTATCATTTGTATGGCTTTTGAAATACTGTTCTCAAACTGAGGCGTTAATAATAGGTGTACATGATTTGTCATCAAGACATAAGCATGACACTCGCATCCATGTTTCCGGCATGCTTCCATTAGTCGTTCGAGATAAAAGCATAATCTTCATCTGCGCAAAAAGGTCGCTTCCCGGTTATTTCCTCTCACGATAATATGCTGGAGTGATCTAGCATAACGAACCTGGGTAATCTTGCCACACTAACCTCCTTGTCATCCGGCGAGTTTTTGCGTTTATTTTATTTACTGATAGAAGCTAGTCAATTATTTTCAAGGGAGTCTGACCCCGCTGGTTCTCACTCTCACGATAATATGCTGGAGTGATCTAGCATAACGAACCTGGGTAATCTTGCCACACTAACCTCCTTGTCATCCGGCGAGTTTTTGCGTTTATTTTATTTACTGATAGAAGCTAGTCAATTATTTTCAAGGGAGTCTGACCCCGCTGGTTCTCAAGCGAGTCTGACCCCGCTGGTTTAATAAGTATTTTCAAGCGAGTCTGACCCCGCTGGTTTCATAAACTAAATTTAAAAGGAGAATCAATGAGAAAATTACTCACATCATTGACGGAAGATGATCACTTAAAGTAAAAAGACAACTCATGATGCATGTAATGGAAAAAAGTGATCACGTTCAGCGTTATGGGTGATCAGTTTCAGCGGAATACGCAGCTGGTTTACGAGAAATACCAAGATTATGCGCCATCTCTTCGGCTGCTTGGAAAATTGGTTCGGGAATTGATATCGCTGTTTTCATAAAACAAAGTATAACTCTGGTTATACTAATGTCAACCCAAAAAAAACACCCCTATTTCCAGGCCTAAATTCCAGGGTAGCAGATCAGATAGTAACTCCCTCTACAACCGGTTTCTAAAAGGTTATCCTAATTGTCGCCGAACACACTAGCACCATTCAGGTACTTCATCCTTTGACAAGCTTGCCACATTTGTTTCGATTAAAAGGTGATAGTGTTATGTGGAGCCCCACATAAGACATGATTCGTCATCAAGACATGAGCATGGCTCTCGCATCCATGTTTCTGGCATATTTGCATCAGTTTTTGAGATAATAAGTATTTTCAAGCGAGTCTGACCCCGCTGGTTTCATTCCTCACTTTGTATAAACTCAATAATCTCTTTCCCTTTAAAGAACTTTTCTTTCTTATACTGAACACTGTTATACCTCTCTATCCCTTGAAAGATCTGCAATAGTGACAACACTTTCATAGCATCAACCGAGTATGTTTTTGCATAATTATTTGACTGCACAAATTTAGATAGCTCTAACTGATGATTATCTGATCGATCTGTATTCGCAACAACTGCAAATTTTGTGGGCAACTCTAATAGACTATATACACTGCCAGCCCCAGCATGGGTGATAATAAAGTCATATGACAAATAATGTGATTGAAGGTTAGGAATAAAGCGTTTATAAGTATGATGAATGGGTTCATAAACCCCTGCTGCAATTTGAAATGTCAAACTAACATCAGTAGATGGTTTATCCAAAACTTTTATTAATGAATCAAAAGTTGTAGTGCCTATCGTGACAAGCCCTGAAATCATAGCTTCCCACCATAGATACCTTTACTAAGCCTCTCTTTTAGGCTGGTATTTTGGATATAAATGCGATGTACTAGTTTTTGGCATATTTTTGCAGTAATACTGGGTTCATAAAATTTAGACCAGGTTTCAATATATACTGTTTTAAGGCCTAATATTCTTGCCCAAACAATATAAGGTAAACAAAATATAGGGCCGAAAGCCACTACGCCACTTGGTCTTACCTTAATAATTAAGAACAACGCGCTTATAAACTCTAAAATAAAATAAAAAAAGAAAATAACCAAATTAATCGCTGATCTTTGCTTTGTATAACTTGAAATATTATTCTTTCTGACGACCTCACAAGTAAGATTTACATTTTTCATCTGTTCATCAGTTACTATCAAAAAATTAGTGTTATCTAGCTGCTTGTTTAATTCAAAGAAGCGACGCGCTTGCTCTAAATGCCCGCCTTCACCCGCAATTAACAATATTGGTTTTACAGTATTTTGTTTCAATTTTATATTATCCAATAAAAAGTGTGTTTTGGTTTAAATAAATGATTCAATTCAAGAAAGGAATTTAATTAAATACCACCTTTGCGTTAGGTTGGGATTTTGTCCGACAAGAGAGCAGGCCTGTTTGTATATTTTTACTTCCACTTAAGCAGAAACATATCATGTAAAAATAAAAGGGATTAGCTATATAGAATAAATTAGAATTAGAAATGCCTGCAGCCAGAAATGCCATTAGTAATAATTGTTTATTACGTTCCCTTCCTTTGCCTTTAAACACAAGCAACAGTACAAATAATACAAAGAATATAAAACCAAACCTTAGGATAATAAATAGAAACGCATTATGAGGATTGATGGTTGTACCTGATGACCATGGTATATTTACCATCGATGAAGCGACATCACCCAAAACAATATTAAAAAGACCTAAATTAGCAATTTGTAAATCCCAAATAATATTACGACCATTAGTCGCAATCAGGATGACCGTATGAGCTAAGGAGTTGCTATATGATAGATAAAATAATCCAAACATCACCACAAAAAATAAAAAAACCAGCAATGAAAAAGAGTTAAAAAGTCTTAGAAAAAGATATGACAGAAAAACAACTAGAAACACCAAAACAGGTGTAGTCGCTCCAGCAGTGAATATTGTGGCTAATGTCAAAAAATACATCAACCAACGGTTCTTTTCTTTATTATATAAAAAATTAATCAAGAAAATAAACGTAGAAAATGAATCGATACTCGCCGGTGTCCCTTCTATTCCGTGGAAAATTCTAGTAGCAATGAGTTCAGATGAAATACTGCGGTAATAATTCGACAATAGAAAGTATGAGCTAATAGCCACAAATAAATAAATAAGATAACAACAATTACTTACCCATAAAAAATTAAACGATGAATAATACTTATTGAAAAATACGAATAATGTTAAGTAACAAAGCATAAATAAAGGAAAGAGCCCTCCAGTATCGCTTGTTCTTGCTAAATACTGAGTCACTCCAAATAACAATGTTACTAACAATAAAATAGTAGGTAATATAAAAATCTTTTTTTTAATACACATAGGGAGCAGCATTAGCCCCCCAAATATAGGGATAAGTAAGTAAAATACCGCATCAATACCCAATACAACTTTTAATAAAGCTAGGAGTACATAGCTTATAAAAAGTGTAACAAAAATATTTGTGTGGTTAATTTTAACCGACATAAAACGGTTCTTTTTTTACATCTTTTATCATGCTATTAGATTGTATATATTCCGAACCGGGCAAATCGATGTAAAATACGTCACAAGCAAAATCGACAGCCTCTAGCATTACAGTTGAAAAAACACCCAGCACACACTTACTTTCATTTAGTAAGGGGTATATATCCTCTACGCTCACATTAATAGGACTGTTTTCAAATACCTTTTGATAATAAGGGAGAAGGTCTACCTCACTCGGATGTAGTTTAAAAATCAAAGTGTCAAAAGCAGATACATCAATATGGTCTACAACAAATCCCGCTATCTGTTTTCCTATAACACTCTGTGAAACGATGACTAATTGATTTTTCTTTTCTACATCTATCTTTTCGTTAAGATATGCAGGCGAAATATAAGAAATATCAACAGATTTTGGAAGTTCAGTATTATTAACCCAATGCTCACCCCATGCTAAAAACAAATCTGGATAACACGCCCAGTTCAGCTCGGGCTTAATAACTGAATACCCAAGATGATATTTGGAAATAATTCCATGTTGGAACTCAACTACCCGTACATCAAGTTTTTTGCAGGCAGAAATCAAGGCAACATTTTTACTGTAATGATCAACTAAATACACCGTCTCAATATTTGTATTTGTTAATAATTTGCTGAAATAAGCTTCTTCTACTAAAAAATCACTAATGGCAGTTACAAACTTTTTTTGATATCTACTCGCTTCGACACCCAAATTATTACATAATTTAGCCATCAGATTGTTAGCTTTTTCAACTTCATTTCCCCCGACTTTATGACGTTTTAACATTTTCGATATCAACAAACAGTCCATCGATGCTGAATCAGCTAAAAGCTTCTTATTTTTTTCCCCTAAAGAACTCCTAGACAAAAACAAGGACGACGCAGCAATATCGCGAGTAAACTTAAAACTGTAAGGGTCAATTCCTAAACCACCTTTTTTCTTGGTTCGAGGGTGCTGTATTACCAATTGTTTATGTGAAGCTAATATTTTAGGTCGCCTAAAAACGCTGTTAACAAGGACAAGGTAGATTGTAACTAACTTATTTTTAAAACTGTTTCTCGGCTTTACAGCCGCGAATATGTCCAAATCTTGCTGCAAAGAATAATAGATGTTTGTTCTAATGCTTTTCCATACCCTTGATAAAATATCATCTCCATATAAGTGACATTCGAGTTCAAGATCTTGTATATGATTGACTATTTTACTTATATTCATATGAAAAATTTACTTAGAAAATATGGTTTATAGTGAACTAGTGGAATTTATTATCACTTTTTAACTGATAATAATGGCATTTATCTCTGGTTGAAAAGCAAACTGCAGGATGACCACCAGCGATTGAAAGCTCCTTAATACTTTTCGCCACAACACTTCCAGCTTGTATAATTGCCCCCTCACCAATATTAACCCCTCCCAGAATAATTACGTCCCTCCCTAACCAAACATTATCACCTATTACGACATCCTTAGTAATATATGTATTGTCGTAAGGTAACCGATTCCCTTTATAATTATGATGATCTGTTATTACTCTACAATTTGCTCCAGAGTGGAAATTATCACCAATTATCACCTTTCCTTTACCATTTACAATAAAGCCATTAAAGTGACAATTTTCCCCCAAGACGGTAGTTTTTGTTAACTTAGTAAATCCGTTTGCTCGTAAAGGAGTATTTTTTTTTAAAGAAATTTGCGCAACTCTTGAGTAGAATTTTGTTTGAAACCAAGTCAAAAATTTTCTCATATATAACATTTAATTCTCCATGAGTTTTTTAGTGATGTACATTGTCAATATAAAAGCAGCAAAATAACTTACTATCGAAGCAATTAAAACAGAATTTACACCATATACAGGTATCAACAAATAAATAATTAGCACATGAATTAACCCAGTAAAAATCGTAACTTTTGAAAGTACAAACCCGTGCCCATTTTGAATCAAGTAATGAGTGAATATAAAATAAAAACCATTAAATAAATAGGCTACAGATAGCGTCGAAATAACTAGATAATCAACTTCAAAACCCTCCCCTATTACATAAGGAGCAATCATTATTATTACAGGAAAAATCAAAACAAATATCACAATAAAGATGAGCAGATACTTAAGTGTGCTTCTGAACATGTTGGAATTTTCATTTTTATACAGTTTTAGCAAGCGAGGAGCTAACCCCTGATTAATAGAAGTAAATAATACGAATATCACCATAGCTAATTGCGAGTTTACAGAAAATTCACCTAGAGTAGACAAGCCAAATGTTGATGAAATAATAATTCTATCAAACGAAATCCTAAACCAAGACATTATTTGGTGGGGTACCAAAGGAATAGCGAAACAAAAGTGCTCCCTAATGTATTCTTTCCTGACAATCCACTTTGTTTTATTTTTTACTGTATAAATAGCTATTGCTAAAGGAAAGACAATAATAGGCGATATTATGATTGCCATGACTCTGCCATTAAAGCTAGAAGCAATTAAATAAAGAAATATATAAGTTACTATAAGATTAACAAGTGTCGCGAACACATTCAGAGCCATATAATTTGTAGCTTTTAGACTACAATTAAAATATGTCATTGTGACTCTAATAATTATTTGAGAAAATACGGAAACAGCGACAAATAAAGTAAGGTTAAAAGTAATAGAACTAAGAAGCGTCGTGAAATATATAACCGCGTTTAAAACAATAACAGTTGTAATTGTAATAATTAATGGAGATATCAGTAGAGAAAGATACCTTCCTCCCATGTCATTATTCTCAAAGAACAATTTCCTAAAGAAAGTTTGACAGCTAAAAGCACCCAACATAAAACATATATTATATACAACAGTAAACTCAGTTAGTTCTCCATATTGCTCTGTAGAAAATATTCTGGTCAAAAAAGGCAACAATAAAAACGGGAGCGCTTTACTAAACACATCAGAAAATAAATACAGCATATAATAAATTATATTCTCTTTATGCTTCCCAAATAACCTCATCAGATTAAAATCTAGAATTTCTATTTATTGCAACACTCATAATAGAGCACCCGGCTATCCAGACTAATTTTTCTAAACTAGATAGACTAAAATAAGCAAAGATAACTCTTGATAGCTTTCTTCGCTTACTTGAATCTAATTTAGAGACTAAAATTGAAAAAAAATATAAGAGGTCTACAAACTTTCCTGAGTATTCCTCAACATTTTCAAAATCTACTAGGAAGACATGATTGTTTTCATCTAAAATAATATTATTAAGGTGAAGATCTCCATGAAACCTTTTCCCTAATAGCATTGACTTAGTACTACTTAATATTATTAAGGAAAGACACCCTAGGATAATAGAGAATGGCTTTAAGCCAATACTAAATATTTTGTTTAATTTCTTTTCTCGTGTAGACGATTCTATTCCTTTTGGTCCACTTAGAAGCAGAATAGTTATCTTACCGACGAACGCCCTTATGAATTTGAAACCACCTGTTTTTTGTCCTTGTGTTTCAACTACAGAAACAGAGTTAAAAGCCTCTAAAGCAATTATTACTTTCATTAATACATTTTCAAGTTCACAAGGCTCAATGTTTTCGACATAATCTTTCAACACACCTCCCCTCAAAAACTGAGTTGAAAAGCTAGTATCATCCGAAGTTATAAGTCTTGGCGCAACATTACCACTGAAAATTTTATAATATTCAAGTTCTTTTAAAAACGAGCCATAATAAGGGGATTTTTTATTTATAACCTTAACTAAGCAATCATCTGTTATATATACTTTCGTTTGCTTAGTTTCGCTTTCATATATGACGCGGGAATCACCTAGTTTCATTTAACGTTTCCATGATTTCTAAAGGGTCAGCTGTTAGATAACAAGAGAAAAGTTGATTTTTAGATTCTTTGAATGCTGAACGGTATATAGCTAACATACTACTCCGTACTTCTTCTGGGGAGTCAAAGTGGTGCATAGCATCTTTATTGGCAAAAATTCCACTCAATAAAGCCATAAAGGGAGCCAATTCACGATAAGATGCCCAACTTACTCTTTCTATTAACAGATCTAATTCAATACAGCTAACTTCTTGCTCTTCATTTTTTCGTCGTTGAAAGAAATAAACATTTGATATTTCTTTACCTTCAAGTGCTATTTTTTCAAATATATTGTTTGGCTGTACTTTTATAATAGGGTTTCGTCGCAGTAGTTTTGTAAGTATTTTCCATTTTAATTGACTAAATAAGTTTAACCTACTTAGTACTTTTCTCTCTAAATCTGAATAATACTTAAAATCACTTTTATAAAGTGATATGGTTTTTGGACAATAGAATGATGTGCCGTTACGCGAAACAATCCCAAAATCTTCACTTAGAAAATCAAATCCCTGATTCCTGCATGCATTGATGACAGTACTAGTTTTACCACAACCGCCAGTCCCCGTAACAACTATAGTTTTTTCTTTATTCGAAAAAACACCTGCATGCAGGAAGACAAATCCTTTCTTCATGAGTTTGATCGAGAGAATTGCCCATAAAAAGCTATAATTACTAATATGGTTACGGAGCTGTCCCTTTTTAGTTGAATATTCCAACGAAATGGCTCTCTTAAGGAGATTTAAAGCCCTCTTATCTATTGATTGTTTTTTCTGAATTATACGTATTGTCGTTGTATCTTCTGAAAATAAGCCTTTAACATATGCTGTATAAAATTGACTTGTATTAAAACATATTTCATCGTTATTAAAATATAGAGTTCGTTTACCAGAATAATGGGTTTCTGAAATACCTACATCCGTAGACTCAAAAGTAAGAGCTATGTCAGTAGAACAACTTATTGAATCATCTAACTTTGGCTCAAAATCTTTAGCAAATTCTAAAACCAATTCAACTGGCCCATTAATTGAAATATCAAGTGGTCCGAACTTATAATTGTTAATCATATTATTTTAATTTTTTCCAAGTAATAAGCTCGTCATTATCTATCCCATCGACTACAACCATACCTATTACAGAATCCCAGTGAATAGGACTAATACCATGAGCAGGTCTTTTTGCGATTAGCATATCTTCGGTTATTATTTCGCCAGCAGCAATATCTCTATTTGCAACAATACTTCTACGTGCATGGGTAATAGCGGCAGACTCTTTCAGAAGATCTTTTCCTTCGCCACTAATCATTGTTCTATATTTTTCTGCTTTTTTTACAAATAAACTAAGGTCTGTTTTATTCATCGCGTGGTAATGATCATTACCAGGCAAAGTCTTATCGTGCGTGAAGTGCTTTTCTAGAATAGATGCGCCGAGCAGCATGGAAGCTTCAAGAGCACTAATTGTTTCATCAGGTGCGACATGGTCAGAATAGCCAATAACAAACTCAGGAAAAATCCGCTTTAAACTTGTAATCATACCAAGTTGTGCATTTTCTTCAGGCGTTGGGTAATTTAAAACGCAGTGAAGTAAGCTAATTTCAGTTGCACCCGCCTTTCGAGCAGTGGCAACAGCAAACTCTATTTCAGGTAATGTGGCTGCCCCAGTTGACATGATTAATGGTTTACCCATCGCAGCACATTTTCTAATTAATGGGACATTCGTAATATCTGCCGACGCAACTTTAAATGCAGGCATGAGAGGGTTTAAAAAGTCGACGGCATCCAAATCAAAAGGTGTTGACATAAAATCAATATTGTTGATTTTGCAATGTTCTGCTAACGCAATATATTCTTCAGGCCCAAACCCATCATATTTTTGAAATAACTTATATTGGCTATCTGTTGGTTCTTTTGTTTGATCCCAGTAGGCTGGACTGTTTTTGGAGGCAATCAAACCTGCTTTATAGGATTGAAACTTGGCAGCATGTGCCCCACCTTGAGCGGCCTCTTCAATTAAGCGTTTTGCGAGCGCCATATCACCCTCATGGTTCACACCAATTTCAGCTATGATGTAAGGGTTTAAGCAATCACCAACTACAAAGTCATTAATTTTAAATGTGGGTTTCAAAATATTAGTTCCATTTTATTTAATAAGTGACACTATTTTATTGATTACTCGCTGTTTACCTAGCGTTAAATCCAAAGCAGCCATGTTATCAGACATTTCATTTCGTAATGATTCATCACTTAATACTTGATTAAAGGAAGATAATATATCTGAATCAGATATATTATCTCTATGACCAAGATTAAGAATACCTTTTTCTTTTGATGCAAAAGTATGGGTTGTTTCTCGAGTATTTTGACATATTACGATTGTAGGTACTTCCAAAGAAGCAAGTTCCAGCACCGTCCGGCCACCAGAAGTTATCGCTATATCGGCCTCTCGCATTAAATCCGATATACGTTTTGTGTGATGATAAACATTTATCTTGAGACCATTCATTGTTTGCAAGCATTGATCTAAACTTTGACTATTTTGAAATCCTGGACCTAAAACAACAATTACTTCAATTTCATTTTCAATACAAGCAGCTGAAATAGAAGATAAAACTCTCGTTGTTAAATCACCTTCATCAACACCGCCAAACGTCAATAGCACTTTATTTACATGCTGAGATCGTATTTTTTTTTCAATATATAAAAACTCGTCTCTAACACAGAAATATTTTTCCCCCGTTAATACATGCTTCGAAGCAACTGCATCTGGGTATAAGGCATTGACCACCAGATGTGCACATAAATGACCTGAGCCTAAATCTTCAAAATTTACAACTATAATACCACTTGCCTTTAAAGCTGTAATATATGTTTCTTCGGTGTCTAAAATATCATTTATTACAATGTCTGGTGTTTGCTCTAATACAGCTTCAGTTAGAGAACCATTTTCACAAACGGATACTTCGTAATTATTAGATTGTATATATTTAATTGCTAAGTCATTTTTCTTTTCGCAAATAAATACCAAGTCATAATTTACTAACTCATGAGCTAACATAACAGCCCTGAAGGCGTGACCTAAGCCTACTTCCGCATAACCGATAACTGTAAATATAATTTTCTTCCTGTTCAGCATTGCTTCACAAAGGAATAAGTCAGAAAAATTATCAATATCAAAGCTTCGATTTTGAGGCATTTCAACTAATCCAACGTTAGAACCTATGCGTGAGCCTTTTTTAATTTGAGAACGGGTACAAGCAATAACAGCTCCGGTTTCTCTATAATTTTTTGGCAATAACTGCCTATTGACCCTTTTTTCATATAGTGGAAGAGCTTTAGAATCCTTGATTGTCCAACAAAGGTGCCTGTCATCAACTACAGTCTGAACGGTATCAAAATCACTCTCTAAAAACTTATTAACAACTGAGTCAATGTCATGGCTTTGTATTAATGGTGAAGTAGGTTGAACCGTCACAATAATATCAAATTGTTCGCCTGTACTTTTTTCAGCCAATACCAATGCGTTATGTATGACGGGGTCAAGAGGCGTTATATCATCTGCTAAAGAAGTTTGCCGCATAATTACTTCGGCACCAAAACGCTCAGCAAACAAAGCGATTTCATCATCATCAGTTGTAACAAAAACTTTGTTTATATTTACTGATGATAAACAAGCTCTTATGCTATAAAACAGCATAGGCTTTCCGGCTACCGGCCTGAGGTTCTTCCTAGGAATACCTTTAGAACCACCTCTTGCAGGTATTATAGCAATAGCTTTCAATTTTTTTCTCTTTTAACAATTATGGTGAGTCATAATGACATTTATCGTTTTCACTTATTAATCAGCATCTACTCGCGACACCAAAAACTCACAAACTAAGTGTATATTACCCACGATTAAAATTTAGCCTTATTAAGACAACGATAAGACTAAACAAACCTCCAAAAAAGGTTGCTATAACTACAATTAGGGCACGTCTTGGTTTAGATTTCTCTTCAGCAATTCTAGCCTCACTAATTGTTTTGAACACATACTCATCGTTAACTTCAGCCAGCATTAATGTTTTAGTCTGCTCTTCAATCAATTGATAAAATACAGCCTGCATATCTGCTACAGCAGTTTCTTCAATTTTTTGCTTTAAATACTTAATGCTCTTAACCGCCTCATCTCTATCTTTCAATTGCATATCCTGATTTATTGCTTTGACAAGACGGTCAACCCAAACCTTAGCAATTAAAGGCGAATAAAACTCAACTGACAAATGAATCAACCCGGTCTCTTCATCTTGAATAATTGTTATTCTATCTTTAATTTTCTCATACAACTCCCAACTACTAGGCTCAGCTGACTCCCCAATACTTGGGTCAAAATCCCTAATCCATTGTTTTTTTTCTACGTTATAAACTTCCGGGTCAATAATTAAACTATTAGTAGCTTTATTCCACCCCCTAGTAGCGAATACTTCAACCTGTAGATTATTATCTAAAATAAATTCCTCTAAAAAGCTCCAAGCCTTTAATATCTCTACACCAATAACAACTTTATCATTTCCATCGCTACCACCTAGACTAAGCCCTGCCAATGTGGCCAGCCCCCCATACTGAGAGGCAAGTTTTGACAATGACGAACCATTTGAAGTCGATGCCGGTGCCAACAGTGCAGTTGCTTTATATTCATCAGGAATAGACAAAGTATAGAAAACTGAACTCACTGCAAAAATAGCAGTGATACAAATGATGACCCACTTACCTTGCCAGATTGCACTGGCAAGTTCTCGCAGATCAATTTCATCCTCTTGAGATTGAAATGACTGCTGAGTCAGCATTTTATCTTGTGGAAATTCTTGTTTTGGCACTTAGTAAATTCTCATAACATTAAGAAGGTATTCTATACATATAAATGTATAGCTATTTATCAAACTACAAACTACCCACAGCAGCAGCACCCAAGGCAATCTGGTAGAAAATCTGACTCATATCTCGCCACAATATAATCTCATCCACTTTATCAGCATCCAACGGCACAACAATGGTATCGCCTGGCTCTAACTGGCTAGAGTTACTTGCAAACCAATTAGATGTTTTAGGTATTTCTACACCACCATTGGCTTTAATAATATAAATGCGTTCTTCGTCGGCTTTATTACTTAAGCCACCACTCCGCTCTATATAATCCCAATAGCTCATGTCACGTTCATATACCTGTGATATGGGCAACTGAACTTCACCCACTATGGTGACTGAATTTTTCTTTCGCGGTATAACTAAGCTATCTTCATCTTCGAGCGAAATAATATAATCATCTTTCTGAGTAATTACCTTATCCAAGTCAATTACTAAACGGCCAGTAGCGGGTGTTGTTTTTAATTTCCCGAGCAGTTTTTGCGCTTCACCTAGGTCTGCAGACTTTTCTTTCAAACTAGTTTGGTTCGCAGCCACAAGCTCTGCCTTAGTGATATCCGCTTCTAAACGCTGTTGCATTTCAGCTAGTTGTTTTGCCTGCTGCTCTTTAAGGGAAACGCGAGTAAACATTGCCCCAGGTGCATAAGCATATTCTGTTAAGCCACCCGCTCTGTGAATGACTGTCGCCAAGGTATCACTTTTGTTAATTGCGTAAGTACCAGGAAAGCGAACTTCACCTTGAAGAGCTACTGTTTTGCTTTCTGCCCATTCGGGAATAGTTTTTATTTGCAAAACATCACGAGATTGAAGAGTTTCTTGAAGCGCAGAATTATTTGATAAATCCAAGGTTTGTCGGCTCTGCGTTCGCTGCTGGTCAATCGAATACTCACTACGATTTAACTCTGCATAGAGCTGAAAAGCTTTTTCCGTTAAACCACCCGCAGCGCTAATAAGATCTCCAACACTCATTTCTTCAACTAGTGGATAGACACCTGGGTAACGCACATCACCCGATATACTTACCTCTTTAGAAGACTGGGAAATATTGGCCTGTCTTCGAAGTTCGTTTACAATATTTGTTACTTCTTCAGTTCGACTATTTTCTAAAAGACCAAAAAACATCACTTCGTCTTGATCTTCAAGCAGAGGGTCCGAAGCTGATCCAGGTGCCGCCAAAGCATCCGCTAAGCCAAAAGATAGAACACTTAAGGCTCTATTTGGTTTTGAATAGCGTTTGATAAGCGCATACTGTAAATCCGGCTTTGCCTTCAAATAAGCGACGCTAGGAACGACATCTGTAATTCGAAGGTTTTCCTTCCAATTAAGTGTTTCAGAACGCTCTATATGCCCTGAAACTTTTACGACATTTTCTATTTTTGCGAGAATCTTGGGTAAATTAAGAATATCCCCGTCTTTTAAAGATAGAGCTGATTGCTGATTATTTTTTAAATCGACATTGAGTATTGTTCGTTCACCACTTGCATTAATACGCTCCAAGGTAGATAGCTCTGGATAAGCAGAAGATAACAAACCACCTGAATAGCTAATTAGATTAGCAACTGGCTCTTTCTCTTTAAGCTCGTATAAAGCAGGTCTTCGCACTTCGCCTTTTACGCCCACCGTTGCCCCTACAGGTGGAATAAACACCACATCACCAGACTGTAGTTGTGCATCATCACTGGTATCACCTTTCAGCAACAGGTCATACAAATCTAAAGAGTGAATTAATTTTCCTTTGCGCTTTAATTGAATATTACGAAGACTA
>TARA_R110002049_G_scaffold308805_1_pt1 | contig 15343 bp, 14 predicted proteins | sample TARA_R110002049 | Tara Oceans TARA_R110002049 (sample SAMEA4396941) | marine metagenome | biome: Polar Biome; feature: [SRF] surface water layer (ENVO:00010504); material: water (ENVO:00002006), including particulate matter (ENVO:01000060) such as... | depth 5 m | reverse complement strand
ATATGTTGTCATTTTCGATGGTCGTCAGGTATTATGTACAACGTTTAGGCTATGGTTTCGTTGCGGAATGATTCGGCAGAATTATTCCGCCGTAAACCGAATATTGCAAACACGCAGGAATTTCCGTTGAGGAAATTCCGCCGCAATGAACTATAGCCAGTGTTGTGTGCAGTTTTTTATATACCATTTTTACTTTTCCAATTACTCATTGTTGTCGGATGCTCATTGTCAATAGGATAATTCCGATTTACAAAGTCCAACTGTTCTGGTGTTAGCAATACAAACATTCCGTCATTTCCGCAATTTATTGGATAAAACTGCTCGTCCGAATTTTGTCGTCTTAATTCAGCGTTCAACATTTCTATAAAATTCACATAGGCAATTCCCCAATCCAAGTCGGAAAATTGTCCGTCAAATGCTGTGTATTCAATTCCGTTGAGTTCGATTGTGTGGTTCCAACTATTTTGGTCTTGTTCGCTTTGTTCATTCTCAAATTTCAATTCCAGTCCAAGTTTTTCAAAAGTCGGTTTTACTTGTTTCAAATATTCCGTTAATCCGCCAATCTCGAATATTTCCTCACAATCTACCCATTGAAAGCGATTGTCCATAAAATTTAGAGTTTCTCCGCGCATTGGTCCTTGAAAGAAATGTAAGTCTGTGTACGCTTTTTGAAAGTCTGCTTTAACGGTATCTAATTCAGATTCGTTGGTCAGATTGAAATAACCCAATTTTTCTAATTCCGCCACAACTTCTTTTCCGCTTAATTTTTCTTGAATTAGTTTCTCTGGATTTGGGTTTTTGATTTTAGAAACAGCATTATTCTTTTTGGAATTACAAGCCAAAAAAGAGGAAATGAATATGATTAGAAAAAGGTGTTTCATTGGTTTTGTCAAATTGCACACAACGTGTTTGTATAAGATTAGTGGCGTGTTTAAGCACTTAATTTAGCAAACAAACACCAGATAGAAAATCCGCGAGGATTTTCGTAAGTAGGCGAGAACTAGCCATTAATTTTATACGGTGTTGTGCCACGTATTTATTTAGTTTTCAGTCTCAATTTTATTAAAAAATTCTATTAATTTTTGTGCTGTCAAACGCTGTTGTTCGATTAAATCAATTTCGGCAGTTTCATCTGTCAACAATTTTCCTAAATAGCCAAATTGAGAGTGGTTTCCACCTTTTATTTCTATTAATTCGGTGTTTTTTGGTAGCCTGTTTTTATTTTCCATTACTTCTGAAACACTCGCTAATCCGTCCAATTCTCCATAAAGCTTTACAGTCGGTAAAATTCTGTTAGATAAATCAAAATCTCTCGGATGGGAAGTTCCTAATAAGAAAAGTCCTTTCATAAAATCGGGATTTTCATAAACGAATTGTGATGCCATTTTTGCACCTTGTGAATGTCCGCCAATAATATACTTTCCATTTTTTAGGTCGAACATAGTCTCAATTTTTTCATAATCCCATTGAGGCATTCTCCAATCCATTTTTATCAGGTGACAGGTAAATCCATTTTCGGCAATTTCTCGGCAAAGTGGAGCGTATGCTTTTGGGTCTGTCAATCCTCCTTGAAAGAATATAATTTCGTTTTGATTTTTTGAATTGTTTGCTAAAAACGTGATTTCATCACTCGATTTTTCTACGGATACTTTAGTGTCGCTTTTAAAAGTATCTTCTGGTAAATTCTGAGATTGATAAGTTGTCCATTGCCAAATGAAAAATATAGCAACTAGGCTAAACCAAATTAATCTGAAGATATTTCGCTTTGTTATTTTCATAAGTTCACATTAGCAAAGCCATTCCTATTCCAATTAGCAATAAAGAGGCAATTAGAAAAGTTTGCAATGTTTTTGTTTTTCCTTTTTTTGAGAGCCAAATTCCTAACATAATTTCTAATTTTTTGATTAATATTCCGTTTTTCTTATATGTGGCACAACGTTTGGTATATGGAAAGTTGCGTGTTTGCGTGCGAGGATTTTCCGAAGGAAAATCGGAAGCTAGCAAACGAGCAACTGACTTTGGTTTAGCTAAAACTAGCAATTTTTTATATACTGTGTTGTATGCAGTGCTTTATTTATTTTCTTTAATTCTCCACAATGCAATAGTCGATGCAGTAAAAAAGATTGCCAAAATTATATTTAAGTAACCTCCTTTTATTATAATCCAAATACTGTCAGGTAAATATTTTGTAACCAAATCCTCAATTAAAAATGGAATTAGCGGAAAAAAAATGATAATCCATTTTGGGTATAAAGTTTTTCTTCTCCAAACTTGACTAATAAAAAGAATGGACAAAATTCCAAAAATAGGATAAACAAATAATCTCAATATTTCGTTTATTTTTTCAGAAAGTGAAACTGCATTGTTTATTTCAAGATTGTTTTCAGTCGCCAATTTAGCTGTTGTCGCTATAGCAAGAAAAGCTCCGTGAACAATTCCAAATGCTATTAAAATACTTCCAAATAAAATAAGTACTCCATTTCTAAAAATCGGTTTTGCTGGTTTAAAAGCGTAATAAACTTGACCTAATCCAAGCATATAAAACCAAGTCGCAAATAATGCACAAACTCCGCTTGCAATAATTCTAAAGTCAGAAGCATTACCCATATTTCGCTTTAAACTCATATTCACTGGGTCATAATACAAAAGCATATCCCCAGCAAATAAAATCAATCCACCTAATATTCCAAAAATTCCAAAAACTCTAATCCAAAAGTGGTTCATTTTCATAGATTACGGTGCTTTTTCGGCATTGCATACAACGTTTATGTATAAGATTAGTGGCGTGTTTAAGCACCTAATTTAGCAAATAAACACCAGATAGAAAATCCGCGAGGATTTTCGTAAGTAGGCGAAAACTAGCCATTAATTTTATACGGTGTTAGGCAAAGTTTTTTTCTAATATTTCTAATCGGTGTTTTAAATTTTCTTTTATTTCTTTCAGATTAATGTTTGAGTTTTTAAGTCCGTGAATGTCTTTATTACAGCCTCTGCAAATTTCACGTTCTAAACTGTTTTCTTTTCCACATTCACATTTCCAAACCTCAATGTCTTTTCTTGTCAAATTATCTAAAGTTTTATAAAACTCAACTTTGATAGGAAACTTACTTTCCAATTTGTCAATAGTTTCTTTAATTGTTTTTATGTCCGATTTGAAATAGGTTTTTTTGTGAACTCCAGATATTAAAGCTCCAATATTGTTAAGGTTTTGATTGTCGCTCGATAGTAATGAAAGGTTTTTGTCAAAGTCAACCAAGTTTAATTCTTTTACAATGCTTAAAACTGGTTTTAAATCTTTTTCTCCGTTATTTTCTATAAATGAAAAAATTTCTGATGTCGCTAAATCTCTATCTATATTTTCAAAAAAAGCTTTTAAGTTGTCTTTAAATTCCGTTGAATTTGGGTTTTCTGTCAGTTGGTTTAAAAGAAATGGACTTAATTCCGAAATCTGATTTTCGATTATTAAATTCCAATTGTTTTCGCTCAAATTGAGATTATTGCTTTCTGCTTTTTTTAGAAGTTTAGTTTTTAATTCAAGTTGTTCAAAGGCTTCTAAATCTATTGACGTTGAATTGTTTATTATTTCTTTATTTTTCCCAGCAACTTTGACAGCAGTTCCCATTGCTGTAACCATTAACATTGATTTTCCTTGAGCAGCAATTTCGTCGTTTTCGATAGTCAGTCCAATAACGTAATTTGCTTTTAAATAATGAGCACGCTTTTTTAATTCGTAAATGGCTTGTTGATTTATTTTTTCTAATGACTTTGTGTAAGTATTTGATTTTCCTCCAAAAATATCTCGAAAACCAGATAAAAAGTCTTTAAAAAAATTCATTCCAATTACAATACTGACTGAAATCGGTTCAATATATTCCTCAATTTCTACATTTTGAAGTGAAGAAGTTGTCGTTACTTTTATGTGTTTAAAGTGTTCCATTCAAATTTTGCCTAACGGTCTCGGCTATGAGTAGTTGCGTGGGTTTACACTTAACTTTGCAAGTACACACCAAGCTGAAAATCCGCGAGGATTTTCAGAAGTAGGCGAGAACAAGCAATTACTTATAGCCATTGTTGTAAGCAGTTTTTCTTTTATTTATCAATTCAGTTAATTCATCAAGTTTTACTCTATCTATTTTTTCCCAATCGAGTTCATTGAACTTAATTGTATTGAACTTTTTTAAAGTCCGATACATTGGCAAAATTATAGAATCATAACTGCCTGATATTTTATGTACTTCTTTCTGTTTAAGAATCGAATCATTACTGGCTGAAATCAATAAGTCGATTTCTTTTCCGTTTGGAATGAACTCGAAAAGATAATGTCCTGGTTCTAAAAACCAATACATCTTTGTTTCAAGTCCTTTCAAAATAGAAACAAGGCATTCACATAGCAAATCAGTTGGGATTTTCGGAGCATCTGAAGCATCAAAGTTCAATTCAAATTCTGCGTATTTAAATTCAACTGGAAGCCATCCATGTTCTGGATTTCCAAAATTCAGTTCTATTTTGTTTCGTACCAATGTTTTCTTTTTTCATATTCATCAAATTCTGTATCGCTCATTTTAAGCAACGTCTTTGAGAAATTGCGATAATCTGAAAGATTCTTTTGTTTAAGAAAATCAGTTATCAGATAATAAACAAAATCGTGCTCTAAATCCTCTAATTTCAATTTCGAGTACCGTTTTCTTGATTTTGGATATTGTTTCCAAAACCGTTTGTAATCAGAGTAAATTTTGTCAGTTACTTTTTCTATTATTTCAGTCAGTAATTCAATTGGAATTGTGTTATTTGAAATTCCAGAATAGTATTCCTCAATTTCTGCGTGGAAATTTTTCTTTGGTTCAATACTATTTTCAGTTTTCCAAAATGTCATTCTCAAAATTGCTTACAACGTTTAGGCTAAGAAACGTAGGGCTTTCGAAGCGATTCACTGTCCACCGAAACTGAAGTTTGCTAAATGAACGAAACCTTGCTGAAAGTTTTATCTGCCCTATGTTTTCTTAGCCATTGTTAGCCTTAGTTATTTTCTTTTCATTCTATAAAACGTCTTGATACGATTGTTCAATCAGTCCGAATACATAGTCAAGTTGATTTTCTTCTTTTATGTAAACTCTCTGATTTAAAGTCCAATTGTACCCGTCAGGAATTTTTTCGACCATTCCGTTTGGGTCATCATATTCAATTGGTCGCAAATACATTTTTATCTGGTTTTTGCCCAAATGAATTTCAGCAAAAGTCTTAGTCACTCTGTATCCGATATACATTGAAGTGGCTTTTTCCTTAATGTTTTCGTCAATCTCAAAAATTCTGCTTCTCAAGTCATTAAAAATTCCTTTGATTTTGTCTGTCGGTTTTTGAAGGTGTTGTTCAACCGAATAGTCAATTGGTGATTTTGAAGGACTATCAACATTTGATTTGGAAGAGGATTTTTGTTCGGAAGCGTTCAATGGTTCTAGGCTGAATATTCCGTTTTCATAATAGCGGTATTTTAAAAGCTCAATCCGCATTGGAATCACTTCAACTGTGTCAATGTCAAACTTGCTGTACGATTCAGCAACGCAAATTACTCTTGGGTTTTGCCAATCAATCTTCAGGTCTTCGGCAATTTTGTTTCCAAGCTTTTTGAATACAAGCATTTCAAAAAATTCTACCTTTTGAGCTTGTAGCCACTTTAAATAAGAGAGTGCTTGATTTATTACATTATCGTTTTTTCCCCTTTTGTATTCGATAATTACTGGTGCTCCATTTCTGTCAACTGCTAAAGTGTCAATTCGTCCGCCAAATGTCGTTGTGTATTCGGTTTCCAAAAAGTGCATATCGAGAACTTCCATCAGGTTTTCTTCCACCAACGCTTGAAGTTTTTTCTCCTTGTCTATTGCAAAGGATTTAAGCTTTTTTAGTTGTCCATTTTGTTCTCGATATATTGGCATTCTGTCGTTTTTTTAAATTAAGGCTAACGGTCAAGTATAAGAGCAGTAGCGGATTTCAAGGCGATTACCTGTCCGCTACCACAAAAGTTTATTAAATGCACAGACTTTGATTTTACCACTTCACCCGCTATTGCTCTTATACAATGTTGGGCAATCGTGCTTTTTCTTTTCTGTCCGTGCGTTGGTTCAGACACACTCTTTGACAAGCTTTGGAATGCGCAGTGGCTTTGAGCGGCTTGGCAATGTGTGTGGCTGTTGAGCGTTGGCATTAGTTCTTTACTTCTATTATTTCTACAAAATTGTCAAGATTACCAACCTTTACAATGTCACCAACGGAATGTCCAAGAATTGATACGGCTAATGGTGATTTCATACTGATTTTTTGAATTCCATTAGATAATTCATTCTTGTTAGCTGTCTCAACGATATGTACTTTAATGTCCTTACCGTTGTTCATATATTTTACTTTGACTTTACTTCCTAAGTTAATTTCATTTTTAAAAAGCTTGGCTTGCTTTTCTTCTTTCTTTTCAATGGTTTTTATTGTCGCAACTTCATTGTCGGTGTCGATAATTGTTGTTTGTGAAACGTAATTTTCAACCATTTGAAACTCGTCTGTAAAAGCAAATGATGTTTTAGAATGGTCAGTCAAATTATAGTCGTTTCTTGACTCTACATTTCTGATAAATTCAATTAAACGCTTGGTTTCTTTTTGAGGATTTCTCCACCAATTTGTACTCCAAATCCTATGAAATACAAAACCGTGGCTTTCAAGAATTTTTTGTCTGTGTCGGTCGTGTAAATATGCTTCTCTACTTGAATGATACTTTGCACCATCACATTCAATCGCAATCTTAGGCACTCCTGCAATTTTCGGGTCGTAAACAATATCAATTCGGAACTCAGAAACTTTCATTTGAGGAGTTAGTTTTGATTCGCCCACTTTATCAACTAGACGTTGATAGACTTCTTCTTCGAAAGGTGATTCTAACTCTCCAAAATTGCCAACATTGAAAGAGGTGCTTTTTGTAGAGTTTTCGCTAAGTGCAGTTAAGATTGCTATTCTTGAATCATTATTTCCTTCACTTATGGCTTTGCTATATGCAAGATATGCATAGAAAACTGCTCTCTTATTGTTCGAGCCTTCAGTTATTAAAAAGTCTTTGTAATTCATAAATGCCATTTCTGGCACGGATGAACAGACGTAAACTTTATACTTTGCCCTTGTGATAATTACGTTTAAAAGCTTGTAGCCTTTGGAATGATTAATCGGGCCAAATCGCTGTGCAAATTTTCCGTCTTTTCCTGGGCCGTAAGTAGTTGATAGAATAATAACATCTCGTTCATCTCCTTGAATATTTTCCAAATTCTTGATGAACATTCCGTTTTCTTCTAATTCTTGTATTTTGGCATTGAACTCTTCAAACTTTGAGAATTTTTGCCTTTCTAATATTTTGCTCTTTATGTGATTTCGCTGAGCAATATTAAAAGTTGCGATTCCAACCGTTGGATATTCTCCATTTGGTAGTCGATTTATATTGTTCTCAACTATTGACAAAACCATTTCAGCTTCTGCATCATTAATGTGGTCTGAAAAAGTTCCATTTACTTGGATATACTTTATTGGTGTGTAATCAAATGTATTTGGTAGTGGCTTAAGTCTTTGATTGTAAAAGGCGTAGTTTGAAAAATCTATGAGATAAGGGTGTCTTGATCTATAATGAAAATCGAGGTGTCGTTTCTCAAAGTTAAGCTCCGAACCAAAGTCTAAAAGGGATTCACAAGACAAAAGAATATTATCTCTATCTACTACAATTTCATCTTCTTCATCAATGTCGTCTTCGTCTTCAATTGTACCCTCAAAGACTTTACTAAAGTAATTTGAAGGAGGCATTTGGTGTTCATCACCTGCAATTATTATCTGCTTTCCTTTCAAAATTGCTGGCAAGTTGTCTTCCAAACGTAATTGACTGGCTTCATCAAACATTACAATGTCGAAATAGCCATTCATCCCTTTGAATAGGTTACTTGCGACATCAGGCGAGGTTAGAATTATCGGGAAAAAGGTCGTGAACAAATCAGCGTCATATTGAACTATTTGACGTAATGAAAGACGCTTAAATCGGTTGCTACTCCGCTTATTGTATAAATTTTCAACTGAGAGATTCGAGTTTCGCTGTTCAAAATCTCTTGTTGTGTCAATTTGCTTTGAGAACCAAAATTCACGGATATATTTCAATTGCTCTTTCTCTAAACCACCCAAAGTGCCATTTAGCTCTATGTGTTCAGAGTCATTTGTCGGCAAATCAACGTTTGCGGAATTTATGAGCATTGAGTTTAAATAATGAACTAGAAAGGACTTTCGCCAATCCTTTTTACCCTTCAATTCATTGACAAGAAGTTTAGCTTCATTAGAAAGACCATTATAAAATTGAAACCACTTAAATTCTGTGATAAAAATGTCATTTTCATTGTTGAAATAATTATTCTTCTCTTGAGTGATTTTCTCCACTGCCTTAATGAAACCTTTGAATTCATTGGCTTGGGCTTGGATTTTATGAACTGTCCAACTATCTGATTTAATTTTTTCACTAAGTCGAGAACAATAGTCTTTCAGTGATTTTAAAATTTCTGTCTGATATTCAGGTGTGGAAAACCCTAAGACATCAATGGGATCATATTCATTCTCAATTTTGGATTGAAAATCGGAGCTAGTCTGCTTTATTAGATTGTTGGCTTCATCAATCCCTTTCAAATTACTTTTAATTGATCGAGAAATTTGAAAATCTTTTAGGTCAGCACACTTTGAATAATGGTTTGCAAGACTTATAAAAAGGCTTTTGATTTCCTTTTGATCTTTAACAACCTTCTTTTTTGGTTGAGAGAAAATTGTTAATGCTTTGTACAGTAATCCATTAGTTTTTTCTTCATTGAGAAAATCTGGATTCGCTTTGTGCTCTGTATAAATGGCGTAAATCGAATTTTGAATTTGTTTTCCGCTTTGGATTTGCTCAGAAAGCTCAATTTTTCTTAGTTTGAAATACTCGCGTTTATATTTTGCTTCGAGCTCACATGCCTTTTGAAGAGACTTTTCGTATTCTTCAAATGAATTGTTAATTCCTTGCTCAATAACATACGGATTGTCTCCAACTAATTTTTTTGAGTTGAGAAATGAAGTCGAATCATAAGGTTGATAATTTGAATAGAGACTGTGGCCTTTCTGGAGTATTTCTAAAAGTCCGTTTAATTCTTGTGAATTATACTTGAATTGAGATTTGTCAATGTTTAAAGTATGGTCTTCATCAGTACCATTAAGTTCAGACAAAAGCGTTCCGACTATATCAGTCCAAGATTTATCACCTAGAATTTTTTCATCAAGCTTTTTATGCTTCCCATTAATTGATTCAATTAAAGTTTTTGCCTTTTCTATAAGATTGTCAAGCGATTCCTTGGAGTATGTGTAACGGTATCTTCGATATGACGAATTATCAACTCTGTCTCTAACGGAATCAACGACTGTCTTACGGTCTTTAACTATATCTCGAATAAGAACACAGTGATAGTTTAAGCCCTTGTCAATTAGTGCATTGTGTAAAACTTCTAAAGCTGTTCTCTTTTCACAAACTACTATTGTTTTTCTGTGATTCTCTAATGCGTTGATAAGAATTGCCGATAAGGTCTGACTTTTGCCTGTCCCTGGAGGCCCTTGAATCAAGATATTTCTCGTTGCTTCTAAAGAATGTAAGATACCCTGTTGTGATGGGTCTGTTTCGACTGATGAAATGGGTTGAAAAGTATGATTTTCTAGGTCGTCAAGGTCAATCGATAAACCTTCCAAATCCATTAAATTACCATAGTCATTTATGATGTTTTGTTTTTGAACTTCAAAAATTGAGAACAAGCCACCAAAGTCGATTAGCGCATTAGTGGAATTTATAGGGAGTTTTTCGTAGTGATTTTTGTCGCCAATTGAAACCACATTATCAAGTTTCTTGATAAATGCATCTTTGATGTCGGAAGGAACGGAAGTATTAATTTCCTTAATGAGCTTTACACAAATTTCGAGCAGTTCATCCTTTGTGATAAGCCCATCATCTAACATTTCACTTGGAATCTGCTCAATCTCAATGTTTGAATCCGATTGGAAATGATTGATTAAAACTTCATTCAAATAAATCGGGTCGTCTTCATTCCTGTTAATTTCCCAAGTGTTGAATTCTTTGGTTCTTTTTATTCGCAACGACCAAATTAGAATAGGAGCAACCGTGAGTTTGTTGTCTGATTGGTCCCGTCTGACAAGAATAGGAAAACCGAATCCGAAGGTGTTGATTCCTTTTTCTGATTCAATCGCTTCTGTCTGATTGATTAAATTTTCAAAGGACTTTGTGATTCTTACTAATTGCGTTTGGTCTTCTTCAAAAAGTGTATTTAAATCTGGCACATTGTCCTTCCAACTAATTCTGAATTTTAGCGGTTGTTCAGAAAGTAATGCGTTTATGAAATTGCCAGGAAGATTCTCGTCAATATGAGAAAGTCTATTTAGGTCAAACTTATATCTTGAATTTGCGGGTATGGCATTTAGGTGCACGCCCCTACGATTACCTATTTTCAGTCTCCTTTGAAGTTCATTTAATAATTTTTCTGTCAATTCCATTTTTCTTCCTTAGTGCGTTTGCAAAAATTCAGGCTCTTTTGGTTTTCAGCGTTGGCTTTGTGAGTCGGCAAAACCAAATGTGCCTGAATGTGCGGTCGGCTTTTTGCATGTTGCCCAACGTGTAAGTATATGAAAAGTAGCGGTTTTACACACTAACTTTTCGGTTAAGCACAAACTCTAAATTTATAAAAATCATTTTGGTTTAAGCACTTAAGCCGCTATTTTTTATATACAATGTTGTAAAACGTTTTTTTTAGTTTTATATTAGCCTTTCTAATTCGGCAATGAGGTCTGCCTTAAACCGTTCCACTTGGAGCTAATGACATCTACTTTTAATGGCTTATGCCACAGTAGAATCATTTATTTAAGGCAATATGAACAAAACAAAAATTAAACAATTTTTATCCTCATTTGAACAAATACCTTCTTTAATATATCTTTTTAAATGGATTTTTATCTGTTTAACACTGGGTGTCATTGCAGGCAGTATATCCGCTTTTTTCCTTTTAAGTTTAGAGTGGGCAACAAATTGGAGGGAATCCCATTTATGGATTATATGGTTATTGCCTGTTGGAGGTTTTATAATCGGTTTATCCTATCATTTGTATGGAAATAGTGTTGTAAAGGGAAACAATTTATTGCTTGAGGAATTCCATTCTCCTAAAAAAATAATCCCTTTTAGAATGGCTCCGCTTGTTTTGTTTGGAACTATTTTAACTCATTTTTTTGGTGGTTCTGCTGGTCGTGAGGGAACAGCCGTTCAAATTGGTGGAGCGGTTGCCGATAGGTTTACAAAAATACTCAAATTATCAAAAAGAGATAGGAAAATAGTTTTGATTGCGGGTATAAGCGCAGGTTTTGCTTCTGTTTTCGGAACACCTCTGGCAGGTGGAATTTTCGCTTTAGAAGTTCTCATTTTGGGCAGCATACGTTTAGATGCCATTATTCCGAGTTTTATGGCTGCGGTTTTTGCTAATTATTTTTGTGAAATCTGGGGTGTTTCCCACACGCATTATCATATCAGTTCTGTTGCTGAAATGACACCCGTAAATTTATTATGGTCTTTATTGGCTGGAATTATCTTTGGTTTGGTTGCAATGCTTTTTTCTAAATCTACCCATTTTTGGAGTAATCTTTTTAAAAATACGATTAAATATCCACCGCTTCGTCCTGTTATTGGTGGAACTATTTTAGCTATTGCTATTTATTTAATTGGAACTACGAAATATATTGGGCTGGGAATCCCAACAATTGTTGATGCATTTAATGTAAATCTGAATTCTTATGATTTTTTACTCAAAGTACTGTTTACGTCATTTACACTTGGAGCGGGTTTTAAGGGAGGTGAAGTAACACCCTTATTTTATATCGGGGCAACTTTAGGAAACGTGTTAATTTGGTTTATTCCGTTGCCTATGGGATTACTTGCAGGAATGGGATTTGTAGCGGTTTTTGCCGGAGCTACAAATACACCGATAGCTTGCACCATAATGGGAATAGAACTTTTTGGGATAGAGTCGGGCGTTTTTATTGCGTTGGCTTGTTCCACGGCTTATCTATTTTCTGGTCATTCTGGGGTTTACTCTTCTCAAATTATCGGAAGTCCGAAACATATCTCATTTATAAGAGAAAAAGGCTTGCCTTTGTCTGAAATTAAAAACAAAAGAACAAAACAATGAAAGATTTTATTACAATTAGAATTTATTTTGAATATGGTCAAAAAGTAAAAGACCATTCTTTTTGGAAAAAACTATATTCTTCCGATTTTTCAACAGAAATAATGAAAAGGGCAAAAGCATTTGGACTGCACCAAGTATTGCACTTAAATGTAAGCAAAGGTTATTTGGCAAATCAGAAAATCAATTGGGGGATGAACGAAATCCGTCATTATAAACATCCGCACCTTATTGAGATTATTGATACTGAAGAGAAAATAAATCAATTTCTTGAGGAACAGAAAAATCTATTGCAAACAGCTACCATTTTACTAGTCAAAAATGAAGTTTTAATGAAATGATACTGTTTTTTTTAATGTTTTACAACGTGTTTGTGTAAGGATAGTTGCGTGTGCGAGCAACTAACTTACTAAAAATGGAACGAACCAGAGGAAAATCCGTAGGATTTTCCGAGTAGGCTAGAACCAAGCAATTATTTTTACACGGTGTTGGCAAACGTTATTTTATTTTACTTTTCGCTTTATTCCAATTCTTTCTTAAAATTGGTTTAGAGTATGATGTTTCTCCGTTAGAGTTTTCTCCTGAAAAATGACAATATTTTTCTTTATAATTTTCATCCTTAAATTTATTCCAAGATTCAAATGCTTTTTCCGAAAATGGTTTTTCTGGATTGAACGGAATTTTTTCTCCAGTTCTAATGCAATAGCCAATATTTTCAATTTCCGATTGATGCGAAAATATCCGTTTATTATTTAACAAAGGCTGTCCGAAAATTTCTTCCATTTCATTAATTTCTGTTTCGGATTCAACATATTTTTGAGAAAGTCCAAGCATTTTGCTTTCGTAAAGAGGAACTCTTTTATATAGTGTTTTACTATTAGAAATTACTTTGTCAAAATATGTGAAAGCATCTTTGTCAATATTATCTCCAAGTAAATTTATAGAAGAAGTCACTTTTGTCAAAATTCCAAACTCTATGTTGTTGTTTTGTGAAAAATCATAAAGATTCATTGAACTTAACAAGGCAGAAGACTCATTTGCATAATATTTTGCGTGTAATCTTGGTTCATATTTTATTTCAATATTTGGGAAGTCTTTTAAAAGATTAAAATCTTCTAAATTGAAACTTTTTGAAAGATTATTTTCGTTTTTTCCAAATACAATTATTATTTCTAAATTATGATTTTGAACTTTAGATTTTAAAGCATCTATAAATCTTGAATGTAATTTTATAAAAGGTGATATGATAACTAAATTAGATTCAGCTTTCTCAAATATTTCCTCCAATGCTGAATTCAATTGGTTTCCTTTAACAAATTCTGCCATATTTTTTGTTTTTTTCTAATGTTTGCCAACGTGATTGTATATGGTTTGTTGCGTGGTTTAAGCACCTAATTTAGCAAATAAAAACCGAATAGAAAATCCGCGAGGATTTTCGTAAGTAGGCTATAACTAGCAATAAATTATATACGGTGTTACCTGCAGTTTTTTATTCATATTTTCCAACGTTCTCTAGATTCAGTCCATTTTCAATTTTCGGTATTTTATGATGACCACGCTGAATATTATCCTTGTCCTTAACTTTATTAATTAATTCTTTGTATGATTCAACGTCTTTCACGTTGAAAAGAAATTTAATTTTCTCAAAATATCTTTTTGAAATGATTTTTGGGAATAGTTCAGTATCATACCAAGAATTATAGCAACTAGTTTCTGGAAACCAAGTATCTACAAATCCAGTATCTGTAGGATAAATTAATGACATAAAGTAATTTAAAATATCACTATTTTTATTTTGTTCAAACTTTACAACAGTAGAGTATTTTTTAATTAAGTCCGCAACTACACTTATTCTTTTTGGGTTTATAGTTTGATTTTTATATTCATTTAAAGTGTAATTGTATTTTCTAAAATGCACAAAATTTATTGCCTCTGCTTTATTGTTATATTTCCTAGTTATAATAAATGAACTACGATAAATTAAATTTAATGTTTTAAACTTTTCAAGTTTAACTAAAACTGAAATTAAGCTTAAAAACAAGTCATAATTTAAAAAGCGGTAGTTATCATTAAGAACGTCGTTTAAGCCATTGCTTGACTCTAACCTGATTTCATTATCTTCATAGAATTGAAGTAAATCCTGTAAAAAGTCAACTAATATTTCTCCATATTCTTCAATTGAGTATTTTGAAATGACATTTAGAAATTCTATAAAGTCTAGCTTTAGTGGTTGAAGTTGTTCAATCGATAGTTCAACTTTTTCAATGAAGTTATTTCTGTTTATTTCATTTTCTGTAGCATCAAGTTTAAACATCAATAAACTTTCAATGAAAGTTTGTAAATAATCTTTAATAAGCAAACTGCTATTCTGATTACCGCTTAAAAGTGAACTTTTAATCTGATTCACTTTGTGTGCTGTTGGCAGAAAAATAGGATTATCATCTTCTAAATGGATTGGCATTTTACCAATAGGTGGTCTTTTAGAGATTGGTTTTTCGTAAATATTTCTTATTAACTTCTCGTAATTTTCTTCAAATACTTCTTCATTACTTAAGTCTATATAAATTCGTGTTTTTATGAACGTTGGTAAGCAAGGTTTTTCATTATCATATTCCATTACTACTGGAATAAATTTGGTTTGTTCAACTTGACTATATATTTCGTCAGATACAATTAAACTTTCTATCCCAACACCACCTTGTTTTTTATTTGCTTTCTGCGCATATTCTTTGTTACACACTAATAAAACTTTGTCAACTGTCTCATCGTTGACCATTTGTTCCATAAAATGGTATTTATCTTGACCTTCTTTTAAGTCCCAATCATCTAATATTACGTGAATTCCATCATTTGTTAACCTTTCCGCCAATTCAGTAACGATTATTTTATTACTTCTAGGTTTCCAGCTGTAAGAAATAAATATCTTTTTTAATTTTTTTTGCATTGGTTGGTTCAAATTGCAGGTAACGGTTTCGTATAACCGTCAGTTACGGGTTGATATGCGTTAATTTTCGGTTTGTCACAGACTTTAGCAATTCCGCGTGGATTCGGACGTAGTCGAATCCGCCGTAATTGCGGTTATA
>TARA_R110002049_G_scaffold305069_1_pt1 | contig 15348 bp, 17 predicted proteins | sample TARA_R110002049 | Tara Oceans TARA_R110002049 (sample SAMEA4396941) | marine metagenome | biome: Polar Biome; feature: [SRF] surface water layer (ENVO:00010504); material: water (ENVO:00002006), including particulate matter (ENVO:01000060) such as... | depth 5 m | reverse complement strand
ACAGTGAAATTTGTGGGGATCGCTCAGACACTGACCCTTTTGATTCTGTTCAGGAAAAGGAATTGAGCTTCACCGTAAAATGCAACAAACTATTCTTAAGAAAGCTCCGGTCGACACTCCTGCGTACTGCAATATAAAAAATGTATTGAGAAGGTACGATTCATTGGGGAGTGGTAAACCGTTTAAAAAATATTTATGCAAGTAAGTGTAGTAACTGAGAAAAAGGAATATAAAAATGATTAATTGGGATTACATGATTACTTATGGTGGGCCGGAGTTATTTGTTGGGTTTGTGTTGTTTGTTATTACCCCCATTATTTATTGGTTAATACTGAAGAATTTTAAATGGTTTATAAAAATAACAAGCATCACACTATTATGGATTACAACAATATTAATTTCTTATTGGGATGTGTATCAGATATCAATAGAGTCAGAACGATTGTGCAAAGAAGAAGCAGGGTTGCATGTTTATGAGACAGTAGAGGTTGAAGGGTTTCTGGGGCCAATAAATATTGAATATTGGACCGAGTACGGATTTAAATATGTTGAGGGAGCATATAAAGGTAACAAAACGCGCTCAACGTTTCGAGAGGGCGAAGTCGTTCGAGAAATAATTCAAGAATATACGAGCCGTTATCAAGTAAAAACGAAAACAGATACCCTTAAATCCCATTTTGTTAAACGTAAAAAAATGATTGTAGATCGTCAAACAAATGAAATATTAGGTGACCTAGTTTCTTTCGCAGTCTATCCCGGTTGGCTGGATAGTCGGTTATTGGGGCTTATAGGTTTTACATGGAGCCCTGCTCGCTGTGACGGGGATTACCCACCAGAGTCTCAGAAAATTACAATATATCCCAGAGAATTAATTAAAGCAGTTTTTGAAACAAAGGATTTAAATAAAGGAGTTAAATAATGACATTCGCTGAATTTTACCAAATATCCTGGTTTGCAAATATGTCCTATGTTCAATGGGATCAGTTAAGTCTGGTTGATAAAAATGCAATGATTGTAAAGGCAAATGCTGCTGCCCGAGTATCAGGAGACCCTGATAGTCCAGAAACAGAACCAACATTAGGCCAAGAAAAGAATAAGTAAAATAAGTAGGGTCAGGTACACATTAATCAATCACCAGAAAAAAGTGCCAAAGTCTGAAAGATCCGCACGAGTTTATTCGATAGATTGAAATTCGATATTCTCATGTAACAACGCCAAGGTTTACTTGAAATGAAGATGATGCCAACGAATACCCCTCCGTTTCAAACACTGCAAGCCAAGAAAGGATATCGATAAGACACGTTTATCTTTGACGGTATTTGTTTGAAAAAGAGAGTGTTGTTTTTGTTGTTCTGCCAATAGCCCCATCAACAATAAATTAGTTAATCGATTCAAAGAGCGTGAATGGTAACAAGACATTATCTTCTTAGATGAATATGCCTCAGCAGATAACGATGTCACAATCAACCAAGGCAAGGACTCTCATAAGGCATTGGCATGACTGATTTTACGTTGTGACCGTTTACCCGCCAGTATACGTTTATGTCGACCTCTGGGTGCTTTGTGATAAAGGTGGAGGTGACAGGGCACGACCACCAACAGGAATAGAAGCACGCAGGAATATCCAGGCTCTATCATAGGTATAATCTGAGCAATCCAGCGCCACCATGAGTGATAGCTCGGTAGAAATGAACACGCTCAGTTTCCAAATGCGTATTACCCACCAATCGGTCACTTTGTTTTATAGTGTGTTTCGCACTTGTAAGGCGCTGTGAATGTCTACCTAAGGCGGTGACCGTTAATGTTTGACCTTCTAATAATGCTTCAACATTTACCATGAGTGCGACCAATCGTGTTTTATGAACTGTAGTGCAGCGGTGGTTAAGAATTTACGTTAATCTATCGATAGCTTGGATGGTGAGCCTCCAGTGTGGATTGAGTTTCAACACCTTTAAAATAAAATTACAGAAAAAGGGAACTGAACAGGCTGACAAAACAGAACAGATGGATTTACTCTAATCACAATAAATATTATTAGCCGGATAAGCTTGGTGTATAAGCTAATATTCAGTAAACTAAGCGGCCTTGTAACTATATTTTTCACATAAAAACCAATAGCTTATGCAATATCCCGATTACCCCTTAGAGTCTTCCCGTTACGCCTCGATAAATAACAGACAAATGCACTATCTTGAAGGTGGGAAGGAAAATGCTGAAACGATTGTGATGATTCACGGCAACCCAAGTTGGTCTTTTTATTATCGACATCTTTTTACTGCGTTAATCGATAAATACCACTGCATCGTACCCGACCATATTGGTATGGGTTTGTCAGATAAGCCAGCTAACGGTGAGTATGACTTTTCATTAAAACAACGGGTTGATGATCTTGATGCGCTATTATCCTCTCTTGGCGTAGATAACAATCTAACGCTAATTGTGCATGATTGGGGCGGTATGATCGGTATGGCTTATGTCACACGTTATCCGAAAAAGATAAAACGGTTGGTGATATCAAATACGACGGGCTTTCATATTCCACCAGGTAAACAAATACCCTGGCAATTAAAACTGAGCCGTACCCCGTTAATTGGTGCGCTATTGATACAAGGTTTAAATGCATTTTGTCGGGGAGCTGTCATGCAGTGTGTTACACGAAAGCCGATGACGAGTGATATTAAGAAGGCGTATTTAGCACCGTATGATAATTGGGCGAACCGTTTATCGGTATTACGTTTTGTAGAAGATATCCCGCTTGATAAAAATCATGTCACATATGACCTTGTGGACAATGTCGATAAAAATCTGGATCAGTTTGCAACATTGCCGCTGTTGGTCTGTTGGGGCCTGAATGATTTTGTATTTGATCTACATTATCTAGATGAATGGAAACGGCGTTTACCCAATGCCGAGTATCATGAATTTGATGCAGGGCATTATCTACTTGAAGATGCGGGTGAGGAAGTAATCCCTCTAATACAAGCCTTTCTAGAAAAAAGTACAGGGAGATAGACTTAAAAGCAGGTCGAAAACTAAACAACGTCACTCCCGCGAAAGCGGGAGTCTAGTCAGTTAACTGGATTCCCGGCTACGCGGGAATGACAAGATGCTTCATATTAGTCTTTAAATATTTAATGATTACAGCAAACATAGCCTCTCATTTGCCAGTTATGGCTCAACGACAGCCGGATACCCATGCTGTGGTTGTTCAATCAACCAACGCTAGTGAAAAGTCTGAATCGATTCTTTATAAAAAGTCATACACCTATAAGGAACTCGATGAAGTCAGCGACGTTATTGCAAATGGATTAAAGCTTCATGGCATCAGCAAAGGGACACGCACAGTATTAATGGTTAAACCGGGTCTTGATTTCTTTGCACTAGTATTTGCTTTATTCAAACTTGAAGCTGTGCTCGTCGCTGTCGATCCGGGAATGGGTATAAAAAATCTGGGTAAGTGTCTGGCAGAGGCAGAGCCGGAAGCATTTATTGGTATTAGTACGGCACATATTGCACGTCTAACACTAGGCTGGTCAAAGAAGACGATTAGTAAAACTGTACTGGTTGGCAATAATCCATTTTTAACTTGTTTTATCTCTAGTCTTGGCAAGATAAAAGCTAGCGTAAAAGCAACGTATTTTGAAATGAATAAAACCGTAGCAGAGGATATTGCTGCGGTCCTATTTACCAGTGGTAGCACGGGTGTTCCAAAAGGAGTTGTCTATACGCATGCTAATTTTACCGCGCAGCATGAGGCATTAAAAAAACTCTATGACATTCAACCCGGCGAGATAGATTTAGCGACGTTTCCTTTATTTGCATTATTTGCCCCTGCACTGGGAATGACTTCTGTGATTCCAAAGATGGATTTTACTCGCCCGGGGCATGTCGATCCGAAAGCTATTATTGATGCGGTTAATGATTATCAGTGTACAACCATGTTTGGATCGCCGGCCCTGTTAAATCGTGTGAGTAAATGGGGTGAAGCAAACTCAAGTAAATTGCCCACATTAAAACGTGTGTTATCAGCGGGTGCTCCAGTAGCACCTGCCGTACTTAAAAGATTCAAATTATTACTCGATAACGAAGTACAAATATTTACGCCCTACGGGGCAACGGAGTCACTCCCTGTAAGTTCTGTTGGCAGTAGTGTTATTTTAAATGAGACTGCGATAGCTACGTCCGAAGGCAAGGGCGTTTGTGTTGGGAAACCGGTTGCCGGTCTAGATGTCAGGATTATTAAAATCACGGATGACATTATTTCTACTTGGGATAAGAGTTTAGCGTTATCAGCCAATCAGATCGGCGAAATTTGTGTTAAAGGACCACAGGTAACACAGTCTTATTTCAATCGCGATAGTGCAACGAGTCTGGCCAAGATACAGGCTAGCGATGGTTTTTATCATCGTATGGGAGATATTGGTTATCTTGATGAAGACGGACGTATTTGGTTTTGTGGGCGTAAGAGTCAGCGTGTCATTACGGAAGCTGAAACTTTATATACTATATGTTGCGAAGGTGTAATTAATAAGCATGAATCCGTTTTTCGTACTGCGTTGGTTGGTGCTAATTTAACAAATAAAATTACACCGGTTATTTGTGTTGAATTGGAATCAGATCAGAAACGTGTTGATAAAAAACAATTGACCAAAGCATTATTGGAGTTGGCTCGTTCTCATTCTATGACAAAAAATATAAAACATATCTTGTTTCATTCAGGCTTTCCCGTTGATATTCGACATAATGCCAAGATTGGTCGTGAGAAATTAGCAAAATGGGCTGAAGGAAAACTATCATGAAGGCATTGGTAACAGGTGGCGGCGGGTTTCTTGGTGGCGCAATTGTCAGAGCCTTATTGGACAGGGGCGATACTGTCAGGTCCATTCAACGAGGTCACTATCCCGAGCTTCTCGAATTAGGTGTCGATGTGATGCAAGGTGATTTATGTAAGGTTGATAATATAGATGCAGCAGCGAAAGGTTGCGATATTGTTTACCACGTTGCAGCATTGGCAGGCGTGTGGGGTGACTATGAAAAGTATTATCAGGCTAATGTGCTTGCAACAAAAAATGTTATTGATGCGTGTAAAAATCATAATATTAATTATCTTGTCTATACCAGCACCCCAAGTGTGGTTTTTGATGGCGCTGACGAAGAAGGAATTAATGAATCAACACCCTATGCAGAAACATTTTTTAATGCATACCAAGAAACCAAGGCAGAGGCTGAGAAACTAGTATTAAATTCGAATGACGCAAAACTTAAGACAGTTGCCTTACGACCACATTTAATTTGGGGGCCAGGTGACCGGCATCTTGCACCTCGTGTCATTAATCGTGGGCGGGCAGGTCGATTAAGACTGGTTGGGGTTAAAGAGAATAAAGTGGATTCATGTTATATCGATAATGCGGTTAATGCTCATCTACTTGCTGGAGATAGTTTACAGAATGAAGCAAAGTGTGCCGGCAAAGCCTATTTCATTAGTAACGATGAACCCATAGCAATGTCGGGTTTGATCAATAAAATCTTAGCGACTGTTGATGTGCCACCGATAAGCAAACGAATTAATCAATATCTGGCTTATTATCTAGGAGCACTATTAGAATTTGTTTATTCTGTTTTCAGGATTGAGCAAGAACCATTAATGACGCGATTTGTTGCTAAACAATTATCGACATCACATTGGTTTGATCTGACTGCTGCAAAAAGAGATTTATCATATGAGCCGACCATCAGTATTGATGAAGGCATGAGATATCTTAAGGCATCCTTTAATACTGAAAAATAGCAATGAATATTCTTGAAAAGATATTGCAAGAAAGATTAGAACTGTCAGATGATAAAATTCATGTTTATTTAATTCAATTCAATTTATTTGATAGTGAAAACTGCATTCAGTGTTTGTCTGAAGTCGAACGCCATCGAGCCGAAAGATTAAAAATAGATGAAAAAAAGAACCAGTTTGTCATAACACGAAGTGTATTAAGGTTCCTGCTATCCAGTGCTATTAGTAAGACATGTCAAGAAATTGAGTTCTTTTATGGAGAACATGGTAAACCGGGAATTAATGACTGCTTAAATGGTAAACCAATAGAGTTTAATATCTCACATTCGGGGAATTACGCGCTGATAGCTATTACGTTGAGTAATAAATTGGGTGTTGATATAGAAGAGATCAATCCTGATATAGATCACCATTCATTATCGAAACGATTTTTTAGTAAACAAGAAAACCTTGAGCTACAAGGTGTTTCTGTAGAACAACGATGCGATATTTTTTATCGGGTTTGGACTCGGAAGGAATCATTTATAAAGGCAACAGGAAAAGGAGTTACCTTCGGACTAGAACGGTTTTCTGTTTCACTGAATGAAGGAAGTGAGGCTGGTTTGGAAGTCAAAACATCTGTTCAGTTAGATAAGGAATACTTTACATATAATCTTATGGACGTTGAAGGTTATAAAACAGCGTTAACGACATCAGCGAGAAATAGTGAGATAGTTATCCATACATAAAAATACAATTATTTTTTTCCGGTCAACAATTCTGCAAGTCGTTTTGTCGTATGCCTTAATCGTGTGGTTAAGATTTTGGCAAGCTTCCATAACAATTTATTACCAAGTGTTATATGTTGTTTGACGATATCCTCAAAATCTTCTCGCGAAATCAATAAAACAATCGAGTCTTTAGATGCGATTGCAGAGGCCGAGAAGGGCTCGCCATCGATAATCCCCATTTCACCAATTGACTCACCTGCGACTACCTCAGCAATCTTTAAATGCTCGTCTGGTAACTTTTTAAAGATATTGATCTCGCCTTTGATGATAATACAAAGGCAATTACTTTTATCACCCTCATTTAATACCACACAGCCGGTATCTGCTGAATAGGCCCTGGTCCAACGAGAGAGAACCTCTATCTCATCATCGCCAAAATCGATAAAAAAATCAGACTCTTTTATATATTGATAAGCAGACCTTCTGAATGAATCTCCATCATCAAGTAATTGCAGCTCCTTCAAAACAAGATCCCTCCATTTATTAGTATGAATAATGAGTTAAAGTATTAGCAAATTATAGGGCTTAATATAATTAAATATAGTGAAAATAATCGATTAATTTAAGTAATAATACTGTAATGAACTGGTATAACTTGCCAACGTATTATGATGTTTCTTTCTCTCATGAAATGAGAGAGGAATTATTGTTTTTACAGAATATCTTCAGAACATATTCTAAGTCTAATCGACCTAGGCTCATCGAACCTGCCTGTGGTACGGGTCGGTTGATTATTCCACTGACGCGTGGCGGTTTTGATTGCACAGGATTCGACTTAAATGTGAATGCACTGTCGTATTTAAAGGATAAGCTCAATCGTAATCGATTAAAGGCGGCTATATTTAACGCAGATATGGCCAGTTTTGATGTTAGAAGCAAACATTTTGATGCTGCCTATTGTACTGTTGATACCTTCCGTCATCTGTTAACTGAACAGCAAGCAGCACAGCACCTGTTACAGGTAGCAAAGTCATTAAGAAAAAATGGCGTGTATGTACTTGGTCTGCATTTAATACCGGAACAAGGAACGTCAGATAAAATAACACGCTGGACAGCAAAGAGGGGTAGGTTAACAGTCAAGACAACAATGGAGATGTTGACGTTAAACAAAAATGACAGAACAGAAACCTTAAGAGTGGTATTAAATCCAAAAACAAAATATAGAAACGAAAAACATGAATCTATATATAAACTTCGTACCTATACGTTAAAGCAATTCCGTCAACTTATTTCAATGACAGGTGTTTTTGATGTAGACAGCATTTATGATCATTTCTATGACCTATCTAAGCCAATAACGCTTAATGAAAGATCAGATTATGGTGTATTTGTACTAAGAAAAACAAACTAACAAGTCGTCTGGATCAGTGAGGGTCTCACCGATCCAGACAGGGGAATACCAAGATGGCAGAACTTACTTGGTAAAATTGATTAAACTAGAATGAGTAAACATATAATCATTGTCTGGCATGGGTAAATGACAGCTAGCACAATCTAACTTGTTGTCTTTAACGGTTCCATCCGTTTTGTATATCGCAAAGCCCCAATCTCCAGCACGTTCTTTCGCATCAAAACTGGCGTCCCAGTTAGATCGTTTCTCCATTACTGCGATAGCGGCGAATTTTCCCTTCTTAAAAAGTCCGTTTTCACCTACGGTTGGCTTTCCATCTTCACCGGGTACAGTTTTATAAACTTCCATTATGATCTTTGCACCATCACCCATATTCCCGCTGGCCGCGGTATCAGTAGCAATCTTGTTTGCATAGAAGACGCCTACCTGCTTACCATTAGCTCTATTACGCGTATCATATTTTGTGAATTCAGCTTGATATCCTTCTGGAAACTTAACATGGTCGGGGTTTCCTCCGGCGTAAACAATGAAACTAAGCGATAATGAAAAGGCAGCCAATACGATTTTTTTCATTTTATATCTCCAATTGAGCTGAATTAGTAGTAAGATAGTTAGTGTACGAAATAGTATAATTATGAGTATAGATAAGATAATATATGAACGCAAGTATTTAGTGTACGAAATAAAAGAACGAATGAATATAGATAGTCATGAGTGGTCCTAAATTAAATGAACAGGTTTGTTACGCCTTATATTCCACCTCAAGAGAAATAACGAAGGCTTATAAAGGCCTGTTGGAGCCACTAAAATTAACCTATCCACAGTATGTGGTGATGATGGCTTTGTGGGATAAAGAGGCCGTGATGATCAGTGACATCGCTGATACAACAGGACTCAGTAATGCTACATTAAGCCCATTGCTCAAGCGGCTAGAAATTAACGGATATATAGAAAGGCGCTTGACTCAAACGGATGAACGCCAGAAGCAGCTAGTCTTAACTAAGGTGGGAAAAGCACTGGGCAAGAAAGCCAAGAAAGCCAGTGAGTTGGCATTATGTGCTACAGGATTAAGTGAAAAAGACGCAAAAAAATTAATGTCACTTTGCGAATCTATAAAAAAGCGCCTTGAGGTGTTGTAAAGCAATATTATTATTTTATTTCTAAACTCGATATTTTGCTCAAAACCTACCCTTTTTAGGTTGTTAAAACTTCAATCTAACCTCCTTGATCTAGACGATTTCATATTCAGTGCATTCTGATAAAGTCATCTAAAAACGACACCTTTATAAAAGGGAAAACGTTTAGGGGAAATGGATTGGATCAAGAAGACAACAATCAAGTTGATTCAGGCTTGGCGTGTCTTGTCATGTTATCAAGATTACATGGTATGCCTGCCGATCCCGGCCAGCTCAAACATCATTTCGGTGATTCAGAAAAGCAATTTTCAGAATCTGAGATATTACGCGGTGCAAAATCGCTTGGATTAAAAGCACGAGCGATTACGAGTAGTATAGAACGCCTGCCTAAAACGCAACTTCCTGCTATTGCCCAACATAGCGACGGTCATTACTTTATCCTCGCGCAAGCAGCGGAAGACAAGGTTTTAATTCAAGATCCATTAGCACAAGGCCCTGAAAGCCTAAGTATCGACGAATTTCAGGAAAGGTGGAATGGTCGATTTACCCTCATCACTACACGCGCAGGGTTATTTGGAGAAATCAAACAGTTTGATTTCTCCTGGTTTATCCCGGGAATACTGAAATATAAAAAACTTCTGATTGAAGTCTTAATCGCATCATTCTTTATACAAATCTTCGCATTGATAACGCCTTTATTCTTTCAAGTCGTCATTGACAAGGTGTTAGTGCATCGCGGTTTAACCACACTCGATGTACTTGCGTTTGGATTGCTCGTGGTTTCTTTATTTGATGTCATTCTCAATGGACTACGTACTTATGTCTTTTCGCATACCACCAGTCGTATTGATGTGACACTCGGTGCAGATCTGTTCCGGCATTTATTACGACTCCCAATTAGTTATTTTGAAGCACGTCGTGTGGGTGATACCGTCGCTCGTGTTCGAGAGTTGGATAGCATACGAAACTTCATTACTGGTTCATCACTAACACTTGTGATCGATTTGTTTTTTACTGTGGTCTTCTTTGCTGTGATGTATCTCTACAGTCCAACATTGACTTATGTCGTATTAGGCGCGATCCCGTTTTATATCATTCTCGCTATTTTTGTGACCCCTATCTTACGTGCTCGTCTGCATGACAAGTTTAATCGTGGGGCAGAAAACCAGGCGTTTCTGGTGGAGACAGTGAATGGTGTTGAAACGATAAAAGCCAGTGCGGTAGAACCGCAAAGCCAGCGACGCTGGGAAGAACAAGTCTCTGGCTATGTAAAAGCCAGTTTCAAGGCGACTAACCTTGGCAATATTGCAGGACAAGTAGCGTCATTCATTAATAAGGTCACCGTACTCCTTATATTATGGGTCGGGGCGCGCTTGGTTATTAATGGTGAATTGTCGGTCGGACAACTCGTAGCCTTCAATATGTTAGCGGGTCGCGTCAGTGGGCCTATCTTAAGACTTGTACAATTGTGGAATGAATTTCAACAAGCGGGGATATCAGTTCAACGTCTGGGTGATATATTAAACGCACAACCCGAACCGGCGTATAGTCCTGGCCGTGCATCATTACCTGATCTGGAAGGGCGCGTTACATTTGAAGGCGTGACCTTTCGCTATCGACCCGATGGCCCGGAGATATTACGCAATGTGTCTCTTCATGTGCCTGCCGGAAAAGTGATTGGCATAGTTGGCCGATCCGGTTCCGGAAAAAGTACTTTAACTAAACTCATTCAACGATTATATGTACCACAAAGTGGGCGTGTACTCGTTGATGGTGTTGACTTGGCCATGGTGGATACGGTGTGGTTACGACGCAATATCGGTGTCGTTCTACAAGAAAACTTTCTTTTCAATCGCACCATTCGAGAAAACATTGCCTTAAGTGATCCCGCCATGCCAATGGAGCGAGTGGTTCAGGCAGCGAAGATGGCAGGTGCACATGAATTTATACTTGAGCTACCCGAAGGTTATGACAACGAAGTAGGCGAACACGGTTGCAACCTTTCGGGTGGTCAACGCCAACGCATCGCCATAGCCCGTGCATTGATCACCAATCCCAAAATCTTAATTTTTGATGAAGCGACGAGTGCGTTGGACTATGAATCCGAACACATTATTCATCAAAACATGCGTTATATCTGCAAAGGACGCACGGTCTTTATCATTGCACATCGACTAAGTGCAGTAAGAGAGTCCGATAATATTGTTGTCGTAGAGAAAGGCCAGATAGTCGAAGGCGGTACACATGCAGAACTAATGGAAAAACAAGGTTATTACGCAAAATTACATTCACACCAAACGGGCATGGCGGTACCGAATTGATTATGACATTTAGTTATTTAACGACTTTGACGTGCGACATACTCATCCAAAAGATTACGGATCATTTTTTGGTATTGCGTGTGATGTTTTTTCGCTTCTTTTTTAAAGAACTCAACACTGGATCGGCTTAAGGCAATGGTGACTTTCGTATTACTTTCTTTAAAGACTAGCGCTTCCGGCGGGGGAAGGAAATCTTCAATAATCTCAATTTCACCCATAGGCTCGTCTGTATATTCAATTTTTTTCTTCATAAACTTTTTTACCTTTGCGCCAGCGTCCTGCACCGTAGATTCGAACTTTATGTCCTCGAAATGTAAATCGTACTGTCAGAATAGGCTCGTTAACTTTCCCAATACAATAAAACCTGTTTTCATTCAGGCTGTGCGTTTTGTCTGGTGCAATTATTCGAAGTTGATCCTGAAAAGCCAATTGAGCTTCTTCAAACGAAACGCCGTGTTTCATTTGGTTTTCGATATCCTTTTCCGGATCCCACTCAAAGCTTTCCATGCTCATCGATTAAGTCTAGTTATAAGCCATATAAATAGCAATATAAAAAACCATATAAATAGCCATATTATATGAAAAATAATAACAGTGATGATGAATTAGAGTTCTTGCCAGCTGCGCTGGAGATACAACAGACGCCACCGCTACCGATGGCGCGTTATATTGTTTGGGCGATTGTGACGTTTTTTACCATTGGTGTGGTTTGGGCATGCATCGGTCATATTGATATTGTCAGTGTCGCGATGGGTAAGATTGTACCGAGCAGTCGCGTGAAGATTATTCAACCATTAGAGACAGGAGTAGTTAGATCTATATATGTTAAAGAAGGTGATAGTGTTCATGCAGGGGATGTTTTAGTCGAACTTGATCCGACGTTGACTGATGCAGATCAAATACAAACGAAAGACCAACAGCTCGCATTAAAACTAGACCGCGCACGACTACAAACTATTCTTGATAAAGTCGATGGTAGAGAAGCAAAAGATGCATTCTCAGAATTGTCCGATGCCACTCCTTCACAAATCAAGCTACAACAAGAAAGAGTCAAAAAGCAATTGCATGAATACACATCACTGCTTGAAGCCTTAAAAGATGAAAAAAAACAACGCCAAGCAGAACAAAGCGGAATAAGCGAACGTATTAAACAACTCGACTCAACCATCCCTTTAATTACAGAAAGATCAAAGTCACTCGAAGACTTATTAAAAGACAATATGGTGCCACGAGTGCAGTGGTTAGAGTTAGAGCAAGAAAGAATAGAACAAGTACAAGAACGTAATGTACAAAAAAATAATTCACGCATGGTGGATTCAGCCATTGCGAACATAAATCAACGCTTATCAGCACAAAAAGCCGAGTTTGAAAAAACACTGCTAACTGAGTTAACCGATGTAGAAAATAGAATCACTGCATTTGATCAGGAAATGGTGAAAGCAGATAACCGCGTTACCTTACGAAACTTAACCTCTCCCGTAACCGGCACAGTACATCAACTAGCTATTCATACCATTGGCGGCGTTGTTACACCTGCACAAGAATTAATGCATATCATACCGCATGACGATCCCGTTGAAGTAGAAGCATGGTTGCCCAATAAAGACATTGGCTTTGTACAGAAAGGCCAAGAAGCTGCGATAAAAGTGGAAACCTTCCCGTTTACCAAATACGGGCTAGTCGATGCAGAAATATTAAATGTATCGAACGATGCCACACCCGATGAAAACCTAGGCTTGGTTTATGCGATGCGTGTCAAGATGTTTCAAACCACAATGAACGTGAAAGAAAAAATTGTAAATCTATCGCCAGGCATGGCAGTAACGGTGGAAGTTAATTTGGGTAAACGAAGATTAATAGAATATTTATTAAGTCCGTTGCTGCGTTATAAAAATGAGAGTGTGAGAGAGCGCTAATAAACAAACGAGAAATAATGATGAATGAAGTAACAGAAAAAAAACTAACAGAACAACCGAAGTTGGAAATAAATACTTCACGACATTTTACGTCGTGGCTGGCTGAGCAAAAAGTAAGTTTGTCGTTTACGACGTATCAAACGGGTAAAGTTTTTATGTTGGGCTTGCAACAAGATGGCCAGCTCTCTGTTTTCGAACGTACGCATGCGCGATGTATGGGAATGTATGCGACACCGGATGCCCAAACACTCTACATGAGTACCTTATATCAACTTTGGCGTTTTGAGCGTGCAACAAATTTGGGTCAAGCCTATCAAGGGTATGATGCCTTATATATACCGCAATCCTGCTCAGTCACTGGCGATATCGATATGCATGATATTGTTAAGACGAAGGACAATGGGATTGTGTTTGTAAATACCTTATTCAGTTGTTTGGCAAAGACCAGCGAACAACATAGTTTTACGCCGTTATGGTCACCGCCGTTTATCTCTAAGCTTGCTGCAGAAGATCGCTGCCATCTAAATGGACTCGCAATGAAAGACAGGAAACCGAAGTATGTGACCAGTGTCAGTCAATCGGACGTGAATCACGGTTGGCGTGATAGACGTTGGGAAGGTGGGCTGGTGATGGATGTTGAGACGAACGAGATTATTACCGAAGGCTTATCCATGCCACATTCGCCCCGATGGTATAAGGAGAAATTATGGTTGCTGAATTCCGGCACAGGTCACTTTGGGTATGTTGATATTGCATCAGGCAGGTTTGAAGAAGTGGCCTTTTGTCCTGGTTATTTAAGAGGCATGGCATTCATCGGTGATTATGTAGTTGTTGGACTATCCCAACCTAGAGATAACAAAACCTTCAGTGATTTACCATTAGATAAAAACTTAAAAGAAAAAGACGCCGAGGCACGTTGTGGTTTACAAGTTATCGATTTAAATACCGGCGATGTTGTACATAGCGTTCGCATTGAAGGAATAGTAACTGAGCTCTATGATGTGGTTGCTTTGCCGAATGTAGTAAGACCGATGGCCTTAGGGTTTAAATCAGATGAAATACAGCATGTGTTGAGTATGGGAGAGGAGTGATGTTCGTTTTCGTTGGAATAGTTTATTCAGAAATTAGAACGAAAGTTGTCATTATAAAGACATATGTTTTTTGGGATGATGTGCAGACATGTAAGGGGTACAAAAAATGACTGAAGAAAATAACAACAAGCCAATGATGAAAGGTAGTCGACGTAATTTATTGATTATAGTCTGTGTCGCAATATTTATTGTTGGTGGTTCCTTATGGTCTTGGTATAAAAACTATAGTGATCTTAAAGGAAACATGAATCTTATTATCCCAGGTTCTTTGGATATGGCTCGCACAAAAAATATGGAGCCGGTTGATATTCATTTGCTGGACGATAGGACTGGCGAAGGTATACATTTACGAATCCCAAAAGCGTATATGACAAAAAAACGTAATTGGAAAGGTGGAGAGCAAACAGAGAGCCTCGAAATAGAAACACGTTTATCCGAATTACTACCTGCAAAGGCATTATTTCGGTCAGGTGCAGATGAAGGCACACCTGAATTCGAAGCAGGTCTAAAGAAAACCCAGAATGGTATGTTTATTAGTATTAGGCCAAGAACTAGGATTGCAGCTGCAGAAGATAGGACTTATCGGAACTACAAAAGAAAATATCTTATCCAGGATGAAGAAATGTTTGGTCTAGAACATTTTTATGAACAAGCATGTAAAACTGAAACAGACAATACTGGAAAAGAAACAGAAAGATGCTGGGATCTTAATCATGAATATTTTGTCGCCAAACATGGAGATAAGAAAAGCTGGGTTTTCTTCGATTGTAATCGTCCGGATATGAACCCTGGCTCTGGATGCTCTGTAAATCGTCGTTATAAAGTTAATAGTGTGCAATACATATTTAGGAGAAGCCAATTACATCGATGGCAAGAATTTGATGCTGCAGTAACGAAACTACTCGATCAGTTTTATGTTGGTGAAGTTAAAACCAAAAGGGTCAGTGTCTGACCTATCCCCACGAATTATTATAGAAA